>C687J35504_10003568_pt1 | contig 10142 bp, 10 predicted proteins | sample RifCSPhighO2_02_FD_35504 | JGI IMG/M metagenome (IMG submission 35504) | reverse complement strand
AATGTCTGAGAGCATTAATAACTTGATGGTTTTATTCATACAAAACAGTAAGTGGCCTAAATTATTAAATGTTGTTGTGGGAGATGGAAGAAATGGAACTGAGTTTAACGTTGGTGGTTATTAGAAAAAGTCCACATAAGCTTAAAAGTGAAGCTTAATTTTTAATTCCATGGGCAAATGGCACTCGTTATTTCAACATCCTGATTATGAAGTTGAGATCAAAGGATTGAAGGTTTTAGTAAAAGAGGGCGTATTCACTCCGGATCCAGGGGTAACAAACTCCTCAAAGATAATTCTTGATAATTTAACTGATGTTCGTGATAAAGATATCTTAGATATTGGGACTGGTTCAGGCGTAATTGCTTTGTATAGCGCTTTTCATGGAGCCAAGAGAGTAGTGGCGACAGATGTTGATGATAAAGCTCTGGATAATGCAAAAGAAAATGTAAAAAGATATCGTCTTGAAGATCGAGTTGAGGTTGTCAGATCAAATCTATTTGATAATGTTAATGGAATGTTTGATTATGTTGTTGCCAATTTACCAATTCTTGATGAGGTTTGGAACATTGGGCAACCAACCACCAGCTTGATGGAAAGATTTTTATCACAATCTCCAGACTTTGTAAAACCAGGTGGAAAATTATATTTTGCTTGGGCCTCGTTTTCTGATGTTGAACCTGTTAAGGATTTATGCAAAAAACAGGGATATGATTTTAAGGTTATTTCAGAGAGAAAAATGGGTTATACCTGGCATCTGTTTAAAGTAGCATTTTAGAGAACTTTTTCTTTTTCCAAAGATCAATAGAGGTAGACTATAAACTAGATTTGTAGTAAAAAATGAACCACTCCTCACACCACTGGACAAAGGCAAGAAGGTCTAATTCTTGAAAATTTTCAGAATTCGGCTATTCAAACACCTCCACTCCCGCAGTGGACAACCTCGGCTCATCTATATAAACAAGTTCTAAAACAAAAAGAAATAAGCCCAGGTCGCTTAACCTGGTATAGCGAAGGTCTTAAAATCCCTTGACCTGAACTCAAGGGAAGGTAAGACAACCTTTTTGTCTGCCAAGACTTTGTGGGTTCGAATCCCACCTTGGGCGATTTAAACTTCAAGAAATTAATAAATCTTTCCTATGAAAATAACTGACCTAGCCCCGGAAAATCGTCCTAGAGAACGATTACAGAAAGAAGGTGCNCAAGCTCTCTCACCAGCAGAACTTCTCGCTATTATCCTCAAATCAGGAACAAAAAAGGAAAATNTTTTAGAAATTTCCAATCGCCTTATTTCAAAACATGGTTTACAAAATCTCCCTCATTGTTCCTTACAACAACTTCAGCAGCACTATGGCATCGGTCCAGCACGGGCTTCTCAACTGGTAGCTTTGTTTGAGTTATATAAGCGAGTGAATTGTAAAAATGAACGAAAGAAAATTTCCTGCGCCAAGGATGTGGCTTCATTATATCTGCCAAGGCTTCAAGCTCTTCAAAAGGAACATTTTATAGCCATTTATCTAGATACTAAAAACAACATCATTGCTGACGAGACTATCACTATGGGAATTCTCAACTCTTCTCTCATTCATCCCCGGGAAGTCTTTCATGGCGCAATTAAGCATTTGGCCCACGCCCTTATTGTCCTGCACAATCACCCCTCTGGGGACCCAGAACCTTCGCAGGAAGATTTGCACATAACGAAAGTTTTGGAAAAGACCGGAAAGCTGATGGGAATTCATTTATTGGATCATATCATTCTTGGAAAAGATAGCTGGTGGAGCTGGGTTGAATCCAGCAAAGCTTTTTAAAAGGCTCTTCCTTTTTACCTAAAACAAATGGCTAAGAAAAAAGCCGTCGAAGCAGCAGAGCCTGAAACTTCTGACGACAAAAAAGTAGAAGAAAAAGTAGAACTAAAAAAATCAAAGAATCCAGTATTAGGTATTCTTGCTGGGGAAAGGGTTATCACTGAATCTTCTGATGATGCCCGAGAATTCTTCAATCAATCTCGATTCGGAACTTTAAACGAAAGCGGAAAAGTCGAATTATCGCTATTAGAGGCACTATATTTGTTAGAACGTGAACGCCTAAAGATAAAAAGCGAATCAGGCAAACCTCTTTCCCTTGAATTGTATGTCAAGAAAGCCCGTAAAGTTGAACCTAACTTCTGGATCCGTTATGTGGTTTTCAGAGATATGAGAAATCGCGGCTACATCATCAAGACTGCGCTCAAATTTGGGGCAGATTTTCGTGTCTATGATCGCGGCGTAAAACCTGGAGAAGACCACGCCAAATGGATTGTTTTCCCGGTGCATGAAGCCAGCGTTTTTACCTGGCATGAATTTAGCGCCAAAAATAGGGTCGCCCATAGTACCAAGAAACGTCTTCTACTCGCTATTGTCGATGATGAGAATGACGTAACCTATTATCAGGTCAATTGGACTAGACCATAAAGGGCTGACCATCATACTAAGAGCTCGAAAATTATTTAAAGCCGATTTCTTCCATCACTTTATGCAAGATCAAGATAAAATTCTCTTCTTTCTGCGGACTATCGGGCCAACTATCCCTTCTAAAGTAGCGAAGCACATCAATACTGAAATTTTACTCGCCTCTGCACACCTTTCAGATTTAGTGGCGCAAGGAAAAGTCAAAGTTTCTCACTTAAAAATTGGCGGTTCACCTTTATACTACCTTGCCGGGCAGGAAGAAAAACTGTATCATTTTGCAGCGGGAAATCTAAACCCCAAAGATTTTCAGGTTTTAGAGAAGTTAAAGGAAAAAAGAATATTACGCGAAAGTTCATTAGATTTGCTTTCGAAAGTAGCTCTTCGCTCTTTGCATGATTTTGCCGTACCTTTACACGTAACTATTGCTGGAAATAAAGAATTATTCTGGAAATGGCATCTTCTTTCAGATCAAGAAATGAACGATTCTATTCGAGCAATTCTTTATCCGCCGGCACAAGAACAAAAGCTGCCCGCAGAATCAACTCTAGAGCCGGGCTTGGAACAACAGCAGGCAACATCAAATCTTGCCGCAGAAATAAAAAAACTGGAAGCACAGCAAACGTTAATCCCGGAAAAAACGGAACAGCAAAAAAACATTGAGCAAAAGCCGGCCTCAGCAGAAGAAGTTGTAACACCTAGAGTTAAAGCACGTTCCCAGCGTAAGAAAGTTTCTGCTGACGACCAATTCATTCCTCTATTAGAAGAATATTTTAATGGCCGAAGCATCCAGATTCAAGAACAAGAAACCCTTCGCCGCAATACAGAAATTAACTTATTGATTAGAGTTCCTTCCGTAGTAGGAAAATTAACCTATTTTTGTAAGGCTAAGAAGAAAGCAAAGTGTGATGAAGGCGACCTTTCTGCCGCTTACATGGAAGCGCAGATTAAAAAGTTGCCCTTACTATTTTTGTATACCCATGAACTGAACAAAAAAGCGCAAGAGATGTTAGCGACAGATGCTTTCCAAAATGCTATCGTGAAAAAACTAGAGAAGGAGAATTAGAAATGGGCCTACAATTCAAAGAATTAGTTATAAAGAAAGAAATAACTATTAGCGATTTGAAAGGAAAAATTCTTGCAGTAGATGCTATGAATATGCTTTATCAGTTTCTCACCACCATCCGTTCCCCAGACGGTTCGGTCCTAACAGATAGCAAAGGCCGTGTTACTTCTCATTTAATTGGCCTATTCAGCAGAACTACTTCTTTGATGGAACAAGGTTTGAAATTAGTCTTTGTATTTGACGGCCGACCGCCAGAAATCAAACAGAAGACTTGGGAGAAAAGAACGGCAGTAAAAGCAGAAGCCTCTCTCAAATTGAAAGAAGCAACGAAAGAACAAGATCTCGAATCGATGCGCAAGTTCGCAGCGAGGACAGCTATCTTAACCAAAGACATGCGTGAAGATGCGAAAGCCGTGATTACTGCTCTGGGATTACCAATCGTACAAGCTCCTTCGGAAGGAGAAGCGCAGACTGCCCATATGGTCAAAAATGGTGATGCCTATGCTTCTGTGAGCCAGGATTATGATAACCTGATTTTCAACTGTCCATTGTTAGTGCGTAATTTGTCTATCGAAGGCAGGCGCAAGAAAGCTGGAACCTTAGCCTTCCAAAAGGTTAATCCTGAACAAATTTCTTTACAAGAAGTGCTCGATAATTTGAAGCTAAATTTAGATCAATTAATTGTCCTTGCTATTTTGGTGGGAACAGATTACAATCCCGGCGGGGTAAAGGGAATCGGCCCAAAAACAGGTTTAAAATTGTTGAAGGAATATGGCACTGATTTCAAAGCTCTTTTTGAAAAAGTAGAGTGGCAGAAACAGTATCCAGACCTAACCTGGCAGGAAGTCTTCGATACCATCAAAAATATGCCGGTGACTGATAATTATAAACTGGAATGGAAGAAAATTGATGAGAAGAGATTATTGCATCTGCTGGTAGAAGAACATGGTTTTGGTGAAGAGCGTGTTAGAACCAAAATAGAAAAGTTACGGGAAGCGCAGAAAGAGATGGCTCAGAAAGGCTTGAAGAGTTTCTTTTGATAAAATGGATCAAACAAAACTATATCAAACCCAGATCTCCTTTACGGAATGGTTTGAGAAAATTCAACATACCAGAACGAAATCTATGCGTGAAGAGGACAACGAGAAGAGAGAGCGATTGAAGATTTTGAACAGTATCATACAACTTCCCTTCGATAAGCCAACACAATTCCTAGCAAAAGAAGTAGTTGAGAAATCAGCAAGATTTGAAGATTTCCTCAAGAATCATGGGAATGAATTATGTGCCTTACGCTTAATCCCAATAACCCCAGACCAGCCCAAATTGAGGATGCGAGGTCATACGGTAAGAGGTGCGTTGGAGTGGTTTATGCAGCAAGATATCAATCCTCATAATTACAAAGCTGATTTTCTTCCTCATGCAGCACAAACCATTTGGTCAACAATATTTATTGTTAATAGTCAAGGGATTTTTGGGGAAATAATTAAGGGAGACCATTACCAGTTAACTCAAGGTTTCTATGACCACTATAAGCCAACACCTTTTTCCTACGACTTTCAAACCAGAAGATTAAATATTGAACTTGAAGATGCAAAAAAACACTTGCAAGATGTCATTGCCCGTATTTTTGTTCCTGATTCTGATAACAAGAAAACATTACAGGAGCTTCTTAATGCAACCTTTGCTCATGATTACCTGTGTGGATATTTTGAAACCGTCTTTACTGAGACCCACGGATTGCATTTTTGCGATTACAACAGAATATTAGGAGAGATGTATAAAGATTTTAGGGTAGCAGCTCCAACTTTGCAGAAAGCAACTCTCACTGGTATGTCAGCCAGCCCGGGAAAAGCTCAAGGAATTGTCAGAATAATTAAAAGCTCTGACTTAGAAACAGCTCAGTTTAAGCAAAATGAAATTCTCGTCTGTGACATTACTACCGCTGATTTTGTCCCACTCATGCAGCGAGCTGCAGCTATTGTTACGGACCGAGGAGGTATTCTTTCCCACGCTGCCATAGTAAGCCGTGAATTAGGTATCCCTTGTGTTACTGCTACTAGTCAGGCAACCAGCACTTTATCTGATGGGGATTTCGTGGAAGTAGATGCGGAAAAAGGAATTGTCAGAAAGATAGAGCAAGCTAATATCGAAGTAGAAATCCGCAGCTTTATCTCTCCTGAGAAATATCAGAAGCTATTAGCATTTTTCCATACAGAAGGACAATTTCTGCATGAGGACCATCAGGAAACGCATTACTTTGACGCTGAGCAGGATTTGCGTATCCAACGCAACAATACTCATGCCAAAATCTGGCTCAAGAAAGGAAAATTACACGATGAGCATCGTGAAGAGATAGAGATCAAATTTGACAAAGATAATTTTGAAACTTTAGAAAAATTATTTCTTACTTTGGGGTACAATACTAACATCAAATGGTTTAGAAAACGGCATACCTTTGAATGGCAAGGGATTACGGTAATGTTGGACTACACCAAATGTTATGGTTATATCATTGAATTGGAGAAAATGTCCAGTGAAGAAGAAAAAGAACAGGCATTAAGCTTGTTGAAAGAGAAACTGCGAAGGTTGAACATACCTCTGACTTCCAAAGAAGAATTTGATGCCAAGTATAAATATTATAAGGAGAATTGGCAGAGGTTGGTAAAGGAATGAATCATTTCTGTTTTAAGATCCAATATCGGCTATTAGTATCGTTCTGCATCCCTTCTTCAACAATTTCGAAATAATTTTGTTCTTCTAAAAAGCTTGCTGCTTTCTCCAATCGTTTCAATTTAAGATTAAACTTCTTTTCATCAAAGTCAGGATGTTCTTTTTGTAAAACTGAAGCGGCAAATTTCGAGTCTTTGGTTGGCTCAGAGATAAAAACAATTCCATCCTTTTTTATTGCCTTTTTAACTTCTCCTAAAGCTTTTTCATTATCAGTGAAATGCCAAGAATTAATGAATAGAATAATGTCGAATCTTTGTTTAAACGGAATAGATTCTGCCTTTCCTAACTGCAAATGAAGATTTCGGATTTCTTTTGTATTTGCTTTAGCAGCATTAATATATTCTGAGTCGTTATCAATCCCCCAATACTCTCTAAAATGATCTGCTAAAAGAATTACAAATCTTCCATTACCTATTCCTACTTCCAAAACGGTTGAGGTGGCTGGTTGTTTATATCTCTTAATTTTATTTAGGAAGAAATCTCTTTGAGCGATGTTCTTTTTGTTCAAGCTAGTATCAAACAAAACTTTACCCATAGTTTAAAGAAAACTTTACTCTTTATAATGCTTTACGAAAGAGCAGATTTTATAAATTACCGTATCATCCCTCAACCCATGCTTGCCGCCTACACCGATCTCAAACATGCTCAAAAAGTGAAACAATTTCTGCTCAAAAGAGGTTTATTACATCAAGATTATCTTCCGGTCAAAGAACTGGATCATATCATCTTCGCCATGCACAAGAAAGTGACTGTTCCCAATGCCAAAGTGGTCAATACTAAATTCTCTTTCCCGGAGCGGCAGAAGCCCGCTACCGTTGACAGCTTGCTCAAAGGAAAACTAACTGCCAAGGAGATGGAATTACTCCCGAGAACTCAGGAACTAGTCGGAGAAATTCTCATCTTAGAAATTCCTAGCGAATTAAGAAAGAAAGAAAAAGCCATTGCAGAAGCCTATCTCAAGGTAAATAAACAAGTTTCTACCGTAGTCAAGAAGAGTGATTCTCATAGCGGACAGTTCCGCACCCGGAAAGTTACTGTTTTAGCCGGCAAGAAAACCAAAGAAACCATTCATCATGAAAATGGAATAGAATTAAAATTACATCTGGAAAAGACTTATTTTTCGGCCAGGACCGGCAGTGAGCGCTTACGTATTGCCAAACTCGTAAAACCGGGAGAGGAGGTGTTAGTGATGTTTTCTGGAGCAGCTCCTTTTCCCTTAGTTATTGCGAAGAATTCAGAAGCTAGGCATGTGTATGGCATTGAACTAAATCCTTTCGCACACAACTATGCTCTTGAGAATGTACAACTCAATAACCTCCAGGATCGGATCACCATCATGCATGGAGATGTGAAACATAAGATTCCTCCGTTGAAAAAGAAATTTGACCGCATTGCTATGCCTTTGCCCAAAACCGGAGAACAATTTTTGGATTTAGCCTTGTTAAAAGTTAAGAAAGGTGGTTTTATCCACCTTTATGCCTTCCTCGATGAAAAAGAGATTAATCCTTACGCTAAAAAGATTCATGAGATCTGCAAGAAGCTCGGCTATTCGATCAAAGTATTACGCAAAGTCAAATGCGGTCAGTTTTCCCCGGGAGTATTTAGGGTTTGCTTGGATCTGAAAGTGCTTTAATTTTCTCTCTGTACACTGCAATCAATCTCTCCACCACTATTTCCTCAGCATACAATTCCTCAACAACTTTTCTTCCTTTCTTGCCCATTTCCTTCCGTAGAGCTGGATTGTGCATTAACATAATTATAGCTTCCCGCAACTGCTGCACATTTCCCGGCTCAACTAAAATGCCAGTTCCTTCAGCAATAGTCTCTTTAATCCCGCCGATAGCTGAACCAATCACCGGTTTTCCTGCCGCCATGGCTTCAATAGCAATCCTGCCAAACGGTTCCGGCCACAGTGAAGAGAATACAACGATATCTGCTTGCGCATAGAGAGAAGGGATTTCAGAGTAAGGAACCGGTGGATGAATGGTAATTGGTAAATTTCCCCGTTCAATTTTTTGTTGTAGTTCTTCTTTCAATACTCCTTCACCATACATATCAACCTGACAATCTACGCCCTGCACTGCTTCAGCCAGAACTTGGGCACCTTTAGACCGGATTAATGATCCAAGATACAGAATTTTTATCCTTTCATTTTTTCTGGGTTCGTTCTTTATGGTGGTGGAGAATTTTTCCACATAAAGAGCGTTAGGGATGACCGCGCTCTCATATCCTTGTTGTTTAAGCAATCCTTGCACATAGCCGCTGATAGCGATGAGATTACAATACTTCAAAGCTTCATTTAATTTACTGTAATAATTGTAGATGTAACTCAAGGCTGGAGCATTGTACTTCAAATACCATTCATTTTTCATTTTGCCTATTTCCGGCGAGTCGGACTGGCATGATAGGAATGTGGTGAAGGAACATTTTACAGTACATTCTTTTTTTCCATGAAAAATACGGTCACCTTTTGGGCAAAGAGCGGGATAACTTTCGATAGTTGCAAATAACGGAATTTGAAACTGTTTAAATTCCTTTGCAGCAATAATACTGGTGCCGATGAAATGGATCAGGTCTATATTTTGTTCTTTTATGATTATGCCAGCTTTTTCTACGATAGATCTCGGAAAAACGAATGATCTTTTCACATTCTCAACTACTCCGGAAGGTGTCTCTCCAGTTTTTAGCCTGCGGTAAATAGTAATTCCATTTCTCTGTTCTCTTTTCTCTAATCCGGCATGATGCGAGGTCAGAACAAAAACCTCGACTTTCTTCTTAGCCAAGGCTGTAGCTAATAACTCTAAATTTATCTCTCCACCACCCATGATTTTTGGGGGATAATACTCGGATATGAAAAGAACCTTCATAGTTTAATCTCCAAGAATTGCTTTATAATGATTATGGAGTAAAAGTTTATAAAAAATAACTATTTAATAGAAAAAGAAGAAAACTTCAAGAGTGAAAAACGCGATGATTATGTGAACACCATTCCCTGATGGGATACGGATGTAACTGATGAGCGTTCACAGGTCTATAATGGGAATAACCACCATCTCAAAAAATGGGCTAGGAGCATTATTGTTATCTATTTCTCAAACTCTTGCTTGCGGACCTTCAGCCGAAGATTATGTGGAAGAATGTAGAGAAGACCCCTATTGCCGAGTAGATGAATTACTGGGGGTTAAATGTTTTGAAAATGAAGAATATCCAGAACAATCCGAATGTTATCGGGTTGGTCCAGAAAGCGAATTTTATGGCGTCTATCAAACCAGGAAGTGGTATCCTCGAAAAGAAGGGGGCGAGTTAATGTATCCTTACTCGTGCCGGGTAAGTGAGAATTATGTTGACGTAGAAAAAGACCTCATGGTGCCAATACGCTCTCCCCTAACTTCACCCATGTCGTATTGTGATTTACTTTTTGAGAACAATCAATAATAAAAGAATAAGTAAATCTACCCAAACAGCCCTTCTTCAGCAGAATCGTCCTCATAAACGCCCATAGCTACTTTCTCAACGGCTTTGACGAAATCTTCCTGGGTGACGAAACTACGTTCCTGCCGAATAGCAAAATATCCTGCTTCTGTACAGACAGCTTGAATTTCTGCGCCACTGAAATCTCCCATGCCGGCTGCAACTTCTTTCAGCTTGACCCGTTTTAAGTTCATATTTGACGTATGCACCTTCAAAATTTCTAAACGACCATCCTCATCAGGTAAACCTACCTCAACCAGCCGATCTAGTCTTCCTGGGCGTATAATGGCACTATCAAGGATGTCTAACCTATTAGTCGCCCCGACAATTTTCACATTATCAAGATGTTTAAAGCCGTCAATTTCTGCCAAAAGCTGCATAAAAGTCCTGCTTACTTCCCGTTCTCCGGAAGTTCCAGTTTCAATTCTTCTTGC
>C687J35504_10003550_pt1 | contig 10178 bp, 6 predicted proteins | sample RifCSPhighO2_02_FD_35504 | JGI IMG/M metagenome (IMG submission 35504) | reverse complement strand
CACGTTAGAAAATAATTCGGGTTTAGAATATAGCTTTAATAAAAGCAGTGTTAAAAATGAAGGGATATCTGCTGCCTTTGGAAAAAACCAGGTTCTAAATTTTAAGCTTGACTACCACTTACAGAATTTGTCAAAGTTTACAACTACACAAGAAATAGCATTACCACCGGATATTTCATATAAACAGCAGGTTGCGTTTAATTCATTATCTCCAAAACCACTCTATACAAAAGTTGATAAGGATGGAAATATTCTTGCGGGATACAGGATTAAACCAAATAATGAACAATTTATTTCACTAATTGGATCAGCAAAAGTTTATGGCAAGCAAATTCAACCGGAATTTGGAGGTAGTTTTTCTGAAATTCCAAATGATTATAAAGTCTACACTAGAAGTCAGAAATACTGGGAAACAGACTCAAAAAAGATAAAAGACGTTTCAAATAAGCTATTTGACGGCAAAAAAAATGTATCTCAAAATACTCAAAATATATATAAATTTGTAGTTTCCACTCTTAATTATAACTTTGACGCAATAAAAAAAGAAAATGTAATTAGATACGGAGCCAATAAATCTCTTGATAAAAACGGCAAATGGACTTGTATGGAATTTACCGATTTATTTATAGCACTAAGTCGAGGAATGGGAATACCTGCAAGAGAGCTAAACGGATACGCGTTTACTCAAGAAAACTACATTACACCTTTGTCAATAAACCTTCGTGGAGGTGATTTTTTACATTCATGGCCTGAATATTATGATCCAAATTTTGGATGGGTAGCTGTGGATCCTACATGGGGCAGTACTTCCGGGCTTGATTATTTCACTAAAATGGATACGAATCATTTTGTCTTTGTAGTTAAAGGGCTAAGTTCTGAAACTCCACTTCCGGCCGGTGCCTACAAAACAAGTGTGGATGAAAAACAAGTTGACGTAGAATTTTCGCAAGTTGAAAAACCGGAAAACGATTTTAAGGAAAAAATTGTTTTGTACAATGCTCCAAACGTTAACATATTAAAGACTCTACAAGGTTATAAAAAATACTACGTGAGCAATGAGGGCGCGATATCTATATATTCACTCGACGGAAAAATACTACAACTACCTCCTCTTGCCGTTAAAGAAATTTACATAAAAAAATCAGATAAAATAATAAGGTATGAAATATTCAATAAAGAAGAAAGATTTCTAAATACAGAAGCAACAAAAGGAAAACCAAAAATCTATAGAGAAGTTTCCACAACTAAAGTGTTGGTTTTAATTTTCTTAGCGCTTGCGCTGTATATGACTTTTTATCTTTTAATAAGTCGGCCAAAGTACCTGAAAAAACTATATTCCCGCCTTTATCGCCACCTTCAGGACCTAAATCCACAATCCAATCGACATTAGAAATAACATCTAAATTGTGTTCTATTATTACAACGGTATTACCTTTTGAAGTAAGTCGTTTTAACACAAAAATTAATTTCTCTAAATCATAAAAATGAAGGCCGGTGGTAGGCTCATCCAGAATATACAAGGTCCTTCCTGTTGACTTTTTCGAAAGCTCAAGGGACAGTTTTACTCTTTGCGCCTCTCCCCCCGATAATGTTGGTGCCGGCTGGCCAAGCTTAATATATCCCAAACCTACATCCGCAATTGTTTTTAGCTTTCTTTTTATGTACGGGATGTTGTCAAAAAAATTCAGCGCTTCGTCAACAGTCATATCTAGTACTTCACTTATATTTTTATCTTTGTAGTGAATCTCTAACGCCTCACGGTTGTACCGTTTACCTCCGCAAACTTCGCAATTAATATAAACATCGGGCATAAACTGCATCTCAATTCTTATTTGGCCTTCCCCCGCACAGGCTTCACATCTTCCGCCTTTTACGTTAAAACTAAACCTTCCGGTTTTATAGCCTCGTACTCTTGCCTCTTGGGTTTGCGAGTACAAATCACGTATAAAATCAAAAGTTTTTGTGTAAGTTGCAGGATTTGATTTTGGTGTTCTTCCAATTGGAGACTGGTCTATTGATACTACTTTATCTATATTTTCAACTCCGGTAAGTACTTCGTATGGCTCGGGTTTTTCTTCATTTTTTAAACCAAATTCTTGTCTTAACGCTTTTAAAAAGGTATCCATAATTAGCGTTGACTTTCCGGATCCGGATACTCCCGTAATACAAATAAGCTTGCCTAAAGGTAGCGTTAAATCAACATTTTTAAGATTTCTTCCTGACGCTTTGGTTAATGACAAAACGTCCCCTTCTTTGTACACACCTTTTCTATAAAACTTACCAATTTCGTCAAGTTCAATTGAATCAAAAGCTTTCCCAACTTCTTTGCCTACTTGCCTTTTGCCAGATAAATAAAGTCCGGTTAAAGATTTAGGATTCTTCTTAATCTCATCTGGCGTACCATGTGCAATAATCTGCCCACCTAATTCTCCCGCATAGGGGCCAACATCAAAAATGTAGTCACTTTCAAGCATTGTTTCTGCGTCATGTTCAACAACAAGAACAGTATTTCCTAAATCTCTAAGATGTTTTAAAGTGGTAATAAGTTTTGATTGATCCCTCTGATGTAAACCAATTGACGGTTCATCAAGAACATATAAAACTCCCGACAGTCCCGATCCTATCTGCGATGCTAATCTTATTCTTTGCGATTCTCCTCCGGATAAATGAGATGCGCTTCTACCTAAAGTCAAATAAGATAATCCAACATCAACTAAAAATTCAAGTCTATATTTTATTTCTTTAAAAACAGGCGTAGAAATAGTCTTCTCTCTTTCAGACAAAATTAAATTGAGATTTGAAATCCAATCAGTTAATTTATCAATTGAAAACTCTGTTACTTTAAAAATATTTTTTTCATCAACAGTTACAGACAATGCTTCCTTTTTTAACCTAGCTCCCGAACATAAAATGCAAGGCTCGTTCACCATGTATTTTTCTATTTCATTTCGAATAAAATCGGACTTTGTTTCGGCAAATCTCCTTTTTAAATTAGGTATTACACCTTCAAAATTTGCGTTAAAATCACCCTCGTTTCCATCTCTTGTTTTGTAATGTACTCTAAATTTTTTGCCATGCGGGGCTCCGTACATTAATAATTTATACACATCCGAACCTAACTGCTCAATCGGAATATTAAGAGAAAAGTTATATTCTTTAGCTACAGCATCGATTACCATTGCGGTCCACGAGTTATGCTCAAAAAGCCTAGCCCAAGGAAAAATACCACCTTCTTTTATTGTCAATCGTGGATTTACTACAACTTTTTCATCAACTTCAAGCTGAGTTCCTAATCCGTCACATTTAGGACAAGCGCCATGAGGAGAGTTAAATGAAAAACTTCTTGGTTCTATTTCTGGCAAAGATATATTACAAAAAGGACAAGCAAAATTTTCGGAATATAGATGATCTTCAAAAACCAACGGTGAATTTGAAAAATCAAACTCTTTATCCAAAACTACAGAAACAATTACACTACCGCCTGCAAGCCTTAAAGCTGTTTCAATAGATTGAGTAATTTGCGCTTCAAAAGTCTTTCTGTCAGCTAAAACCGCAAACTTACTTTTCGAAATGATAAATCTGCTAAGAACGGCTTCTATGGTATGTTTATTTGTTTTTATTAAGTCAAAATCTTCATTTAAATCTCTTATTTTACCGTCTATTCTAGCTCTAATAATTCCTTGTTTTTTCAAATTTCCAAACAAAGAAGAGTACTCGCCCTTTCTATCTTTAACAACTGGCGACATAATCATTAATCTAACACCTCTTATAGATTTATATTCAGGACTATCCTTAATAAGATTAAAAATGTTGTCAACTATTTGTTCTATGCTTTGTCGGCTTATCTCCCTTNCACATGACGGACAATGTGGGTGGCCTATTCTCGCAAACAAAAGTCTTAAAAAATCGTACACCTCAGTTACAGTTCCAACCGTTGATCTAGGATTTTTAGTAGTAGTTTTTTGATCAATTGCAATTGCGGGAGATAAACCATCTATTCTGTCTACATCCGGCTTGTCCATTACACCTAAGAACTGTCTTGCGTACGATGAAAGGCTTTCAACATATCTTCTTTGCCCCTCCGCATAAATCGTATCCATCGCCAAAGATGATTTTCCGGATCCTGAAACACCTGTAAACACTACAATTTTATTTTTTGGAACCGTTAAATCAACGTTTTTTAGATTATGCTCACGCGCACCGTAAATCTTGATCTCTTCTAATGGTTTTAACATAAAAGTTAGTATACGGTAAAACTTCGGGTTTGTGAAACCTTAAATTGCTTTTCTTGAAATATAGTTAAGAAGAGGAACTACTAGATCAAAATTTATATCCGTTTTACCAACTACACCAAGAACCATATTATCAATTAACGTCGTAGACACAGCACACAAAGATGTAACAATCTTATCTTCTAGTACAAAATCAAAACAAAAGCAAATTGGATACAAAGTAAAATTATCTGCCAAAGTCTTTTGTATAAATTCAGGATTATCTAAAAATGTTAATAGTGAGTGTAATTCATCACCAAACATTTCGTTTCGTTTAATATATGTCGAAAATCCAACGGCAATAAAAAGGCTTAAATCCTCATCTAACATAAACACAGGACAATCTAGAATACTTGAAATATATCTAATTAACTTTCTTTTACCCTCAAATGAACTAAAATTTCTAAAAAGTTCTTCGAGTTCAACTTTATTGTGCAGTGGAAGCTCGGATTTATTTAAAACGTGCTTGTGCAAGTATTCTTTAATATCAACCGCATTAACACCAATACTTAAATATCCATACTTCACTAAACCTACAGAAGCATCATTATCATGTACGTTTTTTATCATTTACTTTAGGGCAGAATAAAAACTAATTAGACGGACCACAGTCAACAACTAAAGATTGTCCTGACTTTATTTCAGACCACAAATTTAAATTGTTTGCCAATGCCATATAATTATATTTTTCACCATCACCGCATACTCTTTCGGCAACCTGCCACAAACCTTCGCCCGAAAGTACTTCTACCTTAATAGCTTGTGATGTGTCTGTTGTCCCTTGCACTTCGGTTTTTATGTTACCGTTCTTCACTGAATTTATGATTTGGTTTAATCCGGTATTATTTGATGTTTTACCAAAATACCAAACGCTAAAAAATGCGATGAGAACAAGTATTCCTATACCTGTTATAAGATTTCCCCAGTTCGCTTTTGGATTATCTTCTTTTATTTTATCCATTACTTTGTTTAATGTTTCTCTAAATTTCATTAAGATCACCTCCTATCATTTTTTTTATTCTTCTCCTTACTTTTATCATTTGGAACACTGCAAATACTTTTAAGTTCAGTCCCTCTTATAAACACTTCAGATCTGTTTTTGCATTCAGGATAGTTTCTAAACACAACGCTTGGAGGTGGCAAAAAAGTTTCATTTTCAAAACCATTCAGAAGACTTAGCATGATTTTATTCCAAATTGGCGCGGCACCCGAAAGACCTGACGCTAGCTGGGGGTTCATAGGAGTGTTATCGTTATTGCCAACCCATACTCCAACCACATACGATGGAGTATAACCAAAAGTATAATTATCTCTTTTTGCGTCAGTAGTTCCTGTCTTTACTGCTACAGTGTGCTTAGGTATATTCAACGAGTTATTAAACCCAAACGCCCCGGATCTTGCATAATTATCTGATAGAATGTTGGTCACTAGATACGAAATACCGTCAGAAATTGCCCTTTCTTCTTTTTGATCATTTTTGTTATAAATTTCAAAACCATTTGCATCTTTAATTGATATAAAAGACGTTACGTCCCTATATACACCACTTCTGGCTAATGTTGCGTATACATTCGTTAAATCCAAAAGCCTAACCTCTTTACCACCTAGGGTTACAGATAAACCGTAAGAACTATCGAACTTCCAGTTTTTTAAACCCATTTTATTGGCTAGCGCAACCATATTCTCAACACCTAAATTCTTTACAAGTTTAACTGCCGGAATGTTATAAGAATTTGCTAACGCCTGCCTTAAACTTACAACTCCATGAAATTTTCCATCATAATTTACAGGTGTGTAAGTTTGGCCGTATGATTGAAAAGTAATTGGAGAATCGTCAATAAATGAGGCGGGAGTAAGACCTTTTTCAAAAGCCAATGCATATGTTATTGGTTTTGCAGCCGATCCTGCTTGTCTACTAGCTGTTACAACATCAAACGCGCCTCCATTTTCTGAAAAATAATCTACAGATCCCACATATCCCAAAATCCCCCCACTTCTTACGTCAATTATTGCGGAGGCTCCATTTGAAATATTTAAATCAGCACTTTCTTTGACCCCGTTCGTAACTATTTCCTGCGCTTTTTCTTGTACATCAAGATCCAAAGTTGTAGTTACAGTTAACCCTCCAAAATCAACTAAATGTTGGCCATATTTTTCGTATAGTTGAGTTTTTACATAATTTACAAAATGTGGAGCTCTAATATAGCTCTTCTGAGATGCAAAGGTTAACTCCGCATTTGATGCCTCATCCGCATCTAATCTTGTTATGTAACCAAGTTTAACCATACGATCCAAAACTAACCGTTGTCTTTGTTTTGAAATCTCTAAATTTCCACTAAAAGGAGAATTAACGCTAGGAGATGAAGGAAGTCCTGCTAAAAAGCTTGCTTCGGCTAAATTTAAATCACGTACATCCTTATCAAAATATTTTTTTGATGCCGATTGAATCCCCCACGATGTTCCTCCATACGCAATATTGTTTAAATAAAGTTCAAGAATTTCATTTTTGGAATATTGTGTTTCAACCAAAAGGGCTAAGAAAATTTCTTTAACCTTCCTTGAAACTGTTCTTTCCGGGGAGAGTAAAACATTTTTTACTAACTGCTGAGTTATAGTTGAACCGCCCTGCACGCTTGAATCAAAGAAAGTAGCTTTTGCTGCTCTAATAATGCTTAAAGGTCTAACTCCTTTGTGGGTATAAAATTCAGAATCTTCTATAGCTAATGTTGAATCAATGACGTTTTTTGGAATATCCGTTAACAAAACCGGATCATATTTTCTGTCTACGTAAATTTCGTATAGCAGTCTTCCCTTTCTATCAAGTATTTTTGTTGATCTATTAGTAATTTGAGAAAGAAGAATGGGTTGAGGCAGATTCCTATACCAACTATATGCGGATAAAGGTATATAAACAAATATAAAAGAAAATATAATGCCGGTTACAAAATGAATTTGACGTTTTTTCAACAGTACTCTAACTTTTTTCAATCCTAATTGCGCAATCGAAGTAAACTTTCTTTTCTTCTTTTTTGTGCTTACTTTATGTACTTCGATAAGTTTTCTTCGAGAACGATATTTTTCGGCTATTCGTTTACTAAAATTGTAAATCCTTCTAGTTACTTCTACACAAATTTTTATTAATGCTTTTACAGAATTAAGAATAATATAAAAAATTGAAGAGAATTTATTTCTTAATACTTCAAACGGGTAAAGTGCGGAATAACCTAAAAACGAAACCAGACCGGCGGATTTCGCAAAAAAGTTAACAATGAAATCGCGTAATATATTTTGTCTTTTGTCTTTATTTTTTCCCACTTTATCACACTAACTGAAATGAGCAGGAAATACTAAAGTTAATTATTGTATAGGTTATTCAGAAGGTCAAGGGTTTTCTTTTAGATCACGTAACTTATCTCTAAAAACTGCTGCTCTTTCAAAATTTAACATTTCGGCTTCATATTTCATCATTTCGGTTAACTTTTTTATTTCAGATTTTAATTTGTCAGGAGGAAGCTGTGCAAAATCAATCTCATCTATTCTATTTTTCCTTGATTTAGGATTAAGTGATTCTTCGATAACTTCATCAATTAATTTTTCCCTAAACGGCCGTTCTATTTTGGTTGGAGTTAACCCGTGCTCAATATTATAATCCTCCTGAATCTTTCTTCTTCTTGCAACTTCGTCTATTGCCCGTTGCATACTTTTGGTTATATTATCCGCATACATTACTACTTCTCCTTCTAAATGTCGCGAAGCTCTTCCCATAGTTTGAATTAAAGAAGTATCGGACCTTAAGAATCCTTCTTTATCAGCATCCAATATTGCAACTAAAGAAACTTCCGGTAAATCAAGGCCTTCTCTTAGTAAATTTATTCCCACCAGAACATCATATTCACCGCGCCTTAAATTATCCAATATATTTGTTCTTTCAAGAGTTAGAATATCTGAGTGTAGATAAGTTACTTTTACCCCTTTTTCAAGCAAAAATGATGATAATTCCTCTGCCATTCTTTTTGTTAAAGTTGTTACTAGAACTCGTTGGCCTTTACTTGTTTTATCTTTAATTCTTTCCATTAAATCAAGAATCTGATTTTGTGAGGGTAAAATTGTAATCTTCGGATCTATTATTCCGGTTGGTCGTATTAATTGCTGGGCAATATTCCCTAAACTTAAGCTCATTTCCCATTCCGAAGGGGTGGCGCTATTGTAAATTGTCTGTCCTATTTTTGACATAAACTCTTCAAACCTTAACGGCCTGTTGTCTAGAGCGGAAGGGAGTCTAAATCCATGTTCTATTAATGTACTTTTTCTGGCAAAATCTCCGTTATACATTCCTCGAATTTGCGGGATAGTTATGTGTGACTCATCTATAAAAACAACAAAATCTTTTGGAAAAAAATCAAGCAAAGTGTAAGGGGATTCTCCTTCTTTTCTTCCGTCAAAATATCTTGAATAATTCTCTATTCCTTTGCAATATCCAATTTCTTTAATCATTTCCAGATCATAATTTGTTCTTTGCTCAAGTCTATACGCTTGAATAGTTTTATTTTCATTTTTAAGTACTTTAAGGGCGATTTTAAGATCTTGGTTGATTTTTTCCATCGCTTCGTCACGCCTCTCTTCTGCTGTTATATAATGCTTGGCCGGATAGATTAACACAGAGTTATTGTCCCTATTAAGACTTTCACCGGTCAAAGGATAAAAATAAAATATATTGACTAATAAACCGTTAAAAACTTCTAGTCTAACTGCGTAGTCTTGATATGCCGGAAAAATATCTATTATATCTCCACGTACTCTGTAATTCCCTCTTGCAAAATCCATATCATTTCTATCGTAATGAATCTGTGAAAGCCTTTTTAGTAAATCTACGATTCTTATTTTCATACCTTTCTTTAATTCAAGTGCGTGGCTTGAATATTCCGCAGGTGAACCTAAGTTATAAATACAAGAAACTGATGCCACAACAATAACGTCTTTTCTTGTCATTAAAGATGTGGTTGTGGAAAGACGAAGTTTATCAATTTCTTCATTAATATCAGCGTCTTTTTCTATATATGTGTCGGTTTGAGGAATATAGCTTTCTGGTTGAAAATAGTCATAGTAACTTACAAAATACTCAACTGCATTTTCTGGAAAAAAGTCTCTAAATTCCTGGTAAAGCTGAGCTGCTAAAGTTTTATTGTGTGAAACAACAAGTGCCGGTCTGTTGGTATTTTGAATAACGTTGGCAAGAGTAAAGGTTTTTCCGCTTCCGGTAACTCCCAGTAAAACCTGATTTTTAATTCCTGAATTTATTCCATCTATTAGCTGTTTTATTGCTGCTGGCTGATCTCCAGTTGGTTTAAACGGCGATTTTAATTTAAACATTTAAATATTCTAACATAGTATTTGGGTTTTCTACGGCAATTGACTTATTGAACTACCAAATATACTATTATTGTATGGATAAGAAAAAGTTGGTGGGTATCTTTGCAATTGTAGCTGGCGTTTTTGTTATTATTGTGCAAGTTTTTAGTGGCGGAGAAAGAAACCTGCAAGTATTGGGAATGGGCTTTGTGATTATTGTAATAGGTGCCTACGTTATTTCTATAAAAAAGATTTCTACAAAAAAGTAAGTAAACGGCTTAATTATTTATTAAACGCCAAGATTTGGCTTTTCTTAAGGATCAAGTATGAAGAGCAATTTTTGGATAAAGCCCTGCTGGTGAATTTTTCAAAACCTACGTAGACAATCTTTTTCTTTTCATCTTTGGCGGTTTGAATAGCTGGAAGAAGATCTGTATCGGAAGAAATTAGGTAACAAATGTCGTATTCGTCTTTAATAGCACCTCGGACAATATCTACCGCAATTTGCACATCAACGCCCTTCTCATGATACTTACCATCAGACATTAAAAGATACCC
>C687J35504_10003536_pt1 | contig 10201 bp, 5 predicted proteins | sample RifCSPhighO2_02_FD_35504 | JGI IMG/M metagenome (IMG submission 35504) | reverse complement strand
GCTGAAGTGGGCGGCAGCCGCCTTTGCTGGGTCGACGTAGCCCGAGAAGATCAACTCTCCTTCCACCTCTTTGCGTGCTAGTTCTTCCGCCGCCCCCTTCCATTCCCTCAACAGCTCGTTGGTGAAGTGGTTGCGATCTTTATCCACCATCGTGTGGCACGTCGCGCACAACCAGATGCCGTTCTCGATCGCACAACGCTCTTCAGGCGTCAGGTTACTGTCAAATCGAGGTCCTCCCTCTGCTGCTGCCGCGATGTGCGCCGCTTCAGCAATCCGCAGAGGCGCGGAGATGTCCTTCGTAGGACCGACTGTCAGCCTTCGGCACTTCGGACCGGAGCATCGATAGCCTACCCTTTCTCCAAGGACCCGCTTTGTCTTCGCAGAGAAATTATCTCGTCGATTCTCCGTGCTCATTTGATTGCAAATCGGATTTCATCCTCCCAGATTGATATAACGTTATTACCTTGTCAAATGTACCAGCCTAAAGTAGGCGAAAACAACTTTTCAAGCCAGGCGCGCTTTACATATCCCAAGAGTTCAGTCCGCAGCATTGAGAAAGAACAGGATCACCTGCCGAGCGCTAATGCGGCGCGCGATCCGTCTCGCATTCCTACTTGGGGCTTCGCAATTACGCATTTGGCAAAGCAGGCGTGGGCAACAAACCATAGCCAAATCCCTGCCACTGTTGATCGACAACGGCGTTCTCCGGCATGTACCCTATATTTCCTTCCAAGCTGCGTAGCGGCTCCGAAATCAATTACGGCGCATCTGGACATGCCAGCTGGAATAGAAAGCGCCATCCCACTCGCTCCGGCGATCCTGGGCCTTATTAGGGTGATGTGCTCAGATGCCCTTGACAACGGCACCGCGCCCTCAAAGTGTCCTTTCTGGCACCACGACGCCGAACTTCCTCAGCTTCTCTGTCAGCACCTGCTCGATTTGCGGCTCGTCTTCCGGATATGTGGCGATCACACGAAGGTTGAAACGATCATACCGGGCGAGCTTGGCGGTTGATGCCGCCTGATAACTGATTGAGGAAAGACCGAAATGCTCAATAATGATTCCAAGCTCCGTCAGATAGAAGTCTGGCATGACGCAGAATCCGTCCAGGTCGAGAATCGGCTCGTAAACGAAAGCAATGCCGCAATCGAAAAGGAAGTCAGCGATAATTTTCTCGATCTTGCTCCGGACGCGAATCCCGCTTTTTGTGAGGAATTTACCCTTGTCCCATTTCTTAATGACGAGCAGCCGTCTCTTAAAGTCGCCTTGAACCTCAGCTAAATACTGTTTCGTTTTGGCCTCGAAAACCTCGCCAAATCGCAGCGTCTGCTGCCATTCAGCAAGCTCGAACGCTATGGCATCCTCCTTCCCTGATTTCCTGTAGTGGCTATACCATTCGAACAGTGCCCTGATTACACTCTCCTCATTCTCGCTGCGCGCTGCTATTTCTTTGCGCTCAGCCTCTGTTAACTTTATCGCCATGTAGCTGATAGGCGGCTAAACTATTTATTGCTTTGCCTATGACAAATAATGCTCACTGCAACGGGCGGACTGTAACCGACCCGACCAACGGGCGTCGAAAGACCGGGGGAGGTAGATCACGGGCGTCGGCACCAAAACTTGTTCCAGAACGTCAAACTGCTCTGCCTTTGACCGCCCCGGATCGGGCTTCTAGCCGCAATAGCAACTGATTTGCATAGTACATGTAATCTGTTGAACATCAATGCGCTCTGCATGCCCCTGCCAAGGTGCCAAAAATCTTGGGAAATTCCTTGCAGGATTTGGCGCTCTTTTGCGTATGCAGGAATAGAGAGGTCGCCTCCCATGACTGGGTGTTTCAAGTCCAGTTCTTCACTGGCGTTCCTTATGCTCGGTCAGTGGGAGTGCGGCTTCCAAAGGAGAAACTATGCAAAAATCAACGAATGTTCAGATCAGCAATTGGGAAACAGAGGGATTTGCGGTCATCATTCGCCACTTCGACACTCGCAGGGGTCATCAGGTTAGAAAAACCTCACATGGCACGCGTCAGTCCCTTCTCAGTTGCTTGACCGACCAACCAAAGCAACCCAATGTTCAGCAGCATCAGGACCGAGCCAAACAAAAGACTCGGTCCTCGGTCAATTTTTCTCCTTGCCAAAAAACACTGCCGAAGCAGACTGCAACTACCTGATCAAATGGTCGGGACGAACATCCATGAAAAAGCGATGCTCTGTAGCTTGGCTGGCGGCTTTAATTGTCATCGGCGTGAAGAGCGCCGCGTTGGCTCAGTTGCAGTCAATAAACATTACCGCTCGGATTCTGGACGTTGGCTGCGAGAATACAGCACATTATCCGGAGGTTGACGTACAAGTGCTCGTAGGACCGGCTCCCAATTCGTTGACACCGGTTGGTGCTCCATTTCAGCTCACACCATTGCCAAACGGAGATGGCAGCAAGAGATTTGATCTTGCTTTCGTGATCTCCGCCCCTGGATCAGAAGCTTTCGCCCAACTAGCCGCAAATGCACCTGGAAACAAATCCGGCAGGTCGTCCATCATTTCGTTCACAATTCCAGACCCTCTCGATCCGCCGCTTTCTGAGCTGCACTTCGGGTCGATCTGCCTTTTGCAGTCGCAGCCCCCATTGACCTTGAACAAGTTGACTGTTCGCTATACCCACGATGCTCTTAATCGGATCACCCGCGCTGAGCACGTGGAGGCCGGGCTAACTGAATATTTCACTTTTGACTCCGTCGGAAACCGCCTGAGCTACGCGGTTGCTGGAGCAAATCAAGCACCCAGAGCAAACAGCGATCTTCTGGCTACTCGACCGGGTGAAACACTCAGCACCTCTGCGCTGCTATTACTCGCAAATGATTCTGATCTGGATGGCGATCTTCTCCACATAATCCCATCGTACATAGCCAGCACCGCTGGCGGAAGCGTAAGGGTTACAGGCGACACAATCAATTACACCCCTCCACCTGGTTTTGTCGGGCTCGATTTCTTCACGTACTCCGTAAATGATGGCAAGGAGGAATCTGCCCAGATCACTGTCCTGGTCGCTGTTATCGCAGATCAAGAAATTCGTTCAGCGAGATTCACGCAGAGCGGAGCGCTCCGCGTTGAGTTCAGGAGCAGCCCAGGCCAGGAATTTCAAATCCAAGCCTCCTCAGACTTAAAGGAGTGGACGAACTTCCCGATTGCGGTCAGTGATCAAGAGGGAGTATATGCAATAGAAGATCCGGATGCTGCCGCTTTGCCAATGAGGTTTTATCGATCACGATTCAAGACTTGGGCAGGAGGCCGAATCGATGAAGGACCTGGTGGGCGTTGACCCCACAAGCAACAGCTCACAAAAACCCGACCACCGGCATCTCGCTGGTAACGATCTCCATCTCACCCCAGTCCCCTTCCAACCGATATCGGCCCTGGTCCCATTGCATATCATCTACGTGGCCCAGATCTATTTCTCCATTTGCATCAATAGCTGGTTGCACGCCAGAGTCGATAAAGTGAAACTCACGTATCCCATGGAATTCCAGGCGGCCTCTCCGAAAACACGCGCTGTCTGAACTCGGTGGTTCGCAATATAGTGGGTGCTGAGGTGTTAATACAAAATCCATATCTAATGCGACAATACGCCCTGTCATAGCAATAGCTAGCACAAATGAATCCTCAAGGTTGATAGACTCTAAGTCGCTTAGCTCACTATATCGTTGCATCATGAATTAATCTAAATCCCAAATTATTGGCGCATGGTTTCCGATGCTTCTTCGGGTGACCGGATTGCCAAAGGGATCCACCCGCTGCCCTTTAATGTCCTTGAATTCGACGTGCGGATTGTCACTGCCAGGCGTTCTGGAACTGCCTTTCTTGAGCGTTACTCTAGCAATTCCCTTCTCATCCAAGTACTTGACCGGACCGGTCGGCTTCTTTGAACGAACCCACCCTTGTGCAAGCGCCCAAGCCTCGATATCCGATGCTCGTGGAGTCCCCTCGTCAAATGCTCTAACTAACTTCGTATCCTTTAAAAACTTTTCTCCAGCTTTAATTCCTTTACCAGCAATTCGTCCTGTCTTGCCGACATCGCCAATAACCGGAACTACGGCTAATAAGGAAATACCTGCGTTCCCCCAATCTCCCTCAAATGCATAAAAAAGTGCATTACCGACATCGCAGAATTCGCCATATCCCGGAATAAAGCCGCACGCGTCCAATAGAAGATGATAATCCAAACCTGATGCCCCAGACATTTCCAGAGGAGAGAGGCCTGAATAATCGAGAAAGCGCATTGGATTGTTGAGGGCGTAGACATAACGATGCAGGCTCTGGCTGTCGCTTGCGACGCCAGTCAGGGGGTCCTTAGTAATAAACCGGCCCAGCCAAGGGCTGTAAAAACGCATTCGGGCGTAAAGCAGCCCATTCCCGTCATCCACTAGGCCAAAGCGACCAAGGAAAGAAAACGGATTGGGAGTCGTCCCGGATCGATTCACCACTTCCCCAAACGTGTTGTAGGCGTAACTGTCCGTTATTTCCCCATTCGAATTAACCAGCGCAAGGGTATTCCCCCGCGGATCGAACGCGTAATAGCCTGCTTGGCCATCTGCAGTAATCCGCGCGCTAAGACCTCTGCCATAAGCGTAATACGCGATTATCGCGCCACTCCCGTCAGTTTCCACGAGCACCTGCGCGAGAGGCGTCGCGTGATCCAACACGAAGCGTCGTGTTACCCCGTTGATGGTGCGAGCGAGGCGGTGGCCAAGCCCATCGTAAGAGCACATCACCCCGCCCCAACTACTCGCCGTCAGACGATCTTCGGAATCGTACTGGAAAGTGTCCGCTCCGATTCCGGTCAGGTTTCCGCTCGGGTCATGGAGAACGTTGCTCCCGTCAATTGAGGTAATTCGGTTGTCCAGCCCGTACGAATAACGGGCCGTCTGAGATTTAAGGATAGGAGCAAGAGGCTGTTCTATGACAGCCTCTTGAATATTCGCCAACCCATCCAATGCGAGCGCGTACCGTGACAGGATATTGCCGTTTCCAAGAATATTCGTCAGAGCAACAATGCGTCCGGCAGCATCAAAACCATAATGCGCCTTCAGGCCATTTGGATGCTGCACAAGAATTAAGTTGCCGACATTGTCGTATTCGTATCGTGTCTCACCTCCAAGCCAGTCAGTCATCTTGACCAACCGATTAAGTGGATCGTATTCGTACCTCAGCTCCTTCCCTCCCGGGTACTCCATCATCGTGGGGTTATCGGCCTCATCGTAACGATACCTCACGCTCATCCCAAATGGATCTGTCACCCGGATCAGCCGATTTCTTAAATCATATTCCCAGTGTGTGGACCCGAGCGAGTCAAACATTCGCACCCTGTTCCCGCTCTCATCATAAAAGAACTGCACGGACTCACCTGTGCCGTAAACGATATTGGTAACTTGATCGACAGCATCGTAATCGTAAAACACCTTTGCACCGTTCGGCTTTCTTCGCTCGATGACATTACCAACCGCGTCGTATTCCTGCTCGGTCCTGTTCCCTCCGGCATCCGTTAACCCGGTCGGTCGTTTCAGCTCATCGTATTCAACCCTGGAGACCTGCCCCAGGGGATCGACTGTGACGGTACGATTCCCAGCTTCATCAAAACTCTGTCTTACGGTATGCCCAGCTGCATCAATGACGTTGGTTAGGCTGCCTACAGCATCGTATCTCAGGCTGACGACTTGCTGGTTTGCGTTGGTGACCGCGATAGTCCTACCGAGAGCGTCAAACCCATAGGAAGTTACGTTCCCGAGTTCGTCTATCGACTTTTTCAGCCGGTTGAGCAAGTCAAACTCACCTCGTGACACTGTTCCGGAATGGTCAGCCCTCTGGAAAGGATTCCCATTGGGGTCGAATTCCGTCCTCTCGACCTGCTGTAGCGCATTTGTCACCGCGAGAAGGCGGCCCAGAGAATCGTATCCGTAATCTGTTCTGTTGGTACGCCCATCGAACGATGAAACCCGCCGATCCAGCGCGTCGAAGACATTCGATATCACGATTCCAAATTGGTCCTTCGTCAGCACTAACCTATCTTTCACATCAAAGATGTTCGTAATTGTGTAACCTCGAGCATTGAGCGATCCGGTCCTATTTCCATTAGCATCATAGAAGAACTGGTTCGTTCGCCCCAGGCCATCAACGGTGTGGGCAACGTTATCTCGTGAATCGAATTCGAATCGGTTTGTGTGGCCGTTTGCATCAACCTGCTCAATCTTCCGTCCAACTGCATCGAATCGCTGACTCGTGACGTTGCCGAAAGGATCATGAATTTCCACGAGATTCCCGTGTTCTTCAAAGACGTTGGTCACCGAGTGCCCGAGAGCGTTACGTATCACTAGCGGTAGGCCAAAACTGTCCACAGTCACCGCTGAAACTAATCTGAGTGCATTTGTTGTAGCGATGAGGTTCCCGCGACCGTCATACCTGAATTGAGTCCCGTGACCTGCCGCATCAATTCGCTCGGTCGGATTATTCAGTTGATCGTAAGCGATTCTCGTTTCTCCGCCTTCAGGATCAACCGTCTTGATGACGTTACCGCGTGCGTCATACTCGTACCTTGTGACGTTTCCATTCCGGTCAACGGCATTTGTCAAATTGCGGGCGGAATCATACGCGAAGGACCGTGAATGTCCGGCTTCATCGATAATGTTGGTCACAAGCAAGAATTGGTCGTGTTTATGGATTGAGACACCGCCGAGAGCGTTTGTCATTCGCGTTGTGCGCGTCTCAAAATCATAACCAAAACCAGTCATCGCCCCGAACGCATCAGACTGGGTCGTGACAACGCGTTGAAACTCATCGTATGCGTTCTGAACAAACGTGTTTCCGCGGGGATCTGTCGCCGACGTCATCTGATGGAATTCGTCGTAGGCGTAATCCGTATGCCCACCGCCCTGGTCGGTAGCCCTCACCAAGTCACCCCGGGCATCGTAAGTGAATTCCACAATACGCCCAATTGGGTCTTCAATCCTGACGATTCGGTCGTTCGCATCAAAGGTAAAGACAAACAACCTCCCACTGGTGTCCTCGACTTGTCGGAGGTTTTCGCCTTCATACAAAAGGGTGATCGCATTGCCGTTGCGATCGCTGATCGAGCTAAGGCGGCCATGGGTGCCGAAAAGATACTGGACCTGAGCTTTCGTGCTGAAGGCAAATCGGCCTTCAGCGTCTCTTGTCAGAATATCGTAAGTTCCAACTTCTGGTGTGTAGGATCCATCGCTTTCTCTGGAGTAGAATTGGCTGTGCCCGTCGCCAAAGTGAACGTACACGCGGTCATCGTTCTCCGTGACGCGGATGTTCAATGAATGGGTCCAACCAAACCCGACGGGAAGGCCGCTTTCGTCGGCCGCCCGTGAATTATAAAATCTCCTGAATTCGAAAGGAATGCCTCTTCCTGGCACGCGGATATCCACGTGGTCATATATGTAATTCCCCGTCGCCAAGTTCACTGGATCAGGTGAAATGCTCATAGGGGCTGCAAAACCAAGAGCATAACCGGCGATTGTGACGAGAATTACGTCACTGTCTGTGGAACCATTACTGTCCTCCACGGTCAACCTCACAAAAAACAGCGTGGTCTGGGGAAGAGAAATGTCAAAGGAGTGAGAGACGTCACGGCCAGTTGCGGTACTTCCATCGCCGAAATCCCAAGAGTATCTGACGATCCCGGCTCCAGCGGCAGCGGCATATGACTTACGGCCACTGAAGGAAATTCTTTGCCCCGGCATGGCGGAATTCTCTCCATCGGCCACCGCAACAGGCGGTTCGGCTGGGCGAACCAAAACTGTGAATTCTCGGCACCCCCATCCTTGCTCGTCTATTGCTACGGGATTGGAAAGGGAGGCCGAAGTATCATTAACCCAATCTGCACAGCCTTCGAGCGGCCTTGTCAGTTGCATCGTCGTCCGGACGAAGATGCGAACGGCCCCAGCAGACTGCGGAGTCACGGTAAAACTCATTGATCTTTGGGTGCCGCTGAGCCAATTGTTTTGCCACGCCTCCAGAAGCCAATCGCGTGCGGGTTCACTCCGAGGCAAGCAGCTGCCGCGGTTATAAATTTGATTCACTCCTTCTCCTGGAGCGAAATGCTTTGGGATGCCGCTCGACCATTCCGCATTCTGGGGCGCTCCGACCGCTACTTGCCGATTATCCACCGAGTGCGTTACAGCTGCGTGAATCCCCCCTTCCGGGGTTTCACCTCCGTCATTCTCCGCAGTGATTGTGACCGTGAATCCTTGGCCAGCTAGAATCTCCGCAGGGATGCCGCTGACGCTGACCAGATCCGGATCCGCCGGTGGCACTTCCACCGTATAAACGCGACATTCCCAGCCCTGCTCATCTAGCGCGACGGGATTTCCTTCATTTGCGGAAATATCGTTGGTCCAATCGGTGCAGGCGCTATCTGTCTGCATTGTGGTTCGCACGAGGATTCTGATATTTCCTGGCGCGAGCGGAGTTACAGAAAACGTACCCGATCGGCTGACATTTTCGCCCCACTGGTTCTGCCACGCCTCAAGGAACCAATCTCCAGCAGGCTCCGGCCTTGGTGAACAATTTCCCCGGTTGTAAATCTCACCCGCACCTTTCCCTGGAGAGAAGTGCTTCGTTCCAATTGCCCATTCGACGTCCCGAAAGGGAGACACATCCACTCTGTCATTTCCTGCCGAATGCCGGACCGCCACATGGATGCTTCCTTCCTGACTCTCGGCACCACGGTTCCGTGCGGCCACGGTAATAGAAACCGGCCTTCCCACTCCAACTCTGGGTGCTACGCCTCCGACAGACTCTAGATCAGGAATGGCAACGCGGTCTCGAACAGGTATTGGATTGATTCGATAATAATCGTTCCCCTCATTTATCTCAGGGTAATCATCGTCACTGTCGACAACGCATATAGGGTGTATGGTATAGGTTCCGGAGCCGAGGTCAGGCATTACGAAGTCCCAAGATATGACTCGCGACTGCTGCTCATCAAGATCGTCGACGTCCCTCTCGTCGACGAAGTAATCGCCCCCGTCCAGGGTAGTATCCCTGGAGAGATAAAGCTGTGCCCTTGTGTTCCCGATAGGAGTATCACTACTATTCTTGATTGTTGCCTCGATTCTGCTCGACTGCCCTTCGACTACGGTGTCTGGTCTTGGCGGAATTGGCCAATCTATAGCAGTGCAGATGATATCGGGGCGCGCAAGTACGCGAATTCGATATTGGAAGGCGGGCCAGCTCTGTTGATCTGTGTAGTCGGAGAAAAATGGGTTATTATTGTAAAAACACCATTCTGGATTACCTAAAGCAAATGCGGAGCGGACGTAAAAGTAGAAAGAGCCTACGCTTTTTGGCTTCACGCGAATTCGCAGGTAGTTTTCCTCGTTGATTCTCCAGTCGTCATCCGCAAGTTCTGCCAAAAGATACTGCGCGTCCATTGCCTGACACTCGTGATTATAGATCCTCGAACCCGCTGGGCGGATTAGCAGGCCCGGGCTGTCAGCTGAACTTCCATTGTCCTCAACCAATACGTCGTCTGATGACTCGTTGATGCTCGGAAAGGACACGGAAATGCCCCCATCTTGGGATGTTGAGCCCTGATTCTGGACTCTGACGGTGATCTCGGCCCATTGCCCATGAATCACAGTTGAGTCGTATGTCACCGGACCAACAGCGGGCGTTTGGGCGAAGGCAATTCCATTGAAAAAGAGCACGATCGGAAGCAAACGCCAGATCACTGATCCCTTGCGCGTCCGATTGCCTCTGGCGTCTGGCGTGAGCTCCGGTGGGTGATGTTGGTTGAATGCCGGCGTGTTCCGACCGCAACTTGAAGCGGTGTCCTCTCCCGTCTCCGGCGCAGGGGGTCTGTGGTTATTGCGCGTATTCATATCAGGGCAGCGATTTTTGATTTGGCCAAAAAACCCGGGCAACGCGCTTCGATGGTATGCTCCGGTGTAAGGTCTTCAAGCAGAATCATCGATGCATTCACGCATTTAAGGGCGCGTCAATAAATACGATTTACAAGTGCAACGGCTGCTGATACGTATGCGTCTGCATGGCGTCGATCCGAGCTCTCAAAGAGAAGTTAGGTCGAATGTGGCCGCATTTAAATGAACGGTCCAGGCGCATGGTTGCCGCCGGGGAAGCCGCGGAGATCGGCTATGGCGGTATATCGTTGGTGAGTCGTGCCTGCG
>C687J35504_10003531_pt1 | contig 10206 bp, 9 predicted proteins | sample RifCSPhighO2_02_FD_35504 | JGI IMG/M metagenome (IMG submission 35504) | reverse complement strand
ATAAAAAAGGGCCGCCTAAGCGACCCTTTTTCTACCAAATCTGGTAGGCACGATTGGACTCGAACCAACGACCCCCACCATGTCAAGGTGGTGCTCTAACCAACTGAGCTACGTGCCTACGATGGGTGCGCATTCTACGGCCGCGCAAAAAACTGTCAACCTATTTTTTACGCTAACTGTCTGAATAACTGAATTTTTTACTGTTCTACAGCGCGTTTAATATTTCGCACAGGCCACTAGCCGGGCATTTTCAACTCAGGTAGCATCTGCCCATTCGTAAAAAATAAAGAACAGAGGTTGCAAAATGGCGCACACAGCTTATCCACAATCCTATTACGCGGCCTCCGCCAATCCGGTACCGGAGCGCCCAGAATTGAATGGTGAAGTCGAGACTGACGTGTGCATCGTCGGCGCGGGCTACACCGGTCTATCCACCGCCATCGCCCTGCTTGAGAGTGGCTTCAAGGTCAGCATCGTCGAGGCGGCCAAAGTTGGTTTTGGCGCATCGGGTCGTAATGGCGGACAGATCGTTAACAGCTACAGCCGCGATATCGACGTGATCGAACGCAGTGTCGGCCCCAAACAGGCGAAACTGCTGGGCGATATGGCGTTCGAAGGCGGCCGCATCATTCGCGAACGCATCGCGAAGTACAACATCCAGTGCGACCTCAAGGACGGTGGCGTCTTCGCTGCTAACACCCCGAAGCACATGAAACACCTGGAATCGCAGAAAAAGCTTTGGGAACGCTACGGCCATACTCAGCTGGAACTGATGGACGCCAAGCGCATTCGTGAAGTAGTGGACAGCGACGCCTATGTCGGCGGCATGCTCGACATGAGTGGCGGTCACATACATCCGCTCAATCTGGCACTGGGCGAAGCGGCTGCCGTTGAGTCGCTGGGTGGCGTGATCTATGAACAATCCCCCGCTATCCGCATTGATCGCGGCGCCAACCCTGTTGTGCACACGCCCAACGGCCGGATCAAAGCCAAGTTCGTGGTCGTCGCCGGTAACGCCTATCTGGGCAACCTGATTCCGGAGCTGTCGGCCAAGTCGATGCCGTGCGGTACCCAGGTGATCACCACCGAACCCCTGTCCGCTGAGCTGGCGAAAAGCTTGCTGCCGCAGGATTACTGCGTCGAAGATTGCAACTACCTGCTCGACTACTACCGCCTGACCAGCGACAAGCGCCTGATCTTCGGCGGCGGCGTGGTCTACGGCGCACGCGATCCGGCGAACATCGAGGCGATTATTCGCCCGAAAATGCTTAAAGCCTTCCCACAGCTGAAGGACGTGAAGATCGACTACGCCTGGACCGGCAACTTCCTGCTGACCCTGTCGCGCCTACCGCAGGTCGGCCGCCTGGGCGACAACATCTACTACTCGCAGGGCTGCAGCGGCCACGGCGTGACCTACACCCACTTAGCCGGCAAAGTGCTGGCTGAAGCCCTGCGCGGCCAAGCAGAACGCTTCGACGCCTTCGCCGATCTGCCGCATTACCCCTTCCCCGGCGGCCGCCTGTTCCAAGTGCCATTCAGCGCTCTGGGTGCCTGGTACTACACCCTGCGTGACAAGCTGGGCGTCTAAAGCACAACCCGCAAACAGAAACGGCACCTTAAAAGGTGCCGTTTTGCATTCTAACTTCCAACGGTTTTACAACTGCGCATCCGGCCAAACCTGATGCGCCGTGCGCAACGCCCGCTGCGCCGCAGTCGCACGACCTTGCTTTTGCAATTCCTGCGCGGCCGCCATCCACGTCTGTTTGTGTGGTTGCGCAGGCAACTGATCGGTAGGCATGACCAATACAGCCCAGCGCCCCGCCTCACCCCACGCATCGTCGAAGCTGGCAAAGCTGGTGTACCAACGCCGGGTGTTGCCAGAGCGCAGCACCAGTGTGCGCTCGCGCTGGTCATAGCCTACCAGCAGCGCAAACTGCGCGCCCGGCCCGCCAAATAAACGATCCTGCATCACCAGTACTGGATGCCCTGCCGACACTTGCTGCATCAGCGCATCCAGATTACCCGGCAAGGGGTAGACCAGCAGATCATAAGAGCGAGCCGCCGCTTCAAGGCCGACTTGCGCGCTTTGCCCCTTGGCCAATTGCTGAATACGCTCATCCACCAGGCCGGGGCTACTGATCACACCATGATGATTGAGTAACGCCGCCAAGGCCGAAGGCCCGCCCTGCGCATCACTGAGTTGAAAAAACGGCACATCGGCCAACTCGACCCGCTCGGGCAAGCGCTTGGTCTCAGGCTGCAGCTGCGGCCCACCAGCGCAGGCAGCGAGCAGAAAAAACAGGGCTACTGGCAGAAGCTTTACTACGCGCACAGACTGAAACATCACTCACCCACTGGCTTGTTTGTGGCGCAGAGCATAACGATGAAGTGCCGATGCCCCAACCTATCTGCGCAAAATGCCGAGTTTCCGGCTGACAGTGCCCAAGTCATACGCACAGACGAAAACCCTCTCCAGGCAGATAACCTGCCCGATATTGCACCCAACGCTGCCTTTACCCGGCACCACCACCGAATTAAGACCGCCGCCCTTGCGATCGCCGTCAAACAAACAGCCCCCAATGCCCAATAACTTTGCACCTGTCAGCACGCCTCTAACCGCGCTTTCTCGGCGCTTCTCCGTTATTGAGGTTCAGAGGCGTCCTCAAACCTGGGGCGACTCACATTGATTTATCGCAGGAGGAAAAACCTGCAGGCAGTTCAACTACTTGGCCATACGAAGCTGAAAAACACCGTTCATTACCTGGGGATCGAGGTCGATGATGCCCTGGAGCGGCGGAGCAGACAGAAATTTGAACATGCATAGCAACAGTCGATGCAAGGCCGTCGCAATGCGGCCAGATGCGGTTATCAGCTGCTAAAAAGTTAGGTGGAACGCCACTTTATAGGATTACCGCGCTCCGTTTGCTGGCGCACAGACGCCCCCGCGCATTGAGTCCAGCTTAGGGGTTCACAGCGTCAGTCGGACTCGCCTGCGAGCCACTGCGCACTCGTCGCCTTGCGACAGCTGGATCGGTAACAGGAGTCACCATGGACAATCCAACTCATAAAGGAAATTCCGGGGTTAACAGCCTCGGCGGCGGCGTTGGTCCTATCGTCGCGGGGCCCGCTGCACGCGGCGAGACAAGCCCGCCAGATATAGATGTTGCGCAGCAGTTCCATATGTTTATCGCCGACATCGAGAACCTGGTCAAAGATGCCACTTCGCTGACGGGTGACGAATTGGCCCAGGCCAAGTTCAAGCTGAGTGCGCGTATCGCCAAGGCCAAAGCCGCCACGGAGACTGGCGCGAGCAACATCATGCAGCGTGCCCGGCATACTGCCGCGGCGACCAACAGTTATGTCCACAAGCAGCCCTGGAAAGCCGTAGGCACCGGTGCGGCGCTGGCTTTCCTGCTGGCTCGTGCACTGAGCAAACGCGGCTGAAACCCCATCAACCGGTCGCAATGCGCGACCGGTTGCTCCCCGCCACAGGGCTGATCAGGCCACGATTACCGCCATATCCGGACGCTCTGTCACTCGATGCCTGGCAATAGCCGCGAGAAAGCTTTCGACAAAATCGCCATTGACCATCTTGCCAGATGCCGTAATCACCCCAGGTCCTTGGAAGGCGGCCCCCTGATTACCGTTGGAGCATGCAGCCTTGTCGATCAACATGGCGCCGTCGTCGGTGGCGGCAATGGGTTTGCCGTGTTTAAAGGCCTCGTTGACGAACAGCAAAGCGTGGGCATTGTTGCAAAGCGCATCAACACTCTTGGCACCACCCGGCACATAGACGGCATCGAACTGCACGGAGCCAACGGTTGGCAGGCTGTGATCCACCTTCAGGGGATTCCCCGTGCTGCTGCGGATCTCGCCCAGCTGCGGCGCAATCACTTTCAGCGTGGCGCCAGCTGCTGTCAGAGCGACGCGCAGACTCTCCAGGGGCGTGCCATCAACATCGTTGGCCACCAGTACCGCTACCTTACGCCCGATGAGGGAGCCTTTGCGGGTCGTGACCATGCTTAGCGCGGCGTCCATAGCGGGTTTATCAGTGTGCGGCAGATTTTCTGCACCAGCCGGCGGCGGTGGTACGGGCATGCCCAGGCCATCGACGACCCGCTGAGCCAAAGCAGCGTCGACCTGAGTCAGGTTAGCCAGCATGCGTTCACGAATGGCAGGCACCGTGACCTTGCCCAATTCGAAACAGAAGGCATCGACGATATGCGCCTGCTCCCAGTCTGCCTGGCTGCGCCAGAACAACCCGGGCTGGGAGAAGTGATCGGCAAAGCTGGGGCTGCGCGCACGGACTTTTTCACCTTGCATGGGCTCGGCATGGCTGACGAAACCGCCCTGCTCCCACGGCCGCTGCATCGGGCAACCGCCGCCCAGCGTATTGGGCTCGTAACTGACGCGCCCGCGTACGATCGCCTGACGCATATGGCCGTCGCGCTGGTTGTTGGCCACTGCCGCGATGGGCCGATTGATCGGCAGCTCATGAAAGTTCGGGCTACCAAGGCGCGACAACTGGGTATCCGAATAGGAAAACAGCCGGCCCTGCAGCAGCGGATCGTTGCTAAAGTCGATACCGGGCACCAGATGGCCTGGGTGAAAGGCCACCTGCTCGGTTTCCGCGAAGTAGTTGTCGGGGTTGCGATTGAGGGTCAGCTTGCCGATCAGCTGGACCGGCACCATGGACTCGGGGATCAGCTTGGTGGCATCGAGGAGGTCGAAATCGAACATATGCTCGTCAGCTTCGGTGACGATTTGCACGCCGAACTCCCACTCGGGGTAATGCCCTTGATCGATGGCGTCCCACAGGTCGCGACGATGGAAGTCGGCGTCTTTGCCGGCCAGTTTGACCGCCTCATCCCAGACCAGCGAGTGCACGCCGAGCACCGGTTTCCAATGGAATTTGACGAAGCTGGCGCTGCCGGCGGCATCGATAAAACGGAAGGTGTGCACACCGAAGCCTTCCATCATCGTGTAGCTGCGCGGGATGGCGCGGTCCGACATCAGCCACATCACCGTGTGGCTGGATTCCGGCACCATGGAGATAAAGTCCCAGAAGGTGTCGTGGGCTGATGAGGCCTGGGGTATCTCGTTGTGCGGCTCAGGTTTGACGGCATGAATGAGGTCGGGAAACTTGATCGCATCCTGAATAAAGAACACCGGCATGTTGTTGCCGACCAGGTCGAAATTACCCTCCTCGGTGTAGAACCTCACCGAGAAGCCGCGCACATCGCGGGCCGTATCCATCGAGCATCGCGAGCCCGCAACAGTGGAGAAGCGCACAAACACCGGGGTTTTCAGGCTGGGGTTCTGCAGAAACCCGGCTGTGGTCAGGTCGCTCATCGACTCATACACCTCAAACACGCCATGGGCGCCGGCACCGCGCGCATGCACCACGCGCTCGGGGATGCGTTCATGGTCAAAGTGCATGATCTTTTCGCGCAGGATGTGATCTTCCAGCAGCGTCGGGCCGCGCACACCGGCGCGTAACGAGTTCTGGTTGTCACTGATCAGCAACCCTTGGTTGGTGGTCAGCGATTCACCCGGCAACTCGGCAAGTACGGCGGCCGCCTGCTCGGAGCGGTTGGCATCGGCTGGGGATGGTGCGAGGCCGGTCAGGTTCTCGGTAGCGGGGTCGTCGTTAGTGCGCTTGCTCATGGGAACGCTCCTGAAGAATTGAGCGTGGCGAACGCTCGCCTCAAACAGCAGGGTCACGGGCTCCACGCGGTATGTGCGGTGTCTGGGGGAGCAGGCTTAGGGCAATCGGCGACAAGGCTGATCGCGCACATCAAGCGACTACAGAAAAGCCAGGGGCATGCGGCGGCGGGTCAATTGCTGACGCCTTTCACCACGCGCTCTTTGATACTCAGGCGAAAGCGGGTTTCTTGCGGTTGCAACACATGGGTACGCAAGTGCCGGTTGCAGATAAACCAGATTTCGTTGCGATCATTGGAAAGCACGAAATACGCATCGCTGGTTTCCGATGGGTTGTACAGCCCCATCGCCCGCTAGGCATTGTCCGTTGAGAAACCACTGTCCAACGGCAAGGGCTTGGGGCCGTCGGGCAGTTCCTCGATACGCAGATAAAGGCCCTGCTCAAAGAACATCATGTGGCTGCCTCCGCTGCATCAAGCTTCCAGGCAGGAGGTAGCTCGACGCAGAGCACCCCCGGCTTTGCGGGCGGTACATAGGCGCCAAACACCGAACTCAGTAGCGCAAGCAGACGCGTCATCAGGCTCGGTTCGGCCTGCCAGTAAACCGCCGACTGCGGGGTGAACTTGAGTAACGCCGAGTTATCCAGCGGCGCTTGCGCATTAAAGTGTGGGGAGTTGAGACGCCCCAGCCAGATCGAGCCCAGCAGGTACTCGGAGCATAAATCCTCCGCGTACAGCTCCCCTCGGCCGGACAAAGACACCCGCCGGCTGCCCGCTGCATCGGCAAATGTCAGATTGAGGCTCAGCATATGCGCTGCAGGAAGGCTGAGTGGATCAGTGGAAAACCACAAGGCGCCGCAGTCGTCCATTTCCCAGCGCGACATGCGGCTGCTGAGCAAAACGCCCTGCTCGTCCACAGTGCTGAGTGTGGCCACCGACATACGTTCCATCATGCTGCGCAGCAGCACGCCGGGTTGGCTCTGAGTATTCACGGACGACTCCTGTATTGGGATAGGCGCGAACCTGGGCGTTGAGCAACTAGGTGGAATGCTCGCTGCACGATGTAGCTGGCAAATACTGAGCAGACTGCCTCACGAGAAGCGGTCAGGCCGCAGGTGTCCTAGAACACAAAGATGGCCAACAGGATGATGATGGGGATCGGAATCCCGAGAAATAACAGCAGTAGTGAGCGCATGACAGTCTCCGGTCATTGAATAAAAGGGGTAATCAAGCGTCGCGCTGGCGGCCGCCATACGGCGCGGCAAAGCTGGCAACGAAAGCGCCGATCAGCAGCGAGATAAACAACCAGATTGCGGCATAAGAAGAAGCTTTGCGGGCGCTATCAGCAGCCTCGCGGGCACTGGTTTCTGCTTCGTTGAGGGCTGTTTGCAAGCGGGTAAAGGTCTCGCTGACCCGCTGCTCGGCTTCGGGCTGAGTCAGGCCGGTGCGCTGGGCGACAACCTGGCCGACATAGCTGACATCCTCTGCCGGCATCGCGCCGGTGCGCAGCGAATTCATAAAGATGCGCGTGACTTCGCCCATGGCGACCGCCGTTTCTTGCTGCGAGGTCAATGCGCCTTGCTCACTGCCCATTGGACCGGACATAGCGTTAACTTCGCGACGAAACAGGGTGTCGAGGAAGTAGCCCACCGAGCCACTGTTAGTCTCGTCAGTGGCCATTTGCGAGCCTGCCGATACACTGCCGGCAGTCGCCACGATGGCGGTCGTGGCAACACCACCGGCCACCGAGGCACCGGCTTGCACGCCACCGTTGACGATGGCGCCAATCACCGAGGTGAGCAAGGTAGCGGTTGCCAGCGAGGCTATAGCCCAGGCCAGGAAGCCATGGGCGGTATCGCGAAAGAACACCTCGTCGGTGTGCAGCTCAATCCATTTGGTGCGCAGACGACCCGCCAGGTAGCCGCCCATGCCGGCGGCCAGCAGTTGGGTCAGGGTAATCCAGATAATCGTGGTCACACCGAACGTCGTGGCACTGACCCCGTCATGAGCCCATGGCGATATCGAAGACAGGCCCAAGCCGGTACCCAGAATTAGCAGGATCAGCGACAACGCAGCTGCAGCCGCTGCACCAGCAAATATCGCGCCCCATGAAACAGCACTGGCTGAAAGCTGCTGCGTGTCGACAGCCGTTCTCAAAGTGCCGTATGTCGCGTTATGTTCGCTTGCTGTGTTCATGGCGATCTCGATTGAACCCAACGTCGCGCGAGATTGCAGCGAGCTGGAGACGAGACAATTGCATCGGATAGACGCCACGTCGGTGCGCTATCGCGCAAAGGCAAATTGATATTACCGAGGGCTTTTTCAATATCAGGGGGATATCAATACAGCCCTAAGTCACTTTTCTTCAGCGAAAGATCGAACTGCAAACCGCTCGATGCCGTTGAATGGTGCAACGTATGCGCTTGGGGTGGAGCAAGGAAAATTCACAGGTGATGGTTCCCCTAGGCGGAATGAATGGCCACAAATTTTGTAGACACCAGATAAGCGCTTTTGGCCGACAGCTGCCTATCGTGCATTTAGGTACCAACCCGCCCAGCAACTGCCGCGGTCCTGCGGAAAACCATGCAAAGGGGTTGTCACGCGCAACTACACAGGCTTGAACATGGCACCACTGTTCGACCTTTCCCCACAACTCAGCCGCAACACAACGATAAGCAGTTGGCGTGCGAAGCGAAGCGTGTAGAATCCCGCGCCCCAAAAATGCAGGAGACAACACGTTGGCTATTCACTACACCGCGTCCGCGGAAAATGTCGCATGTGGACGCACCGGCTCGAACCTGAGCAGTACCCAGGATGTCACTCAGGTTTCATGCAAGCTGTGCCTGCGCAGCGTTGAAAAAGGCACTGCCGAACCTGTCCGTAAAACCCCCAGTCTTGCTGAGCTTAGAGCCGCCGCAAAAGCGGCGAAGGCTGCTGCCGCAGCGGCTGAAATGGTAAAGCCAACCGCTACCCTGAAACCCCGAGCCGAATGGCAGCAACGCCTGGAGCAACTGCCGGGTAGAAACCGCATCCCGCGCGGGATGGCTCGGCAGGTATTTGTTTAAGCGCGGCGGGCCAATTTCTATCTGTCGCCAACTACTCGCAAACCCCGTGGTGGCGTAAGCCCTTGCTGCGCCACCCTCAAGACATCTGCGCCAGCGTCTTGCGAAAGCGCAGCAGCGCGCCAGCAAAGAACAGCGCGCCGATGGCAATGATTGCCAGGAACTGCGGCCAAACAGTCGAAAACCCGGCGCCGCGATAGAGAATCGCCTGGGCCAGATCGACGAAGTGGGTGGTGGGCGCCACCAGCATGATCTGCTGCACCAGCTCGGGCATGCTCTCGCGCGGTGTGGTGCCGCCGGAAAGGATCTGCAGAGGGATCAGCACCAGAATGATCAACAGGCCCAATTGCGGCATCGAGCGCGCGATGGTGCCGAAGAAAATGCCCATTGAGGTGGTCGCGAACAGGTGCAGCAGCGCGCCGCACAAGAACAGCGGCAGCGAGCCGGCAATCGGCACGTGCAGCCAGCCTTGCACCACCAGCAGCAACGACAACGCAGTGGCCAGCAGCACCACCAAGCCCATCGACCAGACCTTGGCCAGCATGATCTCGGGTGGCGTCACCGGCATCACCAGCAGGTGTTCGATGGTGCCGTGTTCGCGTTCGCGAATCAGTGCCGCGCCCGTGAGAATGATCGACAGCATAGTGATCTGGTTGATCACCTCCATCACCGAGCCGAACCAGCTGCGCGTCAGGTTTGGGTTAAACGCGACGCGCACGGCCAATGCGGCCTGCTGCGGCAGATCGGCACGGTAATGGCGCAAGAACGCGCTGACTTCCTCGGCGCCGATCATTTGGATATAGCCCGCACCGGTAAATGCCATGCTTACCTGTGTGGCATCGACATTGAGCTGGATCGCGGGGCTATGCCCGGCAAGTACATCGCGCTGGAAATCCGGCGGGATATTGAGGGTGAAGGTGTACTGCCCGGAGTCCATGCCGTGATCCATTTCGCTCAGTTCGATACGTTGCGGCGTTCGAAAAAACGGCGGCTGGAAAGCATCAATCAAACGTGCCGAAAGCGGTGAGCGGTCTTCGTCGACCACTGCAATCGAGGCGTTGTGCAGGCTCTCCGGCATGCTCGTAGCAGCGGTAATGATGCCCAGGGTAAAGGCCCAGATAATCAGCAAGAGCAGCGCAGGGTCACGTTGCAGACTGCGCAGTTCCTTGAGCCCCAGGTGGAAGATATTCGCCAGCTGTTCCATCTCAGGCCTCCTGCTTTTTCAGTAGGCTGGTGCACAGTGCCAGCAGGACGGGGATGGTAATCAGCAACGCCATGAAATAGCTGTACAGCTCAGTGAAACCCAGCGCTTTGGAGAACACCCCACGGCTGATGATGAGAAAGTGCGAGGTGGGGTAAATCTGACCAACCAGCGCACCAAAGCCTTCGAGTGATGCCACCGGGTAGATCAGCCCGGAGAACTGGATGGCCGGAATCAGGGTGACGATGGCCGTGCCGAATACCGCAGCAATCTGGCTGCG
>C687J35504_10003524_pt1 | contig 10218 bp, 6 predicted proteins | sample RifCSPhighO2_02_FD_35504 | JGI IMG/M metagenome (IMG submission 35504) | reverse complement strand
AGTAGAGAGGCGAGAGTGCGCGCCAGGAGGGTCTTTCCCGAACCCGTGGGCCCAAGTAGAAGGACGTTGGATTTGCTGTATTCGAGCTCAGGCGCCTCTTTAGCGGCAGACCGGATACGCTTGTAATGGTTGTAGACTGCGACAGAGAGCGTTCTCTTGGCCAGATCCTGGCCGATCACGTATTCATCGAGTTTTTCTTTGATCTCTTTGGGCTTTAAGATCTTAAACTCTTGACGGGCCGGCTTTTTCTGGATGATGTCCATACAGAGCCGGATACAGCGGTCGCAAATAAAAGAGTCGGGGCCGGAGATGAGCTTCTCTACAGCCTCTTCAGGTCTTCCGCAAAACGAGCAGCTGGGAGGGGTTTTTTCCTTTTTCACACTACTTGAGGTTTACGCTCTGACGCCTGGGCGATCTTATCAATAAGTCCGTAATTTTTTGCCTCTTCAGGATTCATGAAAAAGTCGCGCTCGGAATCTTCAAGAATCTTCTCTTTGCTTTGGCAGGTCATTTCCGCCATGATGTTAGCGCAGATCTGTTTTAAGACGAGGATCTCCTTGGCCTGGAGAGCGATGTCGGCGGACGTTCCCGTAATTCCACCTGTCGGCTGATGGATCATGATGCGGCTGTTGGGCAGAGCAAAGCGCTTCCCTTTGCTTCCTGTAGCAAGAAGAAGGGCAGCCATAGAGGCGGCCTGCCCAAGGCAGTAGGTGTTGATCTCATAGCCCATGAAGCGCATGGTATCATAGATTGCCAGACCCGACGTGATGTAGCCTCCCGGGGAATTGATGTAGACGTTGATGTCCTTTTTTGGATCTTCGGCCCGCAAAAAAAGAAGCTGGGCAATGACGGTATTTGCGACGGCGTCGTTGATTTCGGTCCCGATGAAGACGATGCGATCCTTTAAAAGGCGAGAATAGATGTCCATGGCACGCTCGCCACGGCCTGTATCTTCAATGATATAAGGAACTTGATATTGGGATTGTGCCTTTAACATGCGTTTTTCTTTACTATGCCTTGTGACGCCTTATTTGTCCAAGACGGGTTCCTTTTGGGTTGTTTTGGTAGCGTGGGTAATGAGGTAATCCTCTGCCTTTTCCATGACAAGACGGGAATAGGTTTCGGCATGGCCGACCTCCGGGCTCTCTTTAAAGTGAACCTCGGGAGAGGGTTGTAGGAGGATCTCTAAGGGAGTAGATCCCGGTTTGGGGATGTCATCGGATGTAATCGAGATCTTGGCATCGATGATAATTTTACGGCAGAGGTAGAACATCCGCACGGCTTTTTCCGACTGATCGTAAATTTCCTGAATGATCTCTTTGCGTTCTTTTTCGCTGCGCACTTTCCAAAACTGGATAAATTTGGGATCTTTTGCAAGCTGCTCTAGGCGAAACCGGCTCTCCTTTTCAATCAGCGAAGGGGGAAGGTCGAAGGGATGCTTGCTTAGGAGCAAGGCGCTGATTTGTTCGCGCAAGTTTTTTTGAACGTGGTCATCAATCTGCTTTTGCAAGAGTTGTTTTACGGAAGAATGGATCTCGGCCACTGTTGTGACGCCGAGCATCATTGCCAATTTGTCATCCACTGGAGGCAGTTCGGCCTCCTCAATTGCCTTAACGGTGACGCGCACCCGTTTGGGTTGGAAGAGCTTTTTCTCCTCTTCTGTGGCGTCGGGATCCGGCTTGCTGACGCCCTCCTTAGACTCTTGTGTTTTCATGTCCAGGACGAGCTCTTTCATCCAATGGGCCATGCGCTTGTCGGAGACTTCGAAACGGATGTCGCTGTAGACTCGCGAGGGAGGCGTTGTCTCCAGGTCGTCGAGGTCGAGGAGGAGATAGTCGCCTTCGCAGACTGTGCGATCCTCCACTCTTTTCCAGGTGGCAAAGTAGAAACGCACCTGGTGGATCGCTTCTGCAATCTTCTCCTCGTCGAGGAGGGGAGCGTCGACTGCTTGCAGCTCCAGAGTTTTGGGGTCTACAGCCGGCGGCTCCGGCGTCGTTTCAAAGGTAAGGATGAGATCCGCGCCTCCCTTTAGCGAGCGGCGATCCATCTTGAACTTCACCTCTGTCGACGTGTCGAGAATGGGGATTTTGGCAAGCTTCTGACACTCCTTGAAAGCGCCGTCGGCAAGAATCTGTTCCCAGTGCTTGTCTATCTCTTTGGGGTAGTTTTTCAAGATGAGATCGTCGGGTCCCTTTCCCTTCCGGAATCCCGGCAGGCTCACTTGTTTTGAGACGGCGCGGATGGCTTTTTTGTGGGCAGGAACGACGAGACTCTCTTTGGCGTGGACTGTCATTTCCATGAGACAACCGCTTTTGCGCGCCACCCGAACCCGGAGAGCATCGCTCTCATATTCCAGAGGTTTTCCTTCCGCCTCTCTCTCTTCTTGCTTTCCAACGGCTTCTTCTTCAGAAGTTTTTTCGACGGGGTGGGGAAGAAGATCGGGACGGGGTTTAACGGACTCTTTTTTGGGAGCGGCCTCTTCTTTGGTTTTCTTCTGTTCTTCTTCCACAATTTCCTCTCTTCTGTAAGGTAAGCGGGTGATGAGGTTCGAACTCACGACCCTCACGTTGGCAACGTGATGCTCTACCACTGAGCTACACCCGCAAAATGCTTATCTCGACTTTGTTCGTTTTTGTCGCCCTCTTTCGGGAGCCGCCTCTTCGAAATTCGGCGACAAAAACGAACAAAGTCGAGCTTATAACGATATAGATTCCTTTGAATATTTTTCAACACTCAAACCGTATTTACAGGATGATTAACCCGAGCCTCAAGCAGGCTGCAAGATGCGCTGCGCGGCAAAGCCGCCTCATCGAGAGGCGGCCTTGCAAATTGTTCACAGTCGAGGAAAAATCGTAAAAGTAATTTTTTATTGCAGCGCATAAGCAAAAATAGTATACCCAAGATGCTACTTTGACTTTGCAAAATTTTGAGAATGAATCTCAAGTTCTTTGCAAAATGAGGCGACTCATGTTTGTTCAGAAAGATGTTTAATTTTAGAAAGCTCAAACAAGATTTTTCTTCTTCTATTGTTAAAGAGGGAAAAGATCTTTACGACGAGAAAAAGGTTCTCTCGGCAAAGATTCTCCATCTGGATCAAAAGAGCGTTCGATTTTCCGGACGCATTGTCGGGCAGTATGACAATACGTACGAAAGCGAAATTGAGATCGACCGTCAGGAGTGCGATACCATCGATTCGGATTGCGATTGCCCCTACAACTATGACTGCCACCATCTTGCGGCGCTTCTCTTTTATTTAGAGCAGCATCTCGATCAGATCTTAGTCTGCTACTCTCAGGAAAGAGGTCTTGAAAACCTCTCTGACAATCAAGAGGCGCATGAGGAGATCTTAGAAAAAGTGAAAGAGGCCAAGACAAAAGCCGAACAAAAACAGGAAGAGCTCAATCAGCAGCAGCTTTTGCAGGAGTATCTTCTCTCTTCCCAAGCGCTGGCCTCTTCTCCTTTTTTCCAGATCCCGGAAAAGAAGGAGATCGACCGTGCCGACGTTTCACTCCTCTTTAATATCGAGGCGCTTTCCGAGGAGAAGGGGCTCAAGCCGGTGGAAGTGCAACTCGCTTTAAGGCTTCCTTTTCGCTCGAAGCCCTTTTATGTTCCTCAAGTGAAAAATTTTTTAAGGGCGCTATGCTATGAAGAGAGTCTCTTTTTAGGCGGCAGACGCTACACCTTTTCCATCGCTTCCTTTGATGAGAGGATGCAAGGCGCCATGCGCACACTCTGCGACCATGCCTTTTTCCCAAAAACTCCTTCTTCTGAAAAGGGGCAGCGGATCGCCTTCCTCGATCGAGAACTCTTTGGGATGCTCCTCTCCGGCCTCTTTCAAAGAGCCTTTAAAGAGCTTGCCTCCTTTTCCGAAGAGGATGAGTTGCCCTCTTTGCCCTGCTGTTTTCTGGGAAGTTTTGACACTCCTTTGCGCTTTGCTCCCCAGGCCGCCGCCCTGCTCTTTCATTTGGAATACATGAAGCCGCCGATCTCGAAGATTCTCATTGAGCCGAAAATTCAGGTCAATCAAGCGGTCATTCGTCCGGAAGAGGCGTTTTTTTTCGAGTGCGCCTCTCCCGGCATGCTCTTTGGCGACACCTACTATCGTTTTTTACCCTCGATTACCTGCGCTCATTTACGATCTCTTATCGGGATGAGAGACTTGACGATTCCCGAGCCGCTCTTTGGGACCTTTGTGGAAAATGCTCTTCCCGAGCTCGCAAAACACGGAGAGGTGTGCAACCAAAGAGCCATTGAGCATTTCGTAACCCTTCCCTACGTGGGAGCTGTCGAAGCAAGCTGCGAGCTCGCCTACCTGGAAGGAGAGCTGGACGCCACACTCTTCTTTCATTATGACAAACAGAAGATCCCCGCCTCCTTTCGCCACTTAAATTACAACGATGTCACCGCATTTATTACCGAGCAAGGGATTCTGGCGCGCAATCTTGTCGAGGAAAAAAAGATCATAGAAGATCTCTTTCAAGACTTTCTTTTGGATGAAGAGCAAGGGCGTTTTTCCATGAAGTCCGATAAGAAGATTGTGGAGTTCATGACCGATGTGATTCCGCGCAATCAACATCGTGTAAAGTTTCACTGCCCGCAAAACCTTCTCGATCGCTTTATCTATGATCAGACGAGCTTTGAGCTCCATCTGATCCACACCGAGAGGGTCGATCATTACCTTCTAGAGCTGAAAGTCAAGGGAGCTCTAGAGGGCGTGCGGCTGGACATGCTCTGGGAGTGCATGGCCTCGAAGCGCTCCTTTATCGAACTGACAGAAGGGAAAGGGAAGCAAGCTCCTACGGGAAGGCTTTCCAAGATTCTTGTCTTGGATCTCGACCGCATCAGTCCTGTCATCCAACTCTTCGATGAGATGGGAATCGACGTGTTAGAAAACCACTCCATTCCCTGCCCGCTCTGGAGCCTTGCCACCCTTGATGCCGACCTCTTTAAAGGGCTTCCGATCAAATTTTCCATGTCGAAACGGCTCAAGGAGATTCGCCAGCAGATGCTCGGAGAAAAGAGCTTCACTGCTTCTTTGATTCCCAAAGCCATCCGAGCCCACCTGCGCCCCTATCAAACGGAAGGGATCCAGTGGCTCGAGCGCTTAAGAAGCATGTACCTAAGCGGAATCCTTGCCGATGATATGGGATTGGGAAAGACACTTCAGGCAATTGTCGCCCTGGCACAGGATCGCGAAAAGAAAAGAGCGCCTCATCTCATCATCTGTCCCACGTCTCTTCTCTACAACTGGAAAGAGGAGTATGCAAAATTCCATCCCGACGCTAAGGTTCTTGTCGTGGATGGGGTNCCGACCTACAGAAGAAAGCTCATTGAGACGATCGGAGACTACGATGTGGTCATCACTTCCTACACCCTCTTGCAAAAAGACATCGAGATNTACAAAGAGATTCCCCTTTCCTATGCCGTTTTAGATGAGGCGCAGCACATCAAGAATCGCGGCACGCGCAATGCCAAGTCGACCAAGATGATCCAGGCCAGCCACCGCCTGATTCTTTCGGGAACCCCCATTGAAAACTCGCTAGAGGAGCTCTGGAGCCTCTTTGACTTCCTCATGCCCGGTTTCTTGAGCAGCTATGAGCGCTTTTTGGAAAAGTATGTGCGCGTCTCGGGCTTCGAACAGGCAAAAAATCTCGAGTACCTGAAAAAAAAGGTCTCTCCCTTTATCTTGCGGCGCATGAAGACCGACGTCCTGAAGGATCTGCCCCCCGTCTCTGAGAACGTCTACCACTGCCAGCTCAGTGAAACGCAGCTTGAGCTCTACCGCTCCTATGCCCAGTCAGCCCGCGATGAGCTTGTCAAGCTCGTGCAGCGCGATGGCTTTGATCGCGTTCAGATCCACGTTTTGGCGACGCTGACTCGTTTAAAACAGATCTGCTGCCACCCCGCCATCTTTGCCAAGGAGAGCGCAGAAGCGGGAGATTCTGCAAAGTATGACATGCTCCTTGAGCTTTTGCGCACCTTAATAGAAGGAGAGCACAAGACCGTGATCTTCAGCCAGTACACCCGCATGCTCCAGATCATGCAGAAAGACTTTGTCCAAATGGGAATTCCCTTTGCCTACTTGGACGGCTCGACGAAAAACCGCCTCGAAGTGGTCAAGCGTTTCAATGAAGACTCCTCCCTTTCCGTCTTTCTCGTCTCCTTGAAAGCCGGAGGGACGGGACTGAATCTTGTCGGCGCGGATACCGTCATTCACTATGACATGTGGTGGAATCCGGCCGTTGAAAATCAGGCAACCGATCGCGTCCACCGCATCGGGCAAAAGAGCAGCGTCTCCTCTTACAAGCTTATCACATTGGGGACCATCGAGGAAAAGATCGCAGAGATGCAGAGCCGAAAAAAAGGACTCGTCAAGAAAATAGTGAGCTGCGATGATGAAGCCATTTCAAAGCTCACATGGGAAGATGTCTTGGAACTTTTAAAAACTTGAAACAATGAGCAAATACAAAAAAAGCGGAGCCAAGCATTATTTCACCCGTCTGACTGAATCCCTGCTTGGCAAATTCGGCAGTTTCTCCGGACTGATTTCCAATGACATTGGCATTGACCTCGGCACAGCCAATACCTTGGTCTTCATGAAGGGCAAGGGCATCGTGCTTGCCGAACCCTCCGTTGTTTCTGTGGACTCTCTGACCAACGAAGTGCTTGCCGTCGGACACAAAGCCAAAGCCATGCTCGGCAAGACCCCGCGCAAGATCCATGCCGTCCGTCCCTTAAAGGATGGAGTGATTGCCGACTTTGAGATCACGGAAGGGATGCTCAAGGCGCTCATCAAGCGGGTGATGCCTGTGAGAAGCCTCTTCCGCCCCAAGGTTCTCATNGCCGTGCCGTCCGGCATTACCGGAGTGGAGAAGCGGGCCGTGGAAGACTCGGCGCTGCGTGCAGGGGCCCAGGAGGTCTTTTTGATCGAGGAGCCGATGGCGGCCGCCATTGGCGTCGATCTTCCCGTTCACGAGCCGTCGGCGAACATGATCATCGATATTGGCGGAGGAACGACAGAGATTGCCATCATCTCCCTTGGAGGCGTTGTCGAATCGCGTTCGCTGCGCATCGCAGGGGATGAGTTTGACGAATGCATCGTCAACTACATGCGCCGCACCTATAATCTCATGATCGGGCCCCGCACTGCGGAAGAGATCAAGATGACCATCGGCTCGGCCTATCCCTTGGGAGACAACGAACTCGAAATGGAGGTGCGCGGACGCGACCAGGTTGCAGGCCTTCCCTTAACCAAACGCATCAATTCGGTAGAGATCCGCGAGTGCATGGCTGAGCCTATCCTCCAGATCATCGAAAGCGTCAAGCTCACTTTAGAGAAATGTCCTCCTGAACTTGCCGCCGACCTTGTTGAAAGAGGCATGGTTTTGGTGGGGGGAGGCGCTCTGATCAAAGGACTCGACAAGGCCCTTATCAAAGAGACGGGCCTTCCCGTTATCGTCGCACCCAATCCCTTGCTTGCCGTCTGTTTAGGGACGGGACGCGCGCTTGAGTACCTCGATCAGTTCAAAAAAAGCAAAGAAAGAGTAATCTAAAAGAATCGATGAAGCAAGAACTTGCTGCCTGGACGAAAAACGCCCGGCTCAAGCATTTCATCTCAGAGGTCATCGACCTCTGCAAGCCGCGTACGATCCACCTCTGCGATGGCTCGGAAGAAGAGAATTGCGCCCTTTTAACCCTCTTGGTTGAAAGAAAAACCCTGATCCCCTTAAATCCCGAAAAGAGACCCGGCAGCTATCTCTGTCGCTCGGATCCCAATGACGTCGCCCGCGTGGAGGAAGCTACCTTTATCTGCTCTAAAAAAAAAGAGGACGCGGGCCCCACGAACAACTGGCGCGATCCCTTAGAGATGAAAAGAGAGCTTATGCGCCTCTTTTCCGGCTGCATGAAAGGACGAACTCTTTACGTCATTCCCTTTTGCATGGGACCGCTTGGGGGCTCTGAGCTCTCTCTTTTTGGCGTGCAGGTGACAGACTCTCCTTATGTCGTCGTGAACATGCGTATCATGACGCGCGTCGGCGCTTGCGTTCTTGAGGAGCTTGGCGACGCCTTCTTTATCCCGTGCCTCCACAGTGTCGGAGTGCCCTTGGAAGAGGGAGAGGAAGATGCATCCTGGCCCTGCCGCAAGGATCAAAAGGTGATCGCCCACTTTCCTGAAGAGAGGAGCATCTGGTCGTTTGGGAGCGGGTATGGCGGCAACGCTCTACTTGGCAAAAAGTGCCTCTCTTTGCGCATCGCCTCTGTGATGGCGCGAGATGGAGGATGGCTTGCCGAGCACATGCTCATCGTAGGCCTGACCGGTCCCGAGGGTAAGAAACACTACATTGCCGGCGCCTTTCCCAGCATGTGCGGAAAGACCAATCTCGCCCTGATCCATTCCGTCCTTCCCGGCTGGAAGGCAGAGTGTGTCGGAGATGACATCGCCTGGATGAAGTTCAAGGAGGACGGACGGCTCTATGCCATCAATCCAGAAGCAGGCCTCTTTGGCGTTGCGCCCGGAACCTCTGTTGCCTCTAATCCCAACGCCATGCTCACTCTTGCCAAAAAGACTCTTTTCACCAATACCGCTCTGACTCCCGACGGCGACGTCTGGTGGGAAGGGATGAGCGCTCCTCCTCCTGCACTCACCGACTGGAAGGGAAGAGCCTGGACCCCTTCGCTCGGCACTCCGGCCGCCCATCCCAACGCCCGCTTCACCGCTCCTCTCTCCCAATGCCCCATCGTCGATCCCCTCTGGGATAGCCCCGAGGGGGTTCCTCTCTCCGCCATTCTCTTTGGAGGGCGCCGCCCTGCTACTCTTCCGCTCGTCGTCCAGTCCTTGAGTTGGAACCACGGCGTCCTTTTCGGCGCCGCTCTCTCCTCCGAGCGCACTGCTGCCGCAAAGGGAGAGGTCGGAGTGTTGCGCCACGATCCTTTTGCCATGCTTCCCTTTTGCGGTTACAACATGGGAGATTACTTTGCTCATTGGATAAAGATCGGAGCGGCCGGCGATCCCGATAAGCTCCCCAAGATCTTCTCCGTCAATTGGTTTAGAAGAGCTTCCGACGGCAGCTTTCTCTGGCCCGGGTACGGAGACAATATCCGTCTTTTAAAGTGGGTTGTTCAAAGATGCGAGGGCTACGAAAACGCTCTCAAGACTCCCGTCGGATATGTGCCTGGGGAAGAGGCGCTGGACTTGACTTCACTTGACATTTCCAAAGAAAAACTTTCCGAACTTTTTGCCGTCAATAAAGAGGAGTGGCTACGGGAAGTTGATGAGCTCGAAGAGTATTTCAAGCGCTTTGAAGAGCGCTTCCCCAAGGCGCTTAAAGAAGAGCTTGCCGCCTTAAGAGAGCGCCTCGCATGAGACTTCTCGTCCAGCGCGTGAGCCAAGCCTCCGTCACCGTCGATGCCCAAGTTGTCGGCTCCATCGATAAAGGCCTGCTTGTCTTTCTCGGCATCCACAAAGACGACAAGATAGAAAAGACGCGCTACCTCGCCCACAAACTCTGTACTTTAAGGATCTTTAATGACGAAAGCGGCAAGATGAATCTCTCTGTAGAAGAGAGTGACGGGGGAGTGCTTATCATCTCCCAGTTCACCCTTTATGCCAACTGCAGCTCAGGGCGCCGTCCCGACTTCTTTGCCGCCGCTCCCCTTGAGATCGCCCGGCCTTTCTATGAAAAGTTTGTCTCTGAAGTCAAAGAAAAGATCCCTTCCGTCCAGACGGGCCGCTTCGGCGCCCTCATGCAGGTCACCTCATTAACGACGGCCCCGTCACTCTCCTCATCGACTCCGGATAAGCCAAGCGGAGTTTTTTTTGTTGATCACTCTTAAGCAAGCATCAGAGCAGTGCTGAATGGTTTCTGCTGCCGCCGCTAATTTTTCCAGTTCATTTGGTATACATGCCATGGTGTCCCTTATGGGCGGCTGCGGCGATGTTCGTGAGCTCTTGTTCTGTAAGATTTCTGGCATTGGCAGGAGCCGGCGGCAGGACAAAATAGAAGGTCTTTGCAGGCTCTTCGATGACCTTTACATTCCAGCCTGTAGGGATTTGTACTCCAAATTCTTTGAGCGCCTCAATGGGATTGGTGAGCAATTTTCTTCTGTAGGTCTCATCTTTCCATGCCCTTGCAAAGATTTTCGCCTTTTGCTCTTTATTCCACTCTTTAGCCATAACACATCCTCCTTGGAGTAAGATCTCTTTCTCTTTCCACCCTA
>C687J35504_10003521_pt1 | contig 10227 bp, 10 predicted proteins | sample RifCSPhighO2_02_FD_35504 | JGI IMG/M metagenome (IMG submission 35504) | reverse complement strand
TTATCCATCTGAACTTTTCTTCTTTTGTTGATTTGGGCATAATTTTCATATGCCCTTAGACTATCAGAAAAGCGCAATATGTGTGTATACATTACCACCAGCTATTGACAAACTTTCTGAAAAGAGCTATAAATAAGGCNTAGTCGTAATTAAACATTAAGCCCCTTTTGGAGGGGTTTTTAATTACAATCTATGTTTTTGGAGGATATCAAGAAATATATGAATAATATCTTAAAACCCGCCAAAATAATTAAAAATAACGCGCTTATTACTTCCCTGATTTCAGCCCCTTTGATATGGGCATTTATTGCTTTTTTCTGGCTTGGAATAAAAATAGCTGAAGCCGATTCTTTTCCTGTCGCGATTTCCGTTAATTTAGCAGGGAAGGCAATGGCAATAACTCAGGAGAACAGCTTGCTGGCGGTCTCGGCTCCGTTTATGAACCCGAAATCAACATCCACAATGAAAGTTATAATCACGGCTTATTCCAGTACCGCAGAACAAACAGACGATAGCCCATTCATCACCGCATCTGGCAAAACCGTTGAAGACGGCATTGTCGCCAATAACCTTTTACCCTTTGGTTCAAAGATAAAAATACCCAAGGTCTTCGGAGACAAAATTTTTACCGTTGAAGACAGAATGAACAAAAGAAAGGGATATTATCATGTAGATATCTGGTTCCCCGCATACGAACTAGCAAAAGAATTTGGAGCTAAAATTAGCTATATTGAAATCCTGGAAAATTAAAATAAAATAATCAAAAAATCATCGTAGTAAAAAATCGACGATCGTCGATTTTTTACTACGATGATTTTTTATTTTCTTCCGCAAAAACTATCCGAAAACTATCAAAAAATTATCCAAAAATTACTTAATTGTCCAGCCGCCGTCAACCACTAAAACCTCGCCAGCGACAAAATCCGATTCTCCGGAGGCCAAATAAACCGTAGCCATAGCAATATCCTCCGACTCCCCTAATCGCGGATAAGGAGTAGAGCTTTCAAAAAATTGCCTTTGAGCCGGGTCGGCTATCATATCTTTTGTCATAGCGGTTTTGATAACACCTGGAGCAATGCAATTAATATTTATTTTCCGCGGAGCGTATTCTAAGGCCATTTCCCGAGTCAAAGCGATTATCCCGCCTTTTGAAGCGCAATAAGAGCCGATTTGATCAAAACCAACTAAACCGGCGATTGAGCTTACATTCACAATTTTGCCCCCGCCCTGTTTTAACATCCCAGGAATTACTTTTTTGGAGCATAAAAAAACACTCTTAAGATTAACATTCAAAACAGTGTCCCAATCGCTCTCCGATGTTTCGTGGAGCGGTCCAAATTTAACAATGCCAGCGTTATTAACCAATATATCAATCCGACCGAATTCCGCCAAACAGATGTCTGCCATTTTATTAACATTTTCGGCATTACTTACATCGGTTTTAACAAAAATAGCCTCGCCTTTTTCTTTTTTTATTTGTTCAACCGTTTCTTTACCGCCTGTATCTGACCAATCGGCAACCAATATCTTGGCGCCTTCTCTGGAGAAAATCAAAGCAGTTGCCCTGCCAATGCCCGACCCGGCGCCGGTAATTATCGCCACTTTATTTTCCAGACGCAATTTTTTTGCCATAGTTTTTTCCCCACCTCACAATCCTCCCCTCCGATGACCATCGGAAAGGAGGATTGAAGTGGAGGATGTATTTACTAATTTTTTATTTTTCGACTTTCGCAGATAAATGTGTCTCTATTATACCAAGCTAGCACCAATTTTCAAGACAAATGATGTGGAACGCTCCGCGTGCGTGGTGAAGCGAAACTAAAGCGTACGCTCGGAGAAAGCCCCACGCACTGGCGAGTATGCCAGCAACCCCGAAAAAAAACACTCCTTGCATTTCTGATTTGGCGGGGATAAAATTTCTTTTGAAAAAGGAAAGGATGTTTTTCTTTCGGGGTTCTGCCCTCCAAGTATTCGGGCAATGTGGCGGGGCGAAATGCGGACTCGGTTTTGCCAAAACTATTTTCTGGGGGAAATGATTTGGCAAAACCTCGGCTGGATTTCCCGCACGCGGGGGGGGGGAATTCCGCCTCGTCCGATCCGAAGTCCGCCAGCAGGCGGATAAACTCCGCTCCCGCCGCCTGCTCGTTCAGAGCAGAACACCACACAAAAATTTTCTTTTCACTTTACCTGCCCGCCGAAGCCTCGGCGCAGGTGGAAAAGAAAAAATCGGGAGCGCGCAAATTAAAAAATGCAAAGAAAACTTTTTTGCGGGGTGGCGAGCGTTATCGAGCGGCGATGGAGCGGCGCATTTCAAGGCAGAACGTGCAAAATAAAATTTGACACGATAACAATAATCTGATATCATATAATCAGCACAAATAAAACAAAAATGTTGTCTGCAACGCTATTGAGCCGAGTGGGCTTAATGAGATACAAGACAACTCAACACAAAAAAGGAGAAAAATGCAGACTAATGGCCTGACACAGACTGAATCGAAGGGACAAATACCGACCGACTTAAGGCGAGCATGGGATGGAAAGGAAAGAATATCAACCCTGCTAACGCAAACCCAGAAGGAGAACGAAAGGCTCCGAACGGAAAATATGGAGCTCAAGGAACGGCTAGAAGCGATGACCAAGAACTTCCGCGTGAGAACGGTCAGACTTCGCAAAATCTTAAAAACGGACGCGAAACGAAGCCAAGAAACATAACCCCCTAGTTGGTATCCTTCTCTTGACAAAACAAAAGGGCGCGAATAAACATCGCGCCCTCTTCTTTTTATTTTTATTTTCCCTCCCCCTCCTCAATATTCCCTCCCGATGACCATCAGAGGGGAGGATTGAGGCGGGGGTTAAATTTTCAAATCTTTTTATCGCATTTGGCGCATTTTCTGGCTTCGGGATAAATCATCAAACGGTCTTCTGGAATATCTTTTCCGCATTTTTCGCACTGCCCGTAATTTCCTTTTTCTCCATTTTTTATTTTTTCCAAAGCCAAATCAATATCGTGCAACCGCAGTTCCATATTATGCTCAATCGGAAGCAAATTTACATATTCCTCAACTTGGTCAGCCGCGTCTTCTAATGATTGACTACTGTCCGCTTTTCCTGTTTTTGGATATTTAGTGTCCCAATCGCCCTTAAGCCGTTCGTCTTTTTTAGCGAATTTCCCAAGCTCTACTTCTATTGCTATTTTCTGGTTTTCTAATTTATTTTTAATTTCCCGAAGATCTTTTTTGTTCATAATAATATCTGTTAAATCATTTATTTCTATTATATCCCAAAGACCCTTTTAAGAGTATTTTCCATACTCTCCCAAGAACTTGTAAAGATAAAATAATCAGATGAAATAAAATAACATATCCCCATATCTTGGGCTGACAAGGTTTGATATCTGAAATTCAACCCGCCATATCCGACTGCCTGATCAGCGTCTCTAAAATAAGAGGCAACTGCAGGACCTTCATATCCTATCAAGGAAAAAAAATTACGAAAATCATTTAATAAATTCGGCTCAAGCCCAGCCATTAATCCAGTAAAACCATTGCTGTTTTTCATCTTATTGATAAAACCTATTCGCTTTCCTTGATTTTGGGAATAGATAAACAGGGTAAAATCATCATCCAATTGCTGATAGAATTCTTCCGACGCGACAACGCCCAACGCTCCAAAAAATTCTCTTATACTAAAGACATTATTTTCGTTTTTATTTATTAGAATCAATCTCCTGAACTGGCCTTCTGTTTGGGGTTCGGCGATAGCTTCAGATATTAATCCCCGCATTCCTGTTGCGTCTGTTCTCAACATTCTTTCGTTTTCAGTTATAATCAAAGAATTTGGCGCGGAAATTTCCGGACTTATAGGAGTAATCGGCGCTTCCGGCGCAAGAGCCGGAACCGCGTTAGGCTCTCCAATTGGCGTTTGATTTCTTATCTTAAAATACCAATACCAAAAAGTAAGATTGGCAAACAATAAAGTAATGACAAAAATAACCACAAACAATCTTACCCAAAGCTTCTCCCCCTTTGATGGTTTTTTGGCAAGCGGTACTACAACTCCGTCTTGTCTTGTTTGGATACTTTCATTTTTCATGATTCTGTTTTCAACCTCCTTTTTTTCTTTTTGAGCAATTCCTTCAAAATTTTTATAAAATTCAGCTCCTGCGCCAAATTCTTTCCTATCCAAAGGAGACCTTATCCGACTTAATAATTCTTCCCTCCCCTTATCTCCGTTCAAAATATCTTTGTTTTCTAACCCCATTGATTCTTCTATCTCTTCCTTGGTCGGCGCTTCCTCAATTGCCTTTTTCCCTTCAATTGGCATCGCTATTTCCGAAACTTTTGGTTTCTGCCGAGCGCGCGCTTCTGCCGCCTCTCTTTTAAGCGCCTCTATCCTTTTCCTGGCATTTTCTATCTCCAACATCGCTTGTTCTTGCCTTTCCTTGCTTACCCCTTCCGCGGCCAGCTGACCATTAATAGCCGCAAGATTTTGCCCGATATTTTTTTTAATTTCAGACTGATTTGCAAGTTCTTTTTTCAACGGCGCCGTCTCTTCTCTCGGTAAATTTTTTGGCGCTTCTTTTAACGCTTCTTTCGGCTCTTCTTCCGGTGATTGCTGAACCAATTTTGCCTCCGGCTGTTTCAGCCCCAATTTAATATTAATCTCATCCGCCCTACTCCTCAGGCTTTCCATCCTACTATCAATAAGCCCCAATCTCTCTTCCGCGCTTTTTAACTGCGCTTGAGCGCTTTGTTTTATTTCATCAACCACCCATCTTTTCTTTTCAATATCGCGCCTTTTTTCTTCTATTTGCCATCTTTGCTTTTCCAACTCCCGCCTTTCTTCAATTGCCCGAATAGACCTTTCCTGTTCGTCAACATTTCTTTTTTCATCTTCTACGATTTTTTCTTGCGTCATTATATCGCCCAAATCAATCTCAATTTTTTTTAAAGATTCAAAAACTTCTGCTTTTTTCGCTTCTGCGGCATTTTTCAGCTCGCCCATTTTTTTTAACTCTTCATCTATGTTGATTTTTTCAAGTTCCAACCGAATTTTTTCTTCTTTAAGTAGCAACTCATTCTGTTTTTTGTTGACATTTTCTTTTTCAAAATTAGCGTCTCTGATTTCAACATCAATCTTCTCCAATTTATCCTCTAAATTCCTTAATTTATCGTCCCAAGGCCATCTTTTTTGTTCAAATTCCCTTCTTCTTTTTTCCATTTTCCACCTTTTTTCCTCTATCTGTTTTTTTGTATTAGGGTTAATGGCTTGCGCTTCTTTCGTCTCAATTAAACGCGCTTCTTCTTCAATTTTTCGCTCGCCGTCAACTATTTCTTTAAAGCTTGATTTTAATCTTTTTGTCGCGTTTAAAATTTCCGTTTTCGCAAAATTCAAATTTTTTACCCGAGTTGAACTCCTCTGAACTTCGCTTTGCAGGGCCGTTCGCTCTGCTTTTGCTTCTTCTTGTTTCCGACCAAGAACAATTTTCCTGCCATCGTAAGAATTTTCAAATTCAGCCCTTGCCTTTTCAGCCAAAATTTGCGCTTTCTTTTTTTCTTCTTCGGCTAAAATCAACGCTTTTCTTTTTTCCGCTTCGGCTAAAATTAATTTTTTCCTTTCTTCTTCCTCTCTTTTCGTTCTCTCTTTTCTCTCTTGCTCCTCTCGCGCTTTTCTTTCCAGCGCCCTTTGTTCCTGCTCTATTCTTTCCTGCTCTCTTTTTCTCGCTTCAACCGCTTCTGCCGCTATTCTTATCTGCGTTTCCCGTTTTTTTTCTTCCTCTTTCTGCGCCTTTCTAAAATTTTCCGCAGTGATATTAAGCCCTACCGGCTCTTTCGCTTTTATTTCTGTTAACAATGGCTCTTTTTGGACAGCGGCTTCTTCCACTAAAGGCGACGGCGGTCTGGCCTCGACTGATTTCACCGAGGTCTGGCCTCGGCTGATCTGTCCAAAAACTGGTTTGGATTTTTCCGCAATAAAAAAACCAGCCTTCCCCCCTTGCGTTACCCCAAGATCTTTCTTCATCGTCCGTATAGACCCCGTGGGGATTATAATTTCTTCGGGCATAAGAAAAAAATGGATAAAAAATAATTATCTCCATTATAATTATTTTTATTATACCATTTTTAAAGAATTATTGGAAAGTGCCGCTTTTCTACTTTTGCACCAGAGCAAGATTAATCCTACCCAAGTCGTCAATTAAAATTACTTTAACAGTTACCATATCTCCGATATTCACAATATCTTCAACTCTGTCCACTCTTTTGTCGGATAATTTAGAAATATGAATTAATCCGTCCTGGCCCGGCAAAATTTCCACGAAAGCGCCGAAAGTCATAATCCTTTCCACCCTGCCCTCAAAAATCTCGCCAACTTTTACCTCCCTTGTAATATTTTTTATCCACTCTTCAGCGGCTTTCGCTGATTCCTCTTTGACGGCGGTGATGAATATTAAACCAGTATCGTCAATATCAATTGTCGCTCCAGTTTCGCTGATAATTTTATTTATTATTTTTCCGCCCGCGCCGATAACCTCTCTTATCTTTTCCGGATTTATCTGTATAGTAATAATCCGAGGCGCAAAAGGGGAAAGCTTTTTTCTTGGACCAGCTATAACTTCTTCGATCTTTTCCAAAATTTCCAGCCGCGCTTTATTGGCTCTCAAAAGCGCTTGTTCCATTATTTCCCTGCTTATGCCTTTTGTTTTGACATCCATCTGAATAGCTGTAATTCCTTTTTTTGTGCCGGCTACCTTGAAATCCATTTCTCCGTAGTGATCTTCAGGCCCCTGAATATCAGTAAGAATTTTGAATTCGCCTGTCTCTTTGTCATGCACTAATCCAATAGCAATGCCTGCTGCCGGAGCTCTCACAGGAACTCCAGCATCCATTAAAGCAAGAGAAGAACTTGAAACAGAAGCCATGGAAGTTGAACCGTTAGAAGAAAGTATTTCTGTCACAACTCTTATTGTGTATGGAAATTCATCAATGCTCGGGATCAAAGGCAAGATCGCTTTTTCAGCCAGCATGCCGTGCCCGATTTCCCGTCTGCCAGGCCCCCGCATAGGGCCTGTTTCGCCAGAACAATAAGGCGGAAAATTATAATGATGCATATATCTTTTCTTCCCGCAAATTTCCATTCCTTCCAAAATCTGCTGGTCGCCAGGCGCGCCCAAAGTTAAAATAGAAAGCGCTTTTGTTTGGCCCCGCATAAACAAGCCAGAGCCGTGGGTCCTCGGTAGAATCGCTACTTGGCAGCCAATTTCCCTTACCTCGTCTAATTTTCTCAAATCGGGCCGTCTGTCATTTTTTAATATATTTCCTTTTATAACCCTGTCAATTTCTTTTTCAAAATAATCGCGGACATATTTTTTCTTTCCCCCGTTAGGATACTTTTCTTCAATAAATGAAATCAAGTCGTTTTCCAAATTAAATACATCATCTTCCCGTTTGCTTTTATCTTTCTGGTAAAGAACTTTCTCTAACTTTTCTCCCAAAAAATTCTGAATTTCTTTTTCAAAGTCGCTGTCTTTTTCCAGCGCTTTAATTACTGATTTTTTCTTGCCTATTTTTTTTATTATCTCCTCCTGGAACAAAACAATGTCTTTCAGATATTTCTCCGCGAAATCAAACGCTTCCAAAACCGCGCTATCTTCCGCCTCTTCCGAGCCGCCCTCTATCATATTAACCAGCAATTTTCCCTTTTCAATAACTCCGGCAAATAATATATCCAAATCGCACCGCTCCCTTTCTCCGTAGTTCGGATTTAAGATAAATTTACCTTCTTTCCTGCCCACTCTTACCGCCGCCACAGGCCCGCCCCATGGGATATTAGAAACAGCCAAAGCAAGCGAGGCGGATATAAGCCCTATTGTGTCAGGGTCGTTTTCAGCATCCCATGAGAGCACAGTCGCCACAACTTGGACATCATTTTTTAGACACTCTGGAAAAAGAGGCCTTATCGCCCTGTCAATAAGACGACTGTTGCAAATCGCTTCATCAGACGGCCTGCTTTCCCGTTTTATATAGCGCGGTCCTTTTATTTTTCCAGCAGCGTAGTATTTTTCCTGATACTCAACTGTTAAAGGAAAAAAATCCAAATCCTCGCGGGTCTCCTTGCTCATTACACAAGCTGCAAGAACTAATGTGTCTCCCAACTGAACTATCGCGCTTCCGCTCGCCTGCTCCGCTAAATCATTTATCTCCGCCATCAAAATTTTCTCGCCCAATTTTAATTCAAATTTCATATATTTTTTTCAATTTGCTTTATTTGTGTGCCTACCAGGTAGGCACACAACTTTCTATTATTTTTTCAAAAGATATTTTGCCGGCTCTGATTCTAAGTCAATATATTCGTCAGCGATTTCCCCTAAATGAGCAGAGGCGGACCGTCCGAAAGCGATAACCTCAACCCTTTTTCCTTGATTTTTCAGATACTCAACCAAAGATATAAAATCTCCGTCGCCTGAAACCAGCACTAAAACATCAACGCTCGGAGCCATTCTTATAGCGTCTATGACGATGCCAACATCCCAATCCGCTTTTTTCTGTCCTCCGTAAAATTCCTGCAAATCCCTTATCCTTGTCTCTATGCCTAATTTTGAAAGCGCTTCAAAAAAGGGCTTTTCCTCTCCGGTTTTCGTGCGTACCACATAAGCGAAAGCCCGGATAAGATTTCTCTGGCTTACCGCCAACTTCAAAATCTCTCTAAAATTAACGCGGGAATTGTAAAGATTGCGGGCAGAATAATACATATTCTGGACATCAATCAACACCCCGACTCTTTGACCAATATGTTTAATAACCATATTGCGAAATTATCGTTTAAGCCCCGCGCTTTTTATCGCTTCCTCGTATCTTGCCGGATCTTCGCTCTGGAGATATTTCAGCAACTTCCTTCTTTTGGAAACCATTTTCAACAGACCTCTTTTTGAAAGGAAGTCCTTCGGNTGCTTTTTCAAATGCAAAAGCAGTTTTGTTATTTCTTCCGAAAGCAAAGCGATTTGGACATCGGACGACCCGGTGTCTTTATTATGAACCTTGCTCTTCTCAATTATTTTTATTTTTTCCTCTTGATTCAGCATAAATTTTATAATTGAATTGATTTAATCATAATGATTTTAATTTACTCTAAAACATTCACAATGTCAATTTCTTGAATATTTTTTAATAAGATTGACATATTTACCAAAGTCGGAATAATTTTTTCTCAAATTTTTGATAAACAATTTTTTATCCAAAGATTCATAACCGTGGACTATTCTATTTCTTACCGCCACGACAGGAGCGATTTTAGCGGCAAAATCTTCTGGCAAAATATGATTTCCCGATAAAATATAGAAAGTATTCTGAAAATCTTCTGCCATTTCCAATCCCTGCTCCTTGATTACATGCTGATTTATGTCCAGCATTGCGTCAACAATTAACTGCAAAAGCCGTTCCGCAATATGCATTTTCCCAGAATCTTCCAAAATTTCTTCATCAGAAAACCTTAAAAAGTTTTTTGTTTCTATAATATAACTTTCTATATCTTTAATTTTTTTATTAACAAATAATTGTTCAAATGTCATATATTTTTAGTTATTTTCTAAATGACGACTCTAAAAGCGGTTTTGCTTCAATATATTTCTTAAAAGCGTATGCCCTATAAGTTGGAAAAATTAAATTATCTTCCTTAAATAATATCTGGCATTCGCGGAAAATAGCGCAAAGAAGAAGGGGCGGCGCTTTTCTCATATCAACCGTATCCACTCTGTCGTGTTGAAAAATATTCGTAAATTCATAATTCAGATAATTTTCTTGGTNAAAGGCAAGATTTTTTTTAGGCAGATAAGCAACATCAAAATCGCTTTCTTTGTGGATTCTGCCATTAGCGCGGGAACCAAAAAGCAAAATCAGTTTCAAATGATATTTTTCAGCTATTTTTCTAATCTTCTTTTTTTGTCTCACATTCATTTCCATATAATTTAATTATAGCTTATTGCGCTATATTTTTCAATTTTTCAAATCAAAAAAGGAGAAGCTTGTTGCCTCTCCCTTGTTTTAGCCGACGAGGGACGCTACGACTTATGCGATTCAATCGCGTAGGTGTAGGTATTAACCCTGATGACATCCTNCCCCTCATCAACGGAGAATATCGCCTTCCCGAAAAAGGAAATACCCTTCTCGCCCTTTTCTCCTTGCAGAATCTGCAACTCCGCGATAACGCAGAGGCGCAACGAGGAAACTCTGA
>C687J35504_10003515_pt1 | contig 10241 bp, 11 predicted proteins | sample RifCSPhighO2_02_FD_35504 | JGI IMG/M metagenome (IMG submission 35504) | reverse complement strand
CCTCTTCTACATCGACCAGTCCGCAAAATACTCAGTCCAGCAGGCACTGCAGCAAATGGCTGATGAAGGCGTTCTTTACGAGGCAGAATGCGGCTCTTTCGACGGAATAAGTGCCTTGGCTGCCATAGCAAAAAAAGGCGATGATTTTGATTTGAAAGAATGCAGCATTGATGACAAAAGCCTTAATGAAAATTTCCTTAGGTATTTCAATGAAAGCTTCAGGAATTATATTGGAAATTATCCTGATGCCTATATTCCTGACTCTTATGAGTACGAGATAAAAGGCAATGAGCTTATTGGAAAAGCAAAGGAAAACATTGTNCTCCAGATTGTTCCGGAAGGCTTCGAAGCCAAGCCTGAAATAACCTCAACAAAGCCAAGCGAAATCTATCAAAAAGCTTCAGGCGGTGAAATCCCAGGCAAGCTTCTTGTTGCAATGAAGTCAAACCCGGACACAGATACTATAAGGCAATACCACCCTGAAGTATGGGTCCAATACACTGAGCTGTGCAAAAAAATGGGTGCTTCTCCCGGAGCCTGCAAATACCTTAAAACGAAATGCTGCATAACATCCGGGTATAGGCATCCTGCTTATAACATGGAGATAGGCGGAGCTGCAAACTCACCCCACCAGCTTGGAGTTGCCCTTGACATTTATGTAGGCAAGGATGTCAAAGAGCAGATCAGATGGGCGGATGCAGCAGATGATTTGTTTACAAGAGTCGGCATTTACCCAAGCCAGGGGCACATCCATGTGGATTTGCTGCCTCCAAAAGGCGAATACCAGTTAAGGTACTGGATTGGCTCAAAAGGCAAAGTTTTGGAAAGGGCAAACAGCTTTGCAGAGCTCCAAGGCAAGGCTGCGAGGTTTACCTGAAATGGAAGCAAAAGACTTTGTATTGCTGATGATGATTCCGATAATCCTGGTAGGAATAGTTGTTTACACCCAAAGCGCTCCTGAAATAACAGGATTTGCAGCAGCACAGCAAGAGCAAAGCAGGATATACGGAACATATTCGATAAACCCTTCTTTTAAGGCAAAGATTGGCTACGATTTCGGAAATGACTACAAAAATATAAAAGATTTATTAAAAAAGCTGACTGGTGAATGCGGCAAAAGGCAGGACATGGAGCAGTGCTTTAAGGAAAAGTCTGCCCTGCTTGGACTAAGCTGCCCTGAGCCAAAGCAGGACTCAAAAGAGGAGGCAATATCAGTTTTAGACGATTTTGTGAATAAATTCAATGAGTGCTTAAGCATGGAAAACGGCTCTGTATGCAGATTTAATTTCAGCGAAAGAAATCTCCAGAGTAAAATCCTGAACATAAAGCTCACAAGCGAATTTTCACAGGTAAAGGCTGAGCTTATGGAAGGCAATTCAGTTGTTGCAGCAAGGTACATTGCTCAGGAAGACACCCTATACATTGGCAATTACAACAAAAAAGACTCTGAGCGCAGGTCAGCAAATGAAATAAATATCTTGGTTAGGTTTGTTGCAAAAAAGCCCGGGATAATGGCAACATTTGCAGTTGCTATAGATAACTCTGCTAAAATTGACCTGAGCAAGTCATTGCTTTACAAGACAAATGAAGAGGTCAAATTTATTGATGTTGCAATTGAGGACAGCTTCAAGGCGCCCCTGCCTGCAAACAAAATAATAAGTTTGCCGAGGACAAAAGGTATGGTGCTCTGCTTCAGCGCAGTAAATCAGGTGAATGCCAATCCTATATTATACAAGTTTGCAGTCACGTTCCCAAAGCCGCCACCAAAGCCGGTTGAAAATCTTGAAATTTTAGACGCCTTGAAAGCGGAAAATTCTGCAATACTGGCTTGGGACAAAAGCGATGAGGTAAATTCTTATTCAATTTATTACTCGGCAAATAATTTTATCAGCATCAAAATGAATAATATTAAAAAAGATAATTCTATTGGAAAGAAATCAATCTCAAATGAGCCGATAGAAATCCAAGACATAGATTTGGCTGATTGCAGCATAAACCCTGCAGGGGCTCCATGCAGATACGGAATTTTTAACAATCCGCTTGAAAAAAACAAATTGTACTATTGGGCTTCGCAAAACAAAATGGTCTATGTTATTGACGGCATAAAGGATGATGCGCAGTATAGCTATGCGGTAACTTCTGTTGATGATCAAGGGGGCGAGATTGATAATGACAATTCAGCTGAGGGCAACACTTACATCCTGGCATTGGGCAAGAATTACAAAAGCTTCATTTCTAAGGATGACCTGGCTCCGGATAAGGTTGCTGGGCTGCAGCAGGCTCCGACAGCAGAGCAGAGCACTATCAAGCTTGTGTGGAAAAAGCCTGAAAAGAACATTGATGGAAGTGCGTCAGCAGACATATCAGGATTCAACGTATATTACAAAAAATTGCCATTAACTTCTCCTGAATTTGAGGCATTTGACCCAAGGCTTTACGCCAAATTAAAGATAACCTCCCAAGATGCTCAATGCGAGCCGTTGATAAAGACCGCATGCGAGTACGATCTCAACGGGCTTGAGCAAAACAGGATTTATATGATTGCGGTGACAGCAGCTGACAGGAATGGAAATGAATACCATGAAAATACCGATGTTAAGTCAATGGCTGTAACAGCAAGCTAAAACCAAACATATTTAAACCATTTCCCCAACCCGTTATTTATGATAAAGATTCCCTACGAGGAGATACTTCTCAAGATTAATGAAAAAACCCAGATGCAGCTATCTGAGATAGAGTCAAGGGTTGACAGGAAGATGAAGCAGCTTTCAGGATTGATAAGCAAGGAAGGGGCTGCGCATATAGTTGCAAATGAGCTTGGAGTGAAGATTTTCGAGCCTTTGAGCGGCAAGCTGCAGATCAAGAATATTCTGACAGGAATGAGGGATGTTGAGACTGTCGGAAAAGTTTTGCAGGTTGGTGATGTAAGGGAGTTCATGAGGGGGGATGCCTTAAGCAAGGTTGCTTCAATGCTTATTGGCGATGAAACAGGCACAATAAGGGCTGTGATGTGGGGCTCGCAGGCTGACAATGCGGCAAGCCTCGGGCAGGGAAGCATTGTAAAGGTTATTGGCGCTTATGTCCGCGAGAATAACGGAAGAAAAGAACTGCATTTAAATGACAGGTCACAGTTGCTCATCAATCCAAAAGGTGAAGTTGTCAGCGAGGTTTTTGCAGAGGCAAAAACAGGAGCCAGAAAGGAAATTAAAAGCCTTGGTGAGAATGATTTTGATGTTGAATTATTGGGAACAATAGTGCAGGTTTTTGACATAAGATTTTATGAAGTATGCCCAAGGTGCGGCAAAAGGGCAAAGCCTACAGCTGCATTGTTTGAATGCGCTGAGCACGGCAATGTTATCCCTGCATATGCCTATGTGCTTAATGCAGTCATGGATGACGGAACAGAAACAATAAGGTGTGTTTTTTTCAGGAACAATGTTGAAAAACTGCTTAGCCTGAATCAGGAGCAGCTTTTGAAATTCAGGAACGAGCCTGCCGAGTTTGAAGCCGTTAAAAACGAATTGCTGGGAACAATAATAAAAGTCAACGGAAGGGCAAATAAGAATTCTATGTTTAATCGTTTGGAGTTTGTTGCAAACAATGTCGATGCAAAGCCAAATCCCGAAGAGGAGATAAAAAGGCTGCAGAATAATTAGATATTTCTTAGACAGCTGACCACTGGACATTCTTGGATGGAATATTTAAAGGAGTTCTGACACTGATATTTTGGTGATTATGATGCTATTACATGCAAAAGATTTATATATGTGGTATGATATACCCTATATAAGCGGCTGTGGGAAGCTTGCTCATGGCAAGTAAGCCCAAGGTAATAAAGGAGATATTCTCCCACAAGCACATAAAGGATAATGGGGATATTATAGACATCAAAATAGAGCAGGTGGAGAAAACAAACCAATATGCCGAGGGCATAAGGTATTCATTGTCTTACATAAGGGATGGAAAAACCCTGTTGAGGTATGACAACCACGCCGGGCCATCCCCACCACAAGCATATTGGCGGCAAAAGAAAGCCTTATGAGTTCAGGGATGAGTGGCAGCTGATAGCGGATTTTGAGGAAGACTTGAGAAAATTAGGAGTACAATTGTGATAAAAATGGGCAGCACAAAAGTGATAAAACTGACTGTAACCCCCACAAGAGAAGTGCTTGGCCAATTTGCCGCTGCATTAGGCAAGTCCATGAAAGGGGAGAAGGTTGAGCATGCGGGAATATCGTTTGAAAGCATAGAAGGGCTGAGAAATGTCCTTACCAAAAGGAGGCTTGAGCTGCTTTCCGCGATAAGGCGCAGGAAGCCAAATTCTATATACGAGTTGTCAAAGATTCTGAAGCGGGATTTGAAGAGCATTAACACAGATCTTAAAGTCCTGAAAGACAACGATTTCGTCGAGCTCAAGAAAGCCGGTAATGGAAGGCAGAGGGTCATTCCAGTAGTGGAATTCGACAAGATTGACATTATGGTAATGGTTTAGCACTGGACATTCTTGGCTGATATTTATAAAGGATGAATTCTTAACATATCTTAACTAGGAATTGTACGAAAAGTTTATAAATACGCAAAACGTACTTATTACTGGTGATGAAAAATGAATATGGAGACAGCCAAGATGTCAGAAAGAGGGCAGATAATAATACCAAAGGAAATAAGGGAGGAGATTGGAGCTTCGACCAACACTATCTTCGCAGTCAGCACTCTTGACAAGGAAACAATTGTCATGAAGAAGCTTGATACTAACTCTTTGGTTGAAGAATTCAGGCGCATAAGAAGCAGGACAAAAAAACTGTCTCCAGCCCGGATTGAGGCTGAGATACATGAATACAGAAAAAGTAAGGGTAGTTCTTGATACAAACATAATAATATCTGCATTTATATCTCCACTTGGAGCGCCTGCAGAAATATTTGAGCTGTTTTTGGAAGGAAACATCATAAATTACACTTCTGAAGAAATAATTAAAGAGGTGGTAATAGTTATTCATAGGCCAGAGTTCATTGGCTGTATTGAGCATCATGATAAGCAATTCATGCTTGATAATTTTAGAACATTGTCATTGATTATCAAGCCAAACTCAAAGGACAAGGTAATCAAGGAAGATCCAAAAGATGACAAGTTCATCAACTGCGCACTGGACGCAAATGCAACTATAATATCTGGCGATAAGCATCTTCTAAGTTTAGGGAAGTATGAGGGTATTACTATATTGAGTCCAAGAGAATTCTTGGAGAGGTTAAAATGAAAATCAAGGAAATAGCCAAAGAGCAAAGGCCAAGGGAAAGGCTGAAAGCCGGCAATGTATTGAATGATGCCGAGCTGCTTGCTTTATTGCTTGGCTCTGGAACAAAAGGAGAAAGCGCCATTGACATGGGAAACAGGCTGTTGTCTGAAAACGGATTGGACAAGTTGAATTCACTTTCAATTCAGGAATTAATGAAGATCAAGGGAATTGGGCTTGCTAAAGCTTCTAAATTAATTGCGGCATTTGAATTGAGCAAAAGGGTTTCATCTGGAAAGATTTGCGAGAAGATTGTGAAGAATCCTTCTGATATAGCTTCGCATTACATTGAAAAGCTTAAGGATTTGAAGAAAGAGCATTTCATTGCTGTATTCCTTGATTCCAAGAATAAAATCATAAAAGATGAAATAATTTCAATCGGAACTTTGAATTCTTCGCTTGTTCATCCAAGGGAAGTGTTTAAGGAAGCGATTAAGTGCTCTGCTAATTCAGTTATTTTAGTTCATAATCACCCTTCTGGCTCAGTTGAGCCTTCAGATGAGGATTACAGGGTTAACAAGGTTTTGGTTGAGACGGGGAATCTGGTTGGGATAAAGGTGCTTGACCATTTGATTGTTGGAGAAGGAAAATGGAACTCTCTATAAAATCAAAAAATTTATATACTAGTGTACTCTATAGTGTACTATATGATGTACACAAAGGCTGTTTATGAAAAATATGATAATTTATGCAAGTCCGGATGTAGAGGAGAAAATACTTTACAAGCATAGGATAGAGCTGGACGAATTAAAGAACGCACTTAAATATGGCAAGCCAAAATTTATCAAGCAAGGGGGGAAAACTTATATGGCATTAATGCATCACTCGCGCTACATAACTATGATTTTTGAATATAACACCCCTTTTGCAAATGTAATAACCGCCTATTCATCATCAGAATCACAAATCAGGAAGTATAATAAAAAATGAAACAAAAATCAAAATATCAGCGAGAACTCGAAAAAGAGCCATTTTATAACATAAAAGATGAAGAGTTTGGAAAGGAAGTTAAGTTCAAGATAGATGAAAACTCATTCAAAGGCGGAGTGCCTTTCAAATGCCATGGGAAGAATTCTATCTTAACAAATAAGAAAGTTTCCTTTAATGACTTTGAGTTTACTTATCCTGTTTGGCAATGTTCCAAATGCAAAAAAGAGTTTTTGGATTTTGAGCAGGCTAAAAGGTACGAGAAATTTCTCATAATGAAGAAATTATCGGAAGAAAATCCCATAACTATAGAAAGGAATATGAATTATGACGGCAAAACTTTCTTTTTCAGGTTTCCCAAGGAATTAACCGGCAATTTGCACAAGGAAGACGTGGTTGATATCAAGCTGCTTTCAACTGACGGAAGGATGTTTTTGGTTGAGATAAAACATAGGGATTGAATTATTTTTTGTACTCTTTTGGCTTTTCAGCTATTGCTAATGGCTCAGGTTTTTGACTTATATACTTATCAAAACTTCCTTCATGTTTTCCATTAATCTCCGCCCAGTCTTTGCATAATAATTTAGCCTGCTCTAAAACTGTATCTGTGGCTCTCTGCTGTTTATCTGGAGGATANCCATATTTTTTCAAAATCTTCTTTACCTTAACTCTCATTTGNGCNTGAACATTCTCTCGCATTGTCCAGTCTATTGTTACACTATTCCTGATATTTTCAACCAATTCTCTCGCAATAATCATTAATTTTTCATCTCCCATAACTTCTCTGACTCCATCATGGTCAACTAATGCGTCATAAAAAGCAACTTCATTTTCATTTAAGCCTAGTTTCTGCCCTCTTTTCTCCTCGTCCCGCATTTTTCTTGCTAAATCTATCAATTGCTCAATTACTTCGGCAGTTTCTATGCTTTTGTTTGTATAAGCTTTAATCGCCTTGTCCAATAATTCTGTGAATGATCTTGCCTGTATGAGATTTTTCTTTTGTCGTATTTTTATTTCATCATTAAGAAGTTTCTTGAGCATTTCAAAAGCAAGATTTTTCTGGGGCATGTCTTTAACTTCTGCCAAGAATTCTTCAGATAGGATAGAAATATCCGGCTTCTTTAAGCCTGCTGCTGCAAAAATATCTATAACTCTATCCGAAATAATAGCTTTTGAGAGGATTTGATTGATTGCAGATTCATAGTCCTTTTGTGCTTCGCCTTTCGATTCTGTATTTTTAGCTATTGCTGACCTTACCGCTTGGAAAAAGCCAACATCGTCTCTTATTTTGATAGTTTCTTCGTGAGGAACAGCAAGAGCAAATGCTTTGGACAATGCTGTAACGTTCTTTAAGCATCTTTCTTTGCCATCTTTTTGTTTAAGCACAAACTCCATGGCTTCCGCTATAATCTGCATTTTTTCTTTTGGCTTTACTGTAAAGAATGTTTTGTATTTGAAACCGTGGAATAGGTTGGTTACAATCTCATATTTTTCCTGCATCAAAGCAACGGCTTCTTCCTGCGGGATTCCTGTTTGCTTTTGATCTGATTCAGTGTATTCTGCCAATGCTTTTTTCAGCTCATAGGCAATGCCAATATAATCAACGACCAATCCTCCTGGTTTGTCTTTGAAAACCCTGTTTACTCTGGCGATAGCCTGCATTAGTCCATGCCCCCGCATTGGCTTGTCAATGTACATGGTGTTTAAAGATGGAGCATCAAATCCGGTAAGCCACATATCCCTAACAATAACAACCCTCAAATTGTCTGAAGCGTCTTTCATTCTTTCGCCTATACCTTTTCTTCTTTGTTTTGTTCTGATGTGCTGTTGCCATTCTGGACGGTCAGAAGAAGAGCCAGTTATAATTACTTTGAGTATTCCCTTGTCGTCATCTTTATGATGCCATTCTGGTTTTAGCTTTACAATTTCATTATGCAAATCTATACAAATTCTTCTGCTCATGCAGACAATCATTGATTTTCCATCAAGAATTTCTAAGCGAGCTTCCCAATGCTTGATAATATCTTTGGCAATTCTTCTTATCCTGCTTGGGCTTCCTACAACTTTTTCCAATCTTGCCCATTTGCTTTTTAGCTTTTCCTTATGCTCAACTTCCTCTCCTTCTGTTACTTCTTCAAAATCCTTGTCAATATGCGGCCTTTCTTCTGGCTTTAACTCTAATTTTGCCAATCTGCTCTCATAATAAATCCTTACTGTTGTTCCGTCCTCAACTGCTTGTTGAACATCGTAAACATCAACATCATTTCCAAAAATTGCTCTTGTGCTTCTGTCTGCTTTTTCTATAGGCGTTCCTGTAAATCCGATAAACGAGGCATTGGGCAACGCATCCCTTATATTTTTAGCAAAACCATCAATAAAATCATATTGGCTTCTGTGGGCTTCATCTGCTATGACAATTATATTTTTTCTTTCTGAGAGCAGGGGATACTGCTTTCCCTTTTCTTCTGGCAGGAATTTTTGTATTGTTGTAAATATAATTCCTCCTGATGCTACTTTCAGAAGCTCTTTTATTTTATCTCTTGATTCTGCCTGTTTCGGCTCTTGCCTTAGCAATTCATGGCATCTGCTGAAAGTGCCGAATAACTGGTCGTCTAAATCATTTCTGTCTGTTAATAGTATAACTGTTGGATTCTCTAATTCTGTCTGTAAAACCAATTTTCCTGCATAGAAAACCATTATAAGACTTTTTCCACTTCCTTGAGTGTGCCAGACAACTCCTGCTCTCTTATCTTTTGCATTTATTGTTGATTCAACTGCCTTGTTTACAGCATGATACTGGTGGTATGCTGCTACTTTCTTTGAGATTGCTATTCTTCCGTCTTTTTTGTCCTTGTCAGTTTCAAAAACTATGAAATGTTTTATTAAATCCAACAAAACCTCTTTATTGAGCATGCCTTTTATGAGAACTTCAATCTGAACCTTGGTTTTCGGGATTTTTTCTCCTTTGATGGTTTTCCATGGAGTAAATCGCTCCTTGTTTGAGGTTAAAGTCCCTGCTCTTGCTTCCAAGCCATCGCTGATAACCAATATTTCGTTAAACCTGAAAATTGATGGGATCAATTCTTTGTAAGTTTGGAACTGAGTAAATGCAGACCATATTGTTGCATTTTCATCAGCAGGATTCTTTAATTCTATTATTGCGATTGGCAGGCCGTTAATGAACAGAATAATATCTGGCCTTCTGTTGTCTCTTTCTTCTTTAATTGTAAATTGGTTTACTGCTAAGAATTCGTTATTTTTTATGTTTTCGTCAAAAATCTTGATGTTGTTATACTTTATCCCGTCTTTTGCCTTGTATTCTACTGGGACACCGTCAGTTACGAACTTGTGGAAAAGCTGGTTATTGATGATTTGGTTCTGGCTGTCTGTTCTTTTGATTATCTTTACTGCTTCCTCAATAGCTTCTTTAGGAATGTTTTTGTTTATTCTCTCCAAAGCATCTCTTAATCTATTTGTTAGGACAACCTCATCATACTTTCTTTCTTCATTAATTCCGCCTTCTGAAATGTCAGGGCCATGAAGTATTTTGTAGCCTAATTCTTCCAGCATTTCCAAGCATGCTTCTTCAACTTCAGATTCGGTCATTATTTTTGGCATTTTAATTTAGGTGGCTACTTTTTCCTTCTTTTGTAGTCACCCAGCTTTTTGCTTAATCTATTGTACTCTTTCATATAAAGATTTATAGTTGGCTTTAAATCATGATTTTTTTCGTACGCCTGCAATGATGAGTAGTACTCTATTCTATTTTTTAATTCTATATTGATTGGAGGCAAGCTGTGTTTAATCATGATATTATTCAGCAGGATTCTTCCGACCCTTCCATTTCCGTCCCTGAATGGGTGAATGTTCTCAAATTGGTTATGGACAACTGCGCCAAGAATCAATCCAGGATATTGGTTTATGCTGCTTTTGTACCATTCTACCAATTCGCGCAAAAGGTGGCTTACTCTTGCTTGCGGAGCGCCTTCGTGGACAACATTCCTTTTGCTGTCCATCACAACA
>C687J35504_10003509_pt1 | contig 10259 bp, 9 predicted proteins | sample RifCSPhighO2_02_FD_35504 | JGI IMG/M metagenome (IMG submission 35504) | reverse complement strand
AGTTAATCGCCCACAAAAAAGGCCGGTCATATGACCGGCCTTTCTTTATGTGACTGATTTGCTTACATGTGCGAAATCAGTGCATCACCGAATGCCGAGCAGGACAGCAGCTTGGCACCGTCCATCAGGCGCTCGAAGTCGTAGGTCACGGTTTTTGCACCGATGGCGCCATTTGTACCCTTGATGATCAGATCAGCCGCTTCGGTCCAGCCCATGTGACGAAGCATCATTTCGGCGGAGAGGATCAGTGAGCCTGGGTTCACCTGGTCCTTGCCAGCGTACTTCGGTGCAGTACCGTGGGTAGCCTCGAACATCGCAACGGTGTCGGACAGGTTGGCACCTGGTGCGATACCGATACCACCGACTTCAGCCGCCAACGCGTCGGACAGGTAGTCACCGTTAAGGTTGAGGGTGGCGATTACATCGTACTCGGCCGGGCGCAGCAGGATCTGTTGCAGCATGGCGTCGGCGATGGCGTCTTTAACGATGACGTTCTTGCCGGTTTTTGGGTTCTTGAACTGCATCCAAGGCCCGCCATCGAGCAGGGTTGCGCCGAATTCTTCAGCGGCAATTTCGTAGGCCCACTCTTTGAAGGCACCTTCGGTGAACTTCATGATGTTGCCTTTGTGCACGATGGTCAGCGAGTCGCGGTCGTTATCGACGACGTACTGCAGCGCTTTACGTGCCAGACGCTTGGTACCTTCTTTTGAAACCGGCTTAACACCGATACCGCAGTCTTGGTCGAAGCGAATCTTGGTTACACCCATTTCCTCTTTGAGAAACTTGATCACCTTAGTTGCTTCTGGCGAGCCAGCTTTCCACTCGATACCGGCGTAGATGTCTTCCGAGTTCTCGCGAAAGATGGTCATGTCGACATCGCCAGGCTTCTTCACCGGGCTTGGCACGCCTTCGAACCAGCGTACTGGGCGCAGGCAGACATACAGGTCAAGCTGCTGACGCAGAGCGACGTTGAGGGAGCGGATGCCGCCACCGACTGGTGTGGTCAGCGGACCCTTGATGGAGACGACGTAGTCTTTGACTGCATCCAGGGTTTCCTGAGGTAACCAGGTGTCCTGGTCGTAAACCTGAGTGGCTTTCTCGCCTGCGTAAACTTCCATCCAGGAGATCTTGCGTTCACCGCCGTAGGCTTTCTGTACGGCAGCATCAACGACTTTGATCATTACCGGGCTGATATCGACACCGATACCATCACCTTCGATAAAAGGGATGATTGGATTGTTCGGTACGTTCAGGGATGTATCGGCATTGACGGTGATTTTGTCACCGGTGGCAGGCACCTGGATCTTTTGGTATCCCATGCTGGACTCCGTCTTGTGGTTAAAACAGTCAGATCGCCCCAGAGTAACCCACTTGAATCGGGCGAAACCATATGTTCGTTGGTCTTATGCGCCAAGGCATTCTGCGACGCGTTAGCGCGGTGGTATACTTCGCAGATGACTCACAGGTCATAAGGCGCGGATCGTTCAAACAGGTTGTCCGCCTCTTGAATCCGTCGAACTGCTACAGCGCTTCAACGGCTCGAAACGTTCAACACTCTACTGGTGCATCCAACATCACCGCGGCAAGTCCTCGACTTCTGGCTCATCCACATGGGCCTCAGCGCTTACCTGCGCATATCGAGTGGCTATGCACGCTCAGCAAAGAAGAGAGTTCACTCAGAATGTCCACCCCCTCGAAGATCATCTACACCTTCACCGACGAAGCCCCAGCCCTTGCGACCTATTCGCTTCTGCCTATTGTAGAAGCCTTCGCAGCCTCTGCTGAGATTGCCGTCGAAACACGCGACATCTCTCTTGCAGGGCGCATCCTCGCAAGTTTTGCCGACCAGTTGGATGCTGACAAGCAAATCGCCGACGACCTCGCCAAGCTGGCTGTACTGGCCACCTCGCCAGATGCCAACATCATCAAATTACCGAACATCAGCGCCTCGGTGCCGCAGCTCAAAGGCGCGATCGCCGAGCTGCAAGGCCAGGGCTATAACGTCCCGAACTTCCCGGAAGACCCGCAAACTGACGCCGAGAAAGACGCCAGCGCCCGCTACAGCAAGGTCCTTGGCAGTGCGGTAAACCCCGTGCTGCGTGAAGGCAACTCCGACCGCCGCGCACCTGCCGCAGTCAAAGCCTTCGTGCGTAAGCATCCGCACTCCATGGGCAAGTGGAGCATGGCCTCGCAATCCCATGCTGATTACATGCGCGGTGGCGATTTCTTCTCCAGCGAGCAGTCGATCACCATGGCTAAGGCCGGTGATGTACGCATCGAGTTTGTCAGCAAGAACGGTCAGGTTGTGGTCAAGAAGCAGCTCGCCCTGCAGGAAGGCGAAGTCTTCGACAGCATGTTTATGAGCTGCCGCAAATTGCGTGAGTTCTTCGAGAAGACCCTGCAGGACTGCAAGGAAACCGGCGTGATGTGGTCCCTGCACGTCAAAGCGACCATGATGAAGGTCTCCCACCCGATCGTCTTCGGCCACGCCGTCAGCGTCTACTACAAAGATGTATTCGACAAATACGGCGAGCTGTTCAAAGAGCTGGGCGTCAACCCGAACAACGGCATCAGCAGCGTCTACGACAAGATCAAATCCCTGCCCGCCTCGCGCCAAGAAGAAATTCTCGACGACATCCACGCCTGCTACAGCCATCGCCCGGAAATGGCCATGGTCGACTCAGTCAAAGGCGTCACCAACCTGCACATCCCGAGCGACGTAATCGTCGACGCTTCGATGCCAGCGATGATTCGCAGCTCCGGGCAGATGTGGGGCAAGGACGGAAAGCTCAAAGACACCAAAGCGGTGATGCCGGAAAGCACCTACGCCCGCATCTACCAGGAAATGATCAACTTCTGCAAAACCAATGGCGCGTTCGACCCGGCCACCATGGGCAGCGTTCCAAACGTCGGCCTGATGGCGCAGAAGGCCGAAGAATACGGCTCCCATGACAAGACCTTCGAATTGACCGAAGGCGGCATCATGCGTGTCGTAGCAGCCGACGGTACTGTGCTGATGCAGCATGAAGTCGAAGCCGGCGACATCTGGCGTGCCTGCCAGACCAAAGATGCGCCGATCCGCGACTGGGTCAAGCTGGCCGTGACCCGCGCTCGCCAGTCCAACACCCCGGCAATCTTCTGGCTGGACCCGGAGCGCGCCCACGACCGCGAACTGCAGAAGAAGGTTGAAGCCTATCTGCAGGAACATGACCTGACCGGTCTAGACATCCGCGTTATGGACTACAACCAGGCCATTCGCGTCAGCATGGAGCGTTTGATTCGTGGCCAGGACACCATTTCCGTAACCGGCAACGTACTGCGCGACTACCTGACCGACCTGTTCCCGATCATGGAGCTGGGCACCTCGGCCAAAATGCTCTCCATCGTGCCACTGATGGCCGGTGGCGGCATGTACGAAACCGGTGCTGGCGGCTCCGCACCCAAGCACGTTCAGCAGCTGATCGAGGAAAACCACCTGCGTTGGGATTCGCTCGGTGAGTTCCTGGCTCTGGCGGTTTCCCTGGAAGAAACCGGAATCAAAACCAACAACCCGAAAGCCAAACTGCTGGGCAAAACCCTCGATGCGGCCACCGGCAAACTGCTCGACAACAACAAGTCGCCATCGCGCAAAACCGGCGAGCTGGACAACCGTGGCAGCCACTTCTACCTGGCGCTGTACTGGGCTCAGGAGCTGGCCGCACAGAATGATGATGCCGAACTGAAAGCGCAGTTCGCGCCACTGGCCAAAACTCTGACCGAGAATGAAGCAACCATCGTTGCCGAACTCAGCGCCGTGCAAGGCAAGCCAGTGGACATCGGCGGTTACTACCGCTCCAACCCGCAACTGACCAGCCAGGTCATGCGCCCAAGCGCGACCTTCAATGCCGCACTCGCTGCGCTGAACTAAGACGTAGCCCCTGCGTCCTCGGGCGCAGCAACACCACAAACCCCGGCCCCGTGCTGGGGTTTGTGCATTCAGAGCAGAGAGAATCAGGATAAGATCGCCTTTCCCCATAAGTAGGTAGCACGCTCATGCAGTGGCAGCCGCACATCACCGTGGCTACGGTCATCGAAGACCAAGGCCGTTTTCTGTTGGTCGAAGAAATTGCCGAAGGGCGCGCTGTATTCAACCAGCCAGCCGGTCACCTAGAAGCCAACGAGAGCCTGTTGCAGGCGGCGCTGCGCGAAACCCTTGAGGAAACCGGCTGGGATGTCGAGCTGACTGGCGTTACTGGCATTTACCTGTACACCGCCCCCAGTAACGGCATCACCTACCAGCGCGTGTGTTTTGCCGCCAAACCCTTGCAGCAGCGGCCCAATTATCCGCTGGATGACGGCATCATCGGCCCGCGCTGGCTAAGCCGTGACGAACTGGCCGCGCAGCCCGAGCGCTGGCGCAGCGAGCTGGTATTGCGCTGCATTGATGACTACCTGGGCGGCCAGTGTTTTCCCCTGAGCCTGATCCGCGATTAACGGCCACAGCTCTACGCCTGCTAGAATCGCCCTCTTTTTAAGCCCGTGCCCAGTATCCCCATGCCAGATCCAACTACTCAGCGCGTAATCGTCGGTATGTCCGGCGGCGTCGACTCCTCGGTTTCAGCCCTGCTCCTGCTTGAACAGGGTTATCAGGTCGAAGGCCTGTTTATGAAGAACTGGGACGAAGACGACGGCACCGAATACTGCACCGCCATGGATGACCTAGCCGACGCGCAAGCCGTGTGCGACAAGATCGGCATCAAACTGCACACGGCCAATTTCGCCGCCGAATACTGGGACAACGTGTTCGAGCACTTTCTTGCCGAATACAAGGCTGGACGCACACCGAACCCAGACATCCTGTGTAACCGCGAAATTAAGTTCAAAGCCTTCCTCGACTACGCCCTGATGCTCGGCGCCGACCTGATCGCCACCGGCCACTACGTGCGCCGCCGTGATATCGACGGGCACACCGAGCTACTCAAGGGCCTCGATCCGAATAAGGATCAGAGCTACTTCCTGCATGCGGTCGGTGGCGAGCAGATCGCCAAGACGCTATTCCCGGTCGGCGAGCTGGAAAAACCAGCGGTGCGTGCCATCGCAGAGAAATATGCGCTGGCCACGGCGAAGAAGAAGGATTCCACCGGCATCTGCTTTATCGGCGAGCGTCGTTTCAGCGACTTCCTCAAACAGTACCTGCCAGCCCAGCCGGGCAATATCGAAACCACCGAAGGCGAAATTATCGGCCGTCATCACGGCCTGATGTACCACACCATCGGTCAGCGCCAGGGACTGGGCATTGGCGGTTTGAAAGACGCCAGTGACGAGCCCTGGTATGTCCTGCACAAGGACCTGAGCCGCAATGTGCTGGTGGTTGGTCAGGGTAATGAACACCCATGGCTGTTCAGCCGCGCCCTGCTCGCCTCGGAAATTTACTGGGTCAACCCGATTGATCTGAGCACGCCGCGTGAGCTGACGGCCAAGGTGCGCTATCGCCAGAGCGATCAGACCTGCACGTTGGAGAAAACCGCCAGCGGCTACCGTGCTGTATTCAATGAACCGCAGCGCGCCGTGACCCCGGGCCAGTCCGTGGTGTTCTACGACGGTGAAATCTGCCTAGGTGGCGGCGTGATTGAAACCGCTGAACCCTGGACTGTGCGGGAGCAAACGGCGTGAATCCTATCCGCGAGCAACTGATCGCCCTCGGCGCGGTATTCGAATCAGCCGTATTGGTCGACAAGCTGGCGCGTACCGGCCAGATCGGCGAGCCCGCCGTAGCCTGCATGATCAACAGCTTGTTGGTACGCGACCCGAAAGACACGCTGGACGTTTACGGCGGCGATGACCTCAACCTGCGTGATGGCTACCGCGCACTGGTCAGCGCCCTGGAGCGCGACCCGGCCAGCCTGCAACGTGATCCACTGCGTTATGCCTTGGCGCTGCTGGCCCTGGAGCGTCAGCTGGATAAGCGCGGCGATATGCTGCAAGTCATGGGCAGCCGCCTTGATCAAGTACAGCAGCAGGTTGAGCACTTCGGCCCGACCCATGAAAACGTGATATCCAACTGCGCCAGCCTGTATCAGGACACCATCAGCACCTTCCGCCAGCGCATCCAAGTGCAGGGTGATATGCGCCACCTGCAACAGACCAACAATGCCGCGAAGATCCGTGCGCTACTGCTTGCCGGAATTCGCTCGGCGCGCCTGTGGCGCCAACTGGGCGGCCATCGCTGGCAGATGGTGTTCAGCCGCAGTAAGTTGCTTAAAGAGCTCTACCCGCTGCTGCGGTCTTGAGCCCATGACCACGCGCTCGGTCAAGCCGCTGCAGGGCGCTGCCTTGCTGGCGCTTTCCGCTTTGCTGTTTTCCCTGATGGGTGTGGGTATTCGCGAAGTGTCGGTCAGCGTCAACAACGAGTCGGTGGTGTTCTTTCGCAACCTGGTCGGCGTGCTGTTCTTTATGCCGCTGGTCTTGCTCAAGGGGGTTGGCCCGCTCAAGACCACCCGCTTGAAGTCTCACCTGTGGCGCACCACCTACGGTCTGGCGGCGATGTACTGCTTCTTCTACGCCATTGCCCACCTGCCACTGGCCGATGCCATGCTGTTCACCTACTCGGCGCCGGTATTCACCCCGCTGATCGCCTGGTGGTGGCTGAAAGAGCCGCTCAGTAAACGCATGCTGCTAACCACTGGCATCGGCCTGGTTGGCGTATTGTTGGTGGCCAAACCCTCCGCTGCATTGCTCGACAGTCAGGCCCTGATCGGCCTTGCAGCCAATGTGCTGGCCGCATTCGCCTTTGTCTCGATCCGCGAGATGAGCGACACCGAGCCGGCTTTTCGCATCGTCTTCTACTTTTCCCTGTTCAGTGCACTGATCTCGGCCATCCCGCTGACCTGGGCCTGGCAACCGATGACCCAGCATGAGCTGGGCTTGCTCCTAGTGATCGGCTTGCTGGCCACTGCCAGTCAGATCATCATGTCCAAAGCCTATGGCCTGGCACCACCAGGGCTGATTGGCCCCTTCGCCTACTTGGCGATTGTGTTTGCTGGGCTGATTGCCTGGCTGCGCTGGGGGGAAACCCCGGACTTGACCTCGCTGATCGGTGCGGCGTTGATTTTCAGCGCCAGCCTGCTGTCGATTGCTCGAAGTAAACGCAGCTGAACGGTCGCAGCCAATCGCGATTCAGCGGCCAATTTCATGTATGATACGCGCCCTTTTCAATGCCCGATTGTCCGAGAACGCCTCCCATGCAGCTTTCCTCGCTCACCGCGGTTTCCCCCGTCGATGGCCGCTACGCCGGCAAAACCAGCGCACTGCGCCCGATCTTCAGCGAATACGGTCTGATCCGTTTCCGCGTACTGGTTGAGGTCCGCTGGTTGCAGCGCCTGGCCGCCCACGAAGGCGTCGCCGAAGTCGCGCCCTTCTCCGCCGAAGCCAACGCCGTGCTCAATGAGCTGGCGGACAACTTCGCCGTCGAGCATGCCGAGCGCGTCAAGGAAATCGAGCGCACGACCAACCACGACGTCAAAGCCGTGGAATACCTGCTCAAGGAACAAGCGGCCAAGCTGCCTGAGCTGGACAAGGTCAGCGAGTTCATCCACTTCGCCTGCACCAGCGAGGACATCAACAACCTGTCCCACGCGCTGATGCTGCGCGCTGGTCGTGACGACGTTCTGCTGCCGCTGATGCGCCAGACAGCCGAAGCCATCCGCGAACTGGCGATCAAATTCGCCGACGTGCCGATGCTCTCGCGCACCCACGGTCAGCCGGCGTCGCCGACTACCCTTGGCAAGGAACTGGCTAACGTGGTCTACCGCCTTGAGCGGCAGATCGCTCAGGTCGCAGCCGTGCCATTGCTAGGCAAGATCAATGGCGCCGTGGGCAACTACAACGCCCACCTCTCGGCTTACCCGCAGATCGACTGGGAAGCCAACGCTCGCCAGTTCATCGAAGGTGACCTGGGCCTGCAGTTCAACCCCTACACCACGCAGATTGAGCCGCACGACTACATCGCCGAGCTGTTCGATGCGATTGCCCGCTTCAACACCATCCTGATCGACTTCGATCGCGATATCTGGGGCTATATCTCCCTGGGTTATTTCAAGCAGCGCACCATCGCTGGCGAAATCGGCTCCTCGACCATGCCGCACAAGGTCAACCCGATCGACTTCGAAAACTCCGAAGGCAACCTGGGTATCGCCAACGCGCTGTTCCAGCACCTGGCCAGCAAGCTGCCTATCTCGCGCTGGCAGCGCGACCTGACCGACTCCACCGTGCTGCGTAACCTCGGTGTCGGCTTCGCTCACAGCGTTATCGCTTACGAAGCCAGCCTCAAGGGCATCGGCAAGCTGGAGCTGAACGAAGCACGCATCGCCGCCGATTTGGACGCTTGCTGGGAAGTGCTCGCTGAGCCGATCCAGACCGTAATGCGCCGCTATGCCATCGAGAACCCGTACGAGAAGCTCAAGGAACTGACTCGCGGCAAGGGCATCAGCCCTGAAGCGCTGCAGACCTTTATCGACAGCCTGGATATGCCAGCCGCCGCCAAGGCCGAGCTCAAGCTCCTGACCCCTGCCAGCTACATCGGCAACGCGGTCGCCCAGGCCAAGCGCATCTAACCGGCAACAGCCTCCCAGACGCCCGGCTGCGCCGGGCGTTTTTATTTATGGGTATTTACTGACTTCAAGGGCTTAGCGATGAATCCTGATACTCCGCTGCAACTGTTGGGTGGCCTTACTGCTCGCGAGTTCATGCGTGACTACTGGCAGAAGAAACCCCTGCTGGTACGCCAGGCCATCCCCGGTTTTGAGAGTCCGATTTCACCCGACGAATTGGCCGGCCTGGCGCTGGAAGAAGAAGTCGAATCGCGCCTGGTCATCGAACATGGCGAGCGCCCCTGGGAGCTGCGCCGCGGCCCGTTCGCAGAAGACGCCTTCGCTGAGCTGCCCGAGCGCGACTGGACCCTACTGGTGCAGGCCGTCGACCAGTTCGTACCGGAAGTCGCCGAACTGCTGGAAGAGTTCAAGTTTCTGCCCAAGTGGCGCATCGATGACGTGATGGTCAGCTTCGCCGTACCGGGCGGCGGCGTGGGCCCGCACTTCGACAACTACGATGTGTTCCTCTTGCAGGGTTACGGCAAGCGCCGCTGGCAGGTCGGTCAGGTGTGCGATTCCGACAGCCCAATGCTGCAACACGCGGATCTGAAGATCCTCGCTGAATTCGTTAAAACTGAAGAATGGGTTCTGGAACCCGGCGACATGCTCTATCTGCCGCCGCTTCTGGCCCACTGTGGTACCGCTGAGGATGACTGTATGACGTATTCCGTAGGCTTCCGTGCGCCAAGCGCCGCTGAAGTTCTCACCCATTTCACCGATTTTCTCGGCCAGTTCCTGCCTGACGAAGAGCGCTACAGCGACGCCGATGCGCAGCCGACCAGCGACCCGACGCAAATCCAGCGCGACGCCCTGGATCGCCTCAAGGCTCTGCTCACCGAGCACATGAGCGATGAGCGCCTGCTGATGACCTGGTTCGGCCAGTTTATGACCGAGCCCAAGTACCCGGAGCTGATTGCCGGCATCGAGATCGACGAAGAAGGCTTCCTCGCTGGCTTGGAAAATGGCGCGATACTGATCCGCAACCCCAGCGCGCGCATGGCCTGGTCGGAAGTCGGTGACGACCTGGTGCTGTTCGCCAGCGGCCAGAGCCGTTTGCTCTCGGCCAACCTGCGTGAGCTGCTGAAACTGGTGTGCGCGGCCGATGCCCTGCATATCGAAAACCTCGGTGCGTGGCTCGCCGATGACGAAGGGCGTAACCTGTTGGTTGAACTGGTCAAACAAGGCAGCCTGGAGTTTGCTGATGAGTGAGATACACGTTCGCCTGGCCGACTGGCAGAAGGACAACGCTGACCTGCGGCGCATTCGCGAAACCGTGTTTATCGCGGAACAAGCGGTGCCGCCGGAGCTCGAATGGGATGCCGAAGACGCCGATGCTGTGCATTTTCTTGCCCTGGAAGGCGACTACCCAATCGGTACTGCTCGCCTGTTGCCCGATGGCCATATCGGCCGGGTGTCGGTACTCAAGGACTGGCGCGGCCTGAATGTGGGTGTAGCGCTGATTCAGGCGGTGATCGCCGAAGCGGAAAAGCGCGGCCTGACGCAACAAATGCTCAGCGCCCAGGTGCACGCCACTGCCTTCTATGAAAAGCTCGGGTTTGCCATCGTCAGCGGGGAATACCTCGACGCCGGCATCCCCCACGTGGACATGGTGCGTCATAGCGCCTAGAGGCC
>C687J35504_10003494_pt1 | contig 10272 bp, 10 predicted proteins | sample RifCSPhighO2_02_FD_35504 | JGI IMG/M metagenome (IMG submission 35504) | reverse complement strand
TTTTCTTTTTCCATACTCTTTCGTAGCTTTGTATCTTCCATTAGCTTGAATATAGCTTTCTTTAATCCTTCTACGTCTTCGTAATGATATAGCAAACCATTTTCTGGTTTTACTAAGTAGAGACTTCCTTCACAGTCTGTACAAATGACTGATTTCTTTCGTGCCATTGCCTCTAGTGTTACTATGCCAAATGCTTCCCATTCGCTTGAAAGAATAAAAATATCTGTTGCATCTAATCCTTGGAGTTTTTCGTCTTCAGATACCATGCCTAAAAATCTTACATGATCTTCAACTTTTAGTTCTTTTGCTAGTTGTAGACATTCTTCAAGAAGGCCATGATCTTTGCCCATAGAAAGAAAAATAACATTAGGGTATTTTTTTACAATGTCTGGTAATGCTCTTACTATATCATCTTGGCCTTTATATTTTAAAACTCTCCCTAAATTACAGAGGATAAATTTTCCTTCTAGCTTATGTTTCTTGATAAATTCTTTATTGCTTATTTTTTTGAAACGATCTTGAGGAATACCATCAGGAACAAAATGGATTCTTTTTTTTGAGACTCCTGATTTTGTGATCCATTTCCATTGTTCTGTGTTTACTTGAATTACGCCGTCGTACATCCAGTTTATTGGATATTCTAAAGTTGTGAATATATTTTTCAATGCTTTTTGCCACAAGGGATAGCTGTCTAAAGACATAAATGGACCGTGTGGTGTGTTGATAATTACTGTTTTATCGCCAAGAAGTTTTTTGAGAACGAAGGCAATATCATACATGACAAAACCAAAGCTGTGAATATGAAGAACATCTAAATCTTTATATTTTAAAATAGACCCAATTATTTCTGGATTTAATTCAAGATAATATTTATATCTTAGAAGAGTTCTGCTTCTGTGAATATGGATGCCATTTATCATTCCTTCTTTTTCTTTAATAATTTGCCCGTCTCTTCTATCTGATGTAAATACATGTACTTCGTGGCCTAACTTTACCATTTCTGTTGCTAAGTATAAACAGTTATTTTCTGTGCCATCTTTAAATGGGTGAAAGTAAGAGAGAACATAGCCGATTTTAAGCTTTTTTTGCATAGTACTACATTTTTAGATTGGTTTTATAAGATTTACGGAGGAATATTTTTGTAATATTAGGTCTTTTCTTTCTTTATGGGTACTATTGGCAAAATCCTTTCTGAAAAAGTTGTCTATCAAAATATGTTCTTTACTGTTCTTCAACGTGAGATTCAAACCTCTTTGGGTGAAGGGCGTACGTATCTTTTATGGGATAGAAGAGACAAATCTTTTAGTGTTGTTGTTGCTTTGACATCTGATCAAAAAGTTATTTTTCTTTCTCAACCAAAGTATGCTCAATTTAGACATTATCTTACTCTCCCTATAGGAACTTTGTTTGAAGATGAGGGTCATTTAGAAGCTGCAAAAAGAACTTTTCTAAGAGAGGCAGGTTATGAATCTGATGAGTGGCTTACACTTAGAGAATCTGGGATTATTGATTTTCCAGTAAAATTGCTGGAAATGAACATTATTTCTTTTTATATCATAATGCTAGAAAAGTTTCTGAAGTTGAAAAATGCTCTCTATTAGAACTTATTTCTTATAAAAATTTGTTTAAGAAAGAAGCTCTTTCTCAAATTGATCTTGCTATGACTCTTGTTGGTCTTTTATATCTTAAGATATATTTAGAATCCCATTCTGCTTTGTAATATTTATTTTTGTAAGGAGGTTTTTGTTTATATAGATAGTTTTATAAATATTCTTTTTTTCCTGTTTTTATGGTTGATACAACTTATCTTGCTTTAGCAGAAGGAACGAATACTGATACACCTGGGGATGTTTTTGGAGTTTGGTCAAAGCCTCTCTCTCGAGAACTTTCTTTTGGAAGATATGTTCATGTTCGTTGTCAAGAACCTTATGCTCCAATACTCACAGATCCTAAAATACTTCAGAGATTAGAAATAGGAAATAGTAAGTCTCCTATCCATCCAGATGCTTTACTTCAATCTGAACAATTTCTCTTAGGAAAAGATTCTATTCTTGCAAAACCTAGATGGCCTCTTCGTTTACAGGCTGGTGGTCTTCTTTATCTTGTAGGGGGATATCCAGGGTATATTTTGACTATTGCAAGAACTGATGGTGCTCGATTAGGTGCTCTTGCTGGTCACTCTAATAGTTTGGAAGAAATTGCTGAACCGAGGGATTTACTTTTACGGGAGGGAAGTGAAGAAGCCTTGATTGTGTATAATGGTAGGCATTTTATTTTAGGGTATCCCAATAGGTCTTCTTGTACTGTAGGAGAGGATATATATGCGCCCAAGTTTGTGGATTGTTCTTCACTCTTATCTGAATTAAAAATAAACTTTTATGATAAAGATTATTTGATAGAAGATTTTTCTGAAAGGAGTCGTTTTAATGCAGACTTTGTCAATCATGAAGTAAATACTGATGGTGATATTTCTCTTGTACGTTTTTTTTGTACTGTTTCTTGGGATCCTTCTACTGCAGGTTTAGATTATATTCGAACAGTTGATTTGCGTTCAAAGATCCAAGACTTAGAAAAACTTGCTCTTTATGATTCAGAATGTGATGCTTTTGGACAGCGTTTACATCGAGATCATGTCCTTATTCCTTTAGATGTTCTTTCTTCTTCTCTTCAAAGGTCTGCATTTACAAGCGATGCTCAGTCGTTAGGAAGGCATTATTATGATCCTACTGCAGAATGTCTTGTTATGAATGGTTTTTCTGGCCTTGGGGTTCAACGAAAACAAAATTTACGTAATTTTAAACTTGGTACAACTCTTCGAAATATTTTTTTCCGATGGAGAACTGTTGAATTTTAATTAGGCTTTGTAATATTTANATTCTTTATCAAAGTATAAGGCACTGTCGTTGGCGTGTCTACTTCCCAACTTTTTATTTGTGTTGTTTCTTTTCCAAGTGCAGAAATATTTTTTAATATTTTAAGTATATTTTCTGAGATACGAATATCCTTCAGGGGTTTCTTTATCTTTCCATTTTCTATGTAAAAGGCACCGTCTCGTGGAATCGTAGAAAAGTCTCCTGTTTCATGATTTTGAAAACGTGTATACCACACATTGGTAATGTAGATCCCTTTCTTTACTTGTCTAAATAATTCTTCTTTGTTATACTTTCCTTCTTTGAGTACAGGACTAAAAGCTCTTGGTGAAATTAATCCTGCGTTTCCTGTACTTTTCACTTTGTATCTACGTGCTGTAGATGCATTGTGCAAATAATTTTTGAAGACACCTTTCTCAACTATGCTTGTTTTCTGCGTGGGTGTTCCTTCTGCATCGTATGGTGTTGACCCGTAGCCATTTGCTCTTGTTGGGTCATCGTATATTGTGACGAGAGGATTTGCAATTTTTTTTCCTAATTGATTTTTTAAACAGGACAAGCCGGACTCAACAGAAAAAATAGATGCATTATCTGCGAAGCGATCAACTATGGCTGCGATTGCATGAGGAGCAAAAATCACATCGAAAGACCCAGACATTGCTATCTTTGGGCCTTTAGATAATTGCGCAATATGTGTTGCATGTTCGGTTGCTTCTTGTATTTTTATTTTGTTTTTCATACGAGAGATACAAGAGCCGTAGCCGGAACTATTCTTATCAATGAGTGTTCGTATCGCAAAGTACAAACCAGTACCTCTTTCGTGAGCTTCTACATTATTCGAAGTAAGTAAGTATGATTCTGCAGATGTTTTTTCTAGCGTACCGGAGGAACGTTTTGCTTTTTTCTTTGCGGTATCGATTGCTTGTTTGACCATGTCTACCATTTCTTCATTGAGAGCTTCTACTTTTGGATCATAGCAGTCTTGTTCCTTTGTGTATTTGAATGGGCCCTGTGCAATGCCTTTAAAGTTTTTGTTTGGCTGCATCCTTGCAAGACTTCTTATTATGTTCTCTGCGCTTTTTTTTGCTGTTTCTTTATCAAAGGTGCGTAAAGAACTCGTTACAATTTTTTGATTTTTTGTTGCGAATATACTGAGGTTTGTGCTTTCCCATGTTTTTGTCGTAGAAATCTTATTGTTGACAAATTTAATGAGCGTTGTTTCTCCAGAGCCGAGTTGTAAGATAACATCATCTGCTCCTTTTCTTTTGAGTTCTTCTAAGAGGAATTGTGTTATTTCTTCGTGTTTCATTTTATTCTTAGCCCTTGCAATCGTATACTTGGTCCTCCAAGTGTTACAGGTATCCCTTGCATGGGCTCCCCCTTTCCGCAATCTCCTGCGTGGAGTTCTAGGTTATTTCCCATAGCATCTACTGCTGGATACATTTTTAATGAGGATACTTCTAAAATTGGGCTAATCACTGGTGTGGAAATTTCCCCGTTTTCAATGAGATATGCTTCTGCTCCGGTATATTTTTGATTTAATCGTTTATCATCAATGTTCCATTCCATGAAATTTTTCATGTAGATTCCTTTTTTTATTCCTTCAAAAAGTTCTTCTTCTTTGTAGTCTCCAGGAAGCATGAAGGTGTTGGACATTCTAATAATTGGTTCTTTTTCAAAGTCAGATGCACGCGAAGAACCGTTACTTTTTGTTTTGAGTTGAAAGGCAGTTTCTCTGTTTTGGAGAAATTCATTGACTTTTCCATCTTTAATGAGTAGNTTTCTTTTTGCTTTTACTCCTTCGTTATCATAGAGAAAGTAGCCATAGCTGTTTGCAATAGTTGGATCGTCTGCAATGCTTACAATGGAGGAAGCCATTTTTTTTCCTTTCATTGCAAGTTGGACATAGGATTCTCCTGCTTGTGCAGCTTCGCGTCCGAGAATACGATCTGCTTCAAATGGATGCCCACAGCTTTCATGTGCCATAATTCCAGATACTTGCGGACCGCAGACAATGGGCATGATTCCTTGGGGTGTTTTGATTCCTTTTCTGAGAATATTGTTCATACTTGTAACTTCTTCAGAAAATATCTTTGGGATGTTCCATTTTTCTACTTGTTCCCAACCACCTGACGCACCATATACCCAATATCTTTGTGTTGTTTTGTTGTTTGCGTTAATAGTGAGGAAATAATAAAAATTCATTTTTGGGACATGTGCGAAAATTCTAGAACCATCTGAGTTTGTAAAATACTCTTTGGTGTCTGTATCTGATAAGACTACATATCGTGAAGGAACTTTTANTTTTGTGCTTTGGATTGCTTTCTCTGCTTTTTGTAGGAGAGAAATTTTGTCTTCCACACCTATATCTGCTAACTTCTTTTTTTGTTTTACTTCATATCTTGCTTTTTCTGTTCTTTCTTTTGAGAGTGAAATATTTTCTCCCATAGTTTTTGTTGCTTTTGTTATTCTTATTGCTTTTTCTAGGATAGTNATTATTTTATTCTTGCTGAGTTCATTTGTTGAGACAAAACCTAGTTTTTTATTGACAATAAAACGAATACCAATACCTCCAAAATGGTCAAAACTTGAGGCTTCTATTGCTCCATTTTTCATGACGAGAGAATTTGCTGTTGTACTCTCTAAACGGGCTTCGGCGTAGCTTGCACCTAATTTTCGTGCTTGGTCTATAGAAAAATGTGCGAGATCTTCGTCCATTTTATGGANGGGAGTATTAATCTTTAAATAGTTTCGCAATTTTTTCCATAAGAAATTTTCTTCTTTTGCTTTAAAATGCATGCTTAAGCCTTATACCTTTTAAAAAAATATTTAAGATATTATTTGCTTCATTAGGAGTTGTCACTCTGCAAAAAATTCATTTATAAAGATTTATTTTCAATGAAAACTATATTTTGAAATATATATTTTCTTTTCTAAAGATATATAAAGAAAATTTGTTTAGGTGTATTATTAGGTTTATTTTTAGAAAAGGGGTGGTAGGGTTGACAAAAGATACAAAGGCAAGTATACGAGGAATTATTGAAAAGCTGACGAGTGAAAGCAGATCTGTTTTTTCTGAAAAAGTTTATTATATTGCAGGAGAGATGGGGCTAGGAGAGATGATTGTAAAGGATTGTTTACAACANCTTATGGATGAAAATTTTATTTCTGAGCCTATGTTGGGTGTTTTAAAGAGGGTTTAGGGTTTTTATTTTTAAAAGGGGAATTTTTCAGTTAAAATTATATCTCTCCTTTCTATTTTAATATTAATGAAGAATAAAAGTTTAATTATCCTAAAATGAGAAAACTATACTCCAGTATTTTTGGATTATATAAAAAGAGCATCATAGGAAAAGAATATTTTTGGAATCCTTGTAAAAACCTTTATAAAGTCTCTCTCTTTGAATATATCTATTGAGGTGATTATGTATAGAAAAATATATTGTATGGTTTTCTGAATTAGATAAGAATTCTCTTCCTTTAGCTGGTGGTAAAGGTAATAATCTTGGAATAATGTATAATNTAGGTTTGCCTGTTCCAGGAGGTTTTGTCATTAGTTCTTATTCTTTTAAGCATTTTATTCATGTGACGGGTATTGATACAAAAATATTTGGTATTTTACAAGAATTAGATGTTGAGGATAATGATAAACTCCAAGCTGCGGAAAAAGAAATCCAGAGTCTTATTCTTTCTACACCTATGCCTTTACAAATACGACAAGCAATATTAGAAGCATATGAACATATGAATGTTGATCCTGCTTTACGTGGTAGTGGTGTTGAGGGACTCATTCTTCCAGGAAGAGACCCTGCGTATGTTGCTGTGCGAAGCTCTGCGACTGCGGAAGATCTTCCAGAAGCGAGTTTTGCAGGACAGCAAGCAAGTTATTTGAATATTAAAGGGCCAAAAAATTTACTTGCGGCTGTGTTAGCATGTTGGGCATCTTTGTATACTGCACGAGCAATCTATTATCGGGTAAAAAATAATTTTCCACATGAAAAAGTTTTGATTGCAGTTGTCATTCAAAAAATGGTGAATTCTGAAGTCGCAGGAGTCATGTTTACTGTGAATCCTGTGTCACAAAACTCTGATGAAATTCTTATTGAAGCTTCTTATGGACTAGGAGAGGCTGTTGTTTCTGGAGCAATTACTCCTGATGAGTATTCTGTAACAAAAAAAGGATTTACTGTTGAGAAAAAAATAATTGCGAAGAAAACATGGATGTATATTCGAGATACAGAAAAAATGAATACAATAAAGGTTGATGTTCCTGTTTCTAAACAAGAAGAAGAGACATTGCATCAAAGAGAAATTAAACAATTGGCTGAATATGCATTAAAACTTGAAGAGCACTATAAAAAACCACAAGATATTGAATTTGCTGTAGAAAAAGGAAAAGTGTATATCACTCAGACGAGGCCTATTACTACTTTAGGAAAGAAAAAAGAGGTGAAGAAAGAAGAAGTTGCTGAACATACAAAAAAAGATGTTCATGTAGAGAGGGCTGAGAGTCTTGCTCAAGGAGATGTTGAGGAGAGAGATGCACAGCTTTTAGTTTCTGGAATTCCTGCGTCTCCTGGCATTGGAAAGGGTACTGTTGTTATTGTGCATGATGTTGCTGATTTGAAACGAGTGCAAAAAGGGAATGTGCTTGTTGCACGAATGACTACCCCAGATCATGTTCCTGCAATGGAACGAGCAAGTGCAATTGTTACTGATGCTGGCGGGAGCACTGCACATGCTGCAATTGTTTCTCGAGAATTAGGTATCCCTTGTGTTGTGGGAACAGACCTTGCAACAGTGAAACTCAAGGAAGGCATGTTTATTACTGTTGATGCGCGGAAGGGAAAAGTCTATCAAGGAAATGTTTCTCTTGTGGAAGATGAGAAAGAAGAGCGTGTGGATATTAAAACAAAAATTGGTGTGAAAGTTATTCTTGATATGCCACAACTTGCTGAAAGAGCTGCAGCGACTGGAGCAGATGGTGTTGGGCTCCTACGAAGTGAATTTATTAATATGCAAAATCGAGAGCATCCTGTGTATATGATTCATTCTGGGAAAACTGAAGAATTTGTTTCGCACTTAACAGAAAATTTAAAAATTATTTGTAAAGCATTTCAGGGAAAACCTGTATGGTATAGAACTCTTGATGCACGGACAGATGAATTTCGAAATCTTACTGGTGGAGAAACTGAACCGGAAGAAGATAATCCTATGATGGGATGGAGAAGTATTCGAAGAAGTCTTGATCAACCAGAATTATTGANGGCTGAATTTGAAGCTATTAAAAGAGTGCATAAAGCTGGATATACAAACCTGGGAGTTATGCTCCCTCTTGTGACAGATCCTGGACAAGTACATCAGGCGAAAAAAATATTTAAGGAAAGTACTGGTATTACTCCTCTGAAGGATATTCAGTTTGGTATTATGGTAGAAACTCCTGCAGCTGTACAGATGATTGAAGAACTTTGCTTAGAAGGAATTTCTTTTGTTTCTTTAGGTACTAATGATCTTACACAATTTACACTTGCATGTGATCGAAATTCAGGAAGGGTTGCAAAGCTCTATGATGAAATGCATCCTGGAGTGTTACGACAGATACATAAAGTTATACAGACATGTAAGAAACATAAGGTAGAAACTTCTATTTGTGGACAAGCAGGTTCACGAATAGAGATGGCTCAGTTTCTTTTTAGAGAAGGAATTGATTCAGTTTCTGCAAATATGGATGCTGTTTCTAGTATTCGAAAAACTATTGGAAAATTAGAAGGTATTATAAAAAATGGAGGAGGGGAAAATGGCAAAAAAGAAAACAGAAAAAAGTGAGAATATGATATGTATGCCTGGAGCAAATTCTAAAGACTGGGCGCACACTGTTTTAGCGGCAGTGATTTTGGTCTTTGTTTTTATGAGCGTTTCTTGGGCACAATGGATTATTGTACTTGCAGCTGCAGTAATCTTTGTTTCCGGTGTTGTTGCTTGTTGTAAAACTTGTAGAAAATAAATTATTTTTTTTCTTTTATTTTTTATAAAGCAAACTCTTAAATATAACTTTTTTTATATTATTTTTTATGTTTTATGAAACTATGGATGGTCAGACTATTCATTATATTAGAGAAGACTTCCATAAACAACAGAAGTTTAGAAAAAATTTATCTGTAGAGGAAATTTCAGAGCTGGAAAGATATTNCTTTGAGGAAGCTCCTTCTCGGATTTCTGAAGAGGTAAGAATGTATTATTTAGATGTGAAATCTGGTAATCCATCTTCTGCAGATCGTATGCTTACTCGCACGAATTTTCTTCTTGCGCGTGGTATCTATAGTGTTGATGATATTGAAGATTTATGTCGAGCAATAGCCCCTTATTATATTAATTTTACTTTACATTATGAAAGGCAAGGCTATGGTATAGAATTTCATACTGGTAATTTTATTAAACAATAATTATTTTTTTTCTTTTATTTTTTCTAATTCTTTCATCATGTAGATATTTTCTGTTTGTAATTTCTTTAAAACCATAGAATATTTATGTAGATGGGTGAGAAAGTCATTGAATACATCTGCGATATCATTCGTATCTATCTCTAGACCTGCTGGTTCTAGAATTTCAATTGTTGAGGGCATGTAATCGTAGCATACATCTAATACTCTCTTTAGTTCAAATGTTTCAAATTCTATATCAGCAAATGTGTTCCAAAGTTTATTATCCATTTGTTTACATTCAAATTCTTCTACTTTGAGAACTTTAATGCCTTTTTCATCTTCTCTTAGTTTTTTTATTACTTGTTGTAGTGCTTTTTCTACATGATCCTTAGGGGATCCTAGCACTTCCACTGTTATTCTTGAGATAATTTTTTTCATAAATTATTCTTCCTATGATAAGTAGGATTGTTATGAGGAGAAAAGGGAGTATATACCTTTGTCCTGTACTGTCAAAAATTACTTTTTGGTTTATTAGGCTTTCTATCACTTCTTCCATTTAAAGAAAACTTCTTAAAAAAGTTTTAGATAGAAAATCCGGAAGATTTTCGGGGATTTAAAAGTTCTTTTGAAAGATTTTTGAAAATACCTTATGAAACTTTTTTACAAGCTTGATAGATATTTTCGTAGAGCTCTGGAATTGCGTGTTCTGGTACTGCTGCGTGTGCAATTCGGAGCATATTATTTATAGAAAGGACTCCAGTATTATATTCCATACGAAGAATTTTTCTTACTCTTTCTGTATCTTTATTTGTTTTTAGGCACATAAAATATCCAGAGTTAAATGGAAGTGCTCTATATTCTTCTCTCCATTCTGGGTGTTCTTCTAAGGTTCTTTTTATTGTTTGAACTCTTCCTTGTAATATATCCCTGTTCTTTTGTAATTGCTCTTCAAAAAGAGGATCTTGCATTCCATGCAGAAC
>C687J35504_10003492_pt1 | contig 10276 bp, 9 predicted proteins | sample RifCSPhighO2_02_FD_35504 | JGI IMG/M metagenome (IMG submission 35504) | reverse complement strand
AGATTGGAAGCATTATGGATGGGATTGCTTCGCCTCTGATTAAATCAGAGGCTCGCAATGACAAATTGATAAACGGTGAGGGTTTATGTATATCACCGGGTTTTGTAGATATCCACTCCCATTCTGATTACTATCTTTTAATAGACCCTCTTGCACAGAGCAAGGTCAGGCAGGGGGTTACAACAGAGGTTGGCGGGAACTGTGGTTATTCAGCATCACCAATCTTCGGAAGTGCCCTATTGGAGAGAAGAAAGAGTTACAAGGAGCAGTTTGGGCTTGAACTTAACTGGACAGACCTTAAGGGATATAACAAAAAGATTAAAGAGAACGGCATCTCATTAAACTACTGCCAGCTTATAGGACATAATACTATACGGGCATCGGTGGCGGGAGTTGTTGATAGAGAGCCGTCATCGGATGAGATGAAAAGGATGGAGAGGATTGTTGAGGAGGCAATGGATGACGGTGTTGTGGGGATGTCAGTTGGGTTTGCCTATACCCCTTCATGTTTTGCAAAAAAGGAAGAAGTAGCAAACTTATGTAAAATTGTAGCAAAGAAAAGGGGCGTATTTACAACCCATATACGGAGTGAAGGGAGGACACTGATAGAGTCCATAGAAGAGGTTATAGATATTGCAAGAGTATCTGGTGTCCGACTCCAGATATCCCATTTAAAAACATTTGGTGAAGAAAATTGGAGAAAGCTTGATAGGGTATTTGAAATAATTGAATCTGCCATTAACGAAGGCATAGATATTACCTGTGACCGTTACCCTTACACTGCTGCAAATACAGGGCTTCAGGCAATATTGCCTGACCGTGTCTTTGATGGTGGAAAGGAAAAGGCAATTGAGAGGCTTAAAAATAATAAAACAAGAAATGATATAAGGGATGAGTTGTTAAAAAAGTATCCATCCAATGGTTACTGGGATAGTGTAATGATTTCTCAGGTGGTAACAGATAAGAATAAAGAGACAGAGGGGAAGAGTGTAAAAGAGGCATGGGTCAGGAGTCAGGAGTCAGGAGTCAGGAGAGGAGACTTATTAGATTTTCTCTTTGATATTTTGATTGAGGAAAATTTGGAAGTTGATGCAATATATTTTTCCATGAGTGAAGAAAATATGAAGAGGATTTTAAAAAAAGACTATGTAATGATAGGCTCTGACAGCGGCGCCCGTTCTGTGAATGGTGCTTTAGGTGCAGGACTGCCACATCCTCGCACCTTCGGAACATTCCCAAGGATACTTGGGAAATACTGCAGAGATGAAAATTTGTTTGACCTTTCTACCGCCATTTATAAAATGACCTCATTCCCGTGTAAAAGAATCGGAATAAAAGATAGGGGGCTAATAAAAAAGGGTTATTTTGCCGACCTTGTGATATTCAATCCTGTTACAATATCGGATACGGCAACTTACGAATCTCCAAAGAGTTATCCAATAGGAATAGAATATGTAATTGTGAACGGCAAAATAACAGTAAAAGATGGTGAGCATACAGAAGCAAAGGCTGGAAGTATTTTGAGAAAATAACCTATTGAATAAGTCCCCTCAACACAGAGAGATTTCTTTTATCCTCTCTTGCCGTCTTTCCTTTTGGTGTTTCAAGTATCATTGGGATATTATTAAATCGCAAATCATTTAAGAGTAATCTGAATGCTGTAAGTCCAATTCTTCCTTTACCTATATGCTCATGTCTGTCAATCCTGCTCCCCAACCCTTTCTTTGAATCGTTTATATGAAAAGCCTTCAGTCTATCAATACCAATGATTTTATTAAAATTCTCAAAGGTCTTTTTATAACCATACTCATTTGAAATATCATATCCGGCAGCAAATATATGGCATGTATCAAGACAGACCCCTATTTTTCCTTTTTCATCAACTATTTTTATTATCTCGGATAGATGCTCAAACTTATATCCAAGATGACTCCCCTGTCCTGCAGTAGTCTCAAGCAGAAGTATTAGCTTAAAGTTATTAGCCCTTTCAAGTAAAATATTTATAGAATCAGCAATCTTTTTAATCCCTGCATTTTCTCCACTGCCGAGATGGGCACCGGGGTGAAATATCAGATATGGCAAACCCAATCTCTCTGCCCTTTCCATCTCATCGTAAAAGGCTTCCAGAGATTTTTTATAAATTTCTGTATTAGGAGAGGCTAAATTTATAAGGTAGGCAGTGTGAGATGCAGATGGAATTACCCCTGTATCAGAAGAATTCTTTTTAAAATTGTTAATATCTTTATCTGTAAGTTGTCGTGAATTCCAGCGGTTATTATTCTTTGTAAAAATCTGTATAACCTGGCATCCTGCCTTCTTTCCTCTTAAGGGGGCATTCTCCACACCCCCCTCAATTGACATGTGTGCACCTAATAACATAATATTGAGGGTTCGAGGACTCAAGGGTTAAAGGATTCAAGTGAAAATATTTTTGCTTAATTTACTTACACTAAAACCCTCGAATCCCTGCCCCCTTGAATCCTTTTATTAATTCTTTTGCCTTTTCCAATGCCTTAGCCCTGTGGCTTATTTTATCTTTTACCTCTGGTCCAAGTTCACCAAAGGTCTTACCGTATTCAGGTATTATAAAAATCGGGTCATATCCGAAGCCTTTATCACCTCTAATACTTTCTGCTATCTCCCCCTCACATACCCCTTCACAGGTATATGATTTCCCATTTGGCTCTGCAATTGCTATAACACACCTGAATCTCGCCCCCCTCTTTTCGTGAGGGACATCTTTCATCATTTCAAGAATCTTCAGATTCCTCTCTCTGTCATCCGCATCAACTCCTGCAAAGCGGGATGAGTTTATACCGGGCTTTCCATTCAATGCATCAATTTCTAATCCCGAATCATCGGCCAGTGCTGTCTTTCTTGTTCTTTTTGCTACCTCCACTGCCTTCTTTGCAGCATTTTCACTGTATGTCCTGCCATCCTCTTCTACTTCAATCTCCAACCCTATTTCATCAATGGATAATATCTCTGCATCAATCCCTTTTAAAACCTCTTTTATCTCTTTTATCTTTCCCTTATTCTTCGTAGCAACAACAATTTCCATATTTTAGGTGTTAGGTTATAGGTTATAGGTCATAGGTTATGGGGTTACAGGTTTACCTATTACCTACTACCTGTTTTTGTATCTTTATCAATTCCCTGATTCCCTTCGTCGCCAATTTTATCAGAGAATCTGAATCTTCCTTTGAAAAAGGAACCCTCTCTGCCGTCCCCTGAATTTCAATAAACTTACCACTCCCTGTCATTACTACATTCATATCCACATCAGCCTTTGAATCCTCCTCATAATTAAGGTCAAGGAGTATCCTTCCATTTACTATACCTACACTTGTAGCTGCAACTAAATCCCTTAAGGGTATATCCGTTATCATCTTTTCCCTTTTCATATGATAAAGGGCATCACAAAGTGCAACACATGCCCCTGTAATAGATGCGGTTCGGGTACCTCCATCCGCCTGAATTACATCACAGTCAATCCACACAGTTCTCTCGCCGAGTGATTTTAAGTCTACAACTGTCCTCAATGCCCTCCCGATAAGCCTCTGTATCTCATGTGTCCTCCCTCCAATCTTTCCCCTTGAAGCCTCTCTCACTATCCTTGACCTGGCTGACCTTGGAATCATTGAGTATTCGGCTGTAACCCACCCCTCCCCCTTACCCCTTAAAAATGGCGGGACTGTCTCTTCAACTGTGGCAGTGCATATCACCCTCGTATCTCCCACCTCAATCAGTGCCGACCCCTCTGCATGTTTTATAAAATTCCTTATAATCTTGACTCTCCTGATTTCGTTCACCTTCCTTCCATCTACTCTCATATTACCCCCCTATGATTTTATAGTTTAATAGGAACTTATGTCTACTATAGACAATCTGCCAAGTCCGTTCTCACCAAGAAATACCTTTCCAACCTTTGAGAACCTTTCAGGATTATCGGTTACATAAAAATCCATACTTCTCTGTTTGCCATCCGAAAGCAATTCTTTTTCTCTCAATAGAATCTCTATTTCTCTTGCAGTCTCTTCTGCCGAGTCTATCAGGATAATCCCATTACCAACAGATTTTTGTATGGTCTTCTTCAAAAGCGGATAATGTGTGCAGCCAAGGACAAGGACATCTACTCCATTGCCTCTAAAACCTTTTAAATAGATTTCAGAAGTCGTTTCGGCAACCTCATTTTCAATCCACCCCTCTTCAGCCAGTGGGACAAAGAGAGGACACGCCTTTGAAATAACCTCTAACTTTGCCCCTTGCCCCTTGCCCCTTGCCCCTTGAAGTATAGCCTTCTCATAGGCACCGCTTTTTACAGTCGCTTCAGTTCCAATAATACCTATCTTTCCACTTCTTGTGCTGCTGACCGCTCTCCTTGCACCCGGCTCTATAACACCAATAATAGGGATATTCGTCTCACTCCTTAAAATAGACAGGCTTACAGCAGAAGATGTATTACATGCTACAACAAGCAATTTTACGCCCTGCTCAGTCAAAAATTTTGCATTCTGTCTTGAATATTTTATTACAGTCTCCGGCGATTTTATTCCGTAAGGGACTCTTGCAGTATCACCGAGGTATATGATACTCTCATTTGGCAGATGCCTTGTAACCTCTTTTACGACAGTCAATCCCCCTACCCCTGAATCAAATATCCCTATTGGCTTATCCTTTTCTTTCATCATCAATTCTTACAATATCCATATTTTTAGTTAAAGGCTTACTCGTATCAATATGTCCTGCGAGGGTCTCAATTTCCCTGCCATCAATAAGTATCTTAACCCTTTTTATATCTGGAAAATTTTTTGTAATTGTATCAACAATGGAATATATTGTCAGCATCTCTGCCCAACTTCCTCCGGGATGACTCTCCTTCAATTCTCTGCTGAAGTCTATGTATAAAGCTCCCATCCCATTCAATCTCGTTCCATTAACCTTCACCCCATCCGGTATAACATTGATTAGGCCTTTTGCACTTTGCGTTTGCTGAGCCTGTGAGCCTTTTATAAGTTCTTGTATCACTTTTAGTGTCTGAGTTTCTATAGGGCCGCTCAGCTTGATTTCTCTAATTTCAGGCACAAGATACTCCTCATCTTCTGATGAAAAATAGAGGACAATATCATTTTTATCAGTGATAATATTCGTGGTTGTAGTCCTCTTGCCGCTTTTTACAGAAAAATATAAATATCCTGCAATGGCAGGTATCAAGATTATTAATATTAAGATATACCTCTTCATTATAATACCCTCACCTATTTATCATCTCTATCTGAAGATGGATTCTCAGAGGATTCTCCTTCATTTGCCATGATGTAATCATTTATACTATTTAATATTGCATCAGTAATTTTATTTACATATTCCTTATCCTTTAATCTCTTGCCATCTTTGTTATTTGTTATATTTCCAATCTCAATTAGAACTGATGGCATATTTATATCTTTTAATATTGAAATTGGTATAGGTTTTAAACCAACCTTCTGGTCGGGAATAAGCTCTATCAAGTTTTTTTGAAGCAGCTCTGAAAATCTTGCCCCTTCATTTACATACTCAGACTGTGCCATATCCTTTAAAATCACCTCTAAATCTTTCTTTTCATCTCCTTCAATATCATCCGTATCACTCTTGCCAAGCTCGCTTCTCACCGTTTCATAGTCCAGATGAAAAATCCAGATACCGCTTAATTCATCACTATGTGCCGAGCCTGTATGGATACTCATAAACAGGTCACCGTTACTTTCATTTGCAATGGATGCCCTCTTTTCTAACGGAACATCGTTATCCTTATCCCTCGTCATAACAACATTCAATTTCATCTTGCCTGTTATCTTATTTCTTAAAGATAGTGAAATCTGCAATACTGTATCCTTTTCCAATATACCATCTCTACCCTCCCCTCCCTTGTCCGACCCGCCGTGCCCGGGGTCTATGACTATGGTCTTTAACCCTGTAGAATCCGCCTCGTTAAAGTAAAACAGGAGAAGCATTAGTAATATAAAAAAACAGCAGAAAACTTTCATTTTTTATAAATATTTGCCACAGACTTTCACAGACTTTTTAAACCGTTTAAGCCGTTTAAACTGTTTGAACCGTTTTTAATGAGTCCGTGTTCATCCGTGGCTTATTAGGTTCTTTGTCCTTTTTATACAAGCTTTGCACCAAGAACCTTCTCCATGTGTTTTAATGCAAATCTGTGGTTATCGTCATCAAGAGATGCTACACAGCTTACAGGCACCTCCACACTATAATCCCGATTCCTTAAATCCGCTACAGTGTGCATCACACATATATCCGTGCAGACACCTACTACAGTAACCTTATCCGGATTAATCTTTTTTAAAATATCCTCCAGAGAGGTATTATAAAATCCACTGTATCGGGTCTTTGGAATTATAGCCCCCTTAAAAGGCTTTAGCTCATCTATTATCTCAGATTCCACACTCCCCTTTACACAGTGTTTTGGAAACATCTTGAATTCCCTGTCATTCTCCTCATGGTTATCACAGACATATATTATCTCTGCATCCCTTTTGTCTTTTAGGAGTGATACAACATTGGGTATTATCGCCCTTGACTCACTGCCGCAGTATAAGGGATGTCCTTTTTCAAGAAACCCTTTTAGCATGTCAACAATGATTATCACCTCTCTACCCATAACAACACCCCCCTTCCTCATTTGTGATTTATGATTTACGATTTATGATTTTTAAATCCTAAATCCCAAATCCTAAATCCTAAATTTTTTAAGGTATTCTATGCTCTTAAGCACACCCTTTTTGCTATGTGCCTCAAGGGTAAAAATAGGTTGTTTGTTAATACTTTTTAAAAACTTAAACAATGCATCAAAATCAAAATTTCCCTCACCCAACCCAAGATGTTCATCCACTTCCCCATGATTATCGTGAAGGTGGACTTCAGAAATATATTGCCCCATTCTTTCAAGCCATTCCTTTAAAGGGACTTTTGAAAAGACATTGAAGTGTCCTGTATCAAAACAATATCCAAATCTCTTTGAATCCATTTCTTTAATTAATCTTTCCATGGTATCGGGTCTGCTCTCAAAGACATTCTCAACAGCAAAATTTGCATCTGGATAATTATCTAAAACATCTCTCCATGTCTTAAGGCTGTTCTTAAGCCATTTATCCACCTCGCCATTGAATCTGTAATCATCATAACCCGGATGGATTATAATCAATCTTGGATTAAAAGGTATGGATTCTTTAACAGCCTGTTTTATTCTGTCTACAGTTATCTGCCTTATCTTTTCATCCACACCGCCCGGGCTTAAATCCATAAAAGGTGCATGCCATGTAAGAGTTATCCCGTTACTCAAAGCCCTCTTAATCTTGTCTAAGCCTGTTAGAGGAGGATTATCCAGCACACTTGCTGGGACATAAAGCTCAATATTGCAACCATTGTCTAAAATTACAGACAAGTATGTGTTAAGATATCTATAGGGTATGTGAACATGAACACTATTCATAATTATAATATATCCGATAAGAGGGCTGTTAACAATACAAAACCCCCACACCTATGCATAGGTGTGGGGGTTTTTTTATTTAAATGCCGGGAGGTATATATGGAAGGTTGTTCCAGCCCCGACTTTAGATTCGGCGGCTATAAGTCCGTCATGCCTTCTTATTATTGAGTGGCAGATTGAAAGGCCAAGCCCCATACCCTTTTGAACACCTCTCTCTTTTGTGCTGAAATAGGGGTCAAATATCTTAGGCAGATTTTCATCTGGTATCCCGACCCCGTGGTCAGTTATAGATACCTTTATATATCTTCCATCTTTAAGTACATCATTAGCCTTCAGGTCAACAGTCTCAGCGGCAATCTCTACAATACCCTCGCCGCTCATAGCCTCAACCGCATTTTTAATAATCACCTTTATCACCTGATTCATCTGCATCTTATCCACCCTTACAGGATAGAGGTTCTCAGAAAACTTAAATTCGCAGGCAACTTTTGTGCTGCCAAGCAAAAGATTTACTGCGTCTTTAAATAAATCAGGTATTGAGACTGTCTCCCTCAGAGGCTCTCCACCCATGGCAAAGGTGATTGGCATATTGATTAAGTCCTTCGCCTGTTTGCAGTTCTCCTCAGAATCTGTTAATCTCTTAAAAATATCATCATCAGGGGAAAGATTTTTCCTTGATAGATACATCTTTGCAAGAAAGATATTTCCCAGTATAGCCTGCAGTTGGTTATTGAAGTCATGGGCAACACCGCCTGCAAGGACTCCTATAGATTCAAGTTTATCTATCTTCTCTAACTCCTTGAGCATATGTTTATATTCTGTGATATCCTCAATAACCGCTATACATCCTTTTATATCATTCTCCTTATCATATATCGGAGATACTGAAAGCCTTATATCAACTGGTGTGCCATCCTTTCTCTTTCTGACAAGCTCCATCCCCATCAATGACTCACCGCTGTATATACGTCTGAGATTCTCTAAAAACTCATCCCTTTTATCTTCAGAAATATAGGGGATAGGTTTACCGATTACCTCACTCTCAGTCCAGCCGAAAATCCTCCCAGCCGATTTATTCCAGAGGGTAATATTCTTTTCAGAATCAAGCGAAATAATCGCCAGTGGCGAAGCATTGAGGAGGGAATTCAGTCTCTGGCTCGTTTTTCTGAAAACCTCATCCATTCGCCTGCACTCTATAAAATCTCCAATACGGCTGCCGAGTATATCAAAAAGTTTGAGAAGTTCATCATCAATCTCCTCCACCTTTCGGCTGAAAAATACAAAGACACCTGCAAATTTATTCGCACTTCTGATTGGGAATGCAAATGCCCCGTGAATCCCTATATTAAAGGCAATAGCTTCCCTGACAAAATTATTATCAGTAAGCACATCTTTAATACTTGCGGCCTTTCCGCTCAGCCAGACCCTGCCTGGAAGCCCCTTCCCCTTCTCAAATTTAATTCCCCTGCTTGCATCCTCAAATTCTTTAAACTCTTTGATACCCAGAGAAGGTCTATGCCACTGACTGCTCAATCCAAGCACATCTTTATCTTCCTCAAGATACCATATCTCACCAATCTCCCATCCGTTCTCATCACAGATAACCCTAAGAATCTTCTGCAAAGTATCATCAATACTCCCTGATTCTATAATTGCAGAGGTTATTGCATACTGTATATTCAAGCATCTTTCCGCCTTTTTCCTCTCCGTAATATCCCACAGGATACCGATGAAGCCCTGCGGCTTCCCATTTTTATCAACAATCAGTGAGGCACTCGTCTCGGCAGGAAATTTTGAGCCGTCTTTCCTGATAAGCATATACTCAACATTCCTGAATCCAAAGTTTGCCATCGCCTGTTTTGCTGAATCCTGTGCCTGCTGGCGGCACTCAGGGGCAAAAAGGTCAAAGCAGCTCATTCCAAGAACTTCTTTCATACTGGCATAACCGTGCATCTTTAGAGTCTGCTGATTACAAAAGATAATCTTTCCATCTAAATCTGCAAGAACAACAGAATAGGGGGAGGTTTCCACCAGTCTCCTGTAACGTTCCTCACTCACCATCAGCATCTCTTTATCATATTTATGAGCCGCAATCTCATCTCTCAACTGTTCCACCACATTTTTATATTTCTCTGCTGAAGCCTTTTTTACGACCCTCTTCTTTTTTCGTGACGCCTTCTGCTTTTTTGTCTTATCCTTCCCCTTCATTTTAAAACATCTCCATCAGAGGTTACGCTGCACCCTTTAATAAGAATGCCTCAATGAAGCTGTCAATCTCGCCGTCCAGAACCGCATCTGCATTTCCCATCTCAACCTTTGTCCTCAAATCCTTTACCAATCTGTATGGGTGGAGGACATATGACCTTATCTGATTCCCCCATCCAATCTCCTTTTTCTCACCCTGAATCCCCTCCATCTTTTCCTTTTGTTTCACCTGTTCCAATTCATAAAGCCTTGAACGGAGTATCTTCATGGCTGTTGACTTATTCTTATGCTGCGACCTGTCATTCTGGCACTGGACAACAATATTTGTAGGAATATGGGTTATCCTGACTGCTGAATCTGTCTTATTCACATGCTGTCCGCCGGCTCCACTGCTCCTGTATGTATCAATCCTTAAATCATCATCCCTTATATCTATCTTTACATCATCCTCAAGCTCAGGAAATACAAAGACTGATGCAAATGATGTATGCCGCCTTTTATTTGCATCAAATGGGGAAATGCGGACAAGCCTGTGGACACCATTCTCAGCCCTTAAATAACCGTAGGCATACTCACCCG
>C687J35504_10003490_pt1 | contig 10282 bp, 10 predicted proteins | sample RifCSPhighO2_02_FD_35504 | JGI IMG/M metagenome (IMG submission 35504) | reverse complement strand
CCTCGCGGCAAAAAACCGCCGTGGACAGTTCCTCCGTTGATTCCACGATCGTTTCGCTCGCTCCGGTGCCGATTTTAGCTATATGCAAACTGGCCAGCTTTGATTTTGGGTAGCTCGCGATAAAGCCAAACACTTCTTGGCCCGAAGACAGTTTGTTTGTCTCGCCCAGTTTGGCCACGGGCAAATCCTTGGCCTCTATTTTTATAAAAACCAAGTCACTGCCCGGATCTTGTAAAACCGATTTTGGTTCGTGCGCGCTAAGGTTGGCAGTCAAGACAATGTATTTTTCACCGCCGATTTTTTCCAATAACCCCTTGGTGGTGATGAGCCAGCCGTCGCTCGTTAAAATTACGCCGCTGCCGAAAGCTTCGCTTTCTTCATAAAAATAACCGCCGGCGTCGGTTGGTTTTTTATAGAAATTAACCACCGCCTGGCTGGCTGTTTCTCCCAAGTCATTGATTCTTTCTTCAGCCGTCACCGTGATGTTTTCTTGCTTGTCTATGATTATTTTTTGCCCATTTTTATCATCAGCCGCCGTTTTTTTAAAAAATCCTTCATAAATAAAAACAGCAGTCAGACTCAAGATTGTCGCCAAAAGGCAGCTGANCACAACTAAACCATAATGGTTCTTTGGCTGTTCCAGCTTGTCCGTTTCGCCTGCGTAAATTTTCGGCAACTCGTCCGCTTTAGCAGGACTATTTTGCGCACTGGATTTACTCCCCGTTTGTTTTAACGATTTTTTGGTAAATTTTTCAAGCATAAAATAGATTACAAAATTTTAAAATGTCTGCGTCAGTCAGCGTTAGTCTCTTAGCTCCATCTTGCGGTTAAAAGTATTGTGAGCCAGAGAACAGTTACCGCCACTCCGTAACGCCAGTAAGTTTTTTTATTTAAGGTAGCGTTCAAAAAATGTTGCGCCAAGCCGGTAAGAAAATAATAGACGCCAGTCACTAGAGCCGCTTTGGCGTCTGCCAAATTCGGCAGCCAAGAAACCGCCCAAAAAAGTTCGGCAGTCGTCAGGGTGATAACCGGGACAAACCAGAGGCTGGCCGTGGATTTTATTTTATTGATAATAAAAAATTGGTAGGTTAAAAGATAAATAACGGCCGTGGTCGTGCCAAGAATCATCCAGAAAGGCATTTTAATTAGGGCGTGAAGACTAAACATTCCGCTGAACCAAAAAAAGACGGTGGTCGTGTTTAAAATTTTTGAGATCGTGGATAAAGAATGATTTTTGTATTGGTATTTATGAAAAGTCAAGATGATTAATTGTTGCGTAAAAGCCGCGCTGCCAACCGCTAGAAAAAGCACTATTCCTTCTCTTATAATTATGTTGTTGGAAAATCCCAGAAACAAAAAACCGGCCAACAGAAATAGAAAAGGTGAAATCAAAAAATTCCAAAAATTGGCATTCCACTTGGCCCTGGCCGCCAGCCAGACAAAGATAAAATTAAACAGCATCGTGCCGCCGATAGCCCACCCAAAAAATGCGGGGTTGATAATCCCGACCTGCAGACCGAATAGTATAACCAGTCCGTAAATGTAAGCGGAAAAAATTGGCACGCGAATAATCTCAATTAATCAGAATTTATTCAAAATAAATGTTACGATATGTATTTTGAACTTTATTCATTGAGCCAGAAATATTGTTTCAAAATACTGGCCCAGCGCTGGCTGGCCTCCGTTTTACTCTCCATGTCATTTTGCGCCACTGCCGTTTTTTCCAGATCCATGGTCGTTACCACCCGGACATGCAAATCTTTGTATTCATCCGGCACGATTAACCCCAGGATATTTACCTTTTCTTCTTCTATGAGCCGCAGCCATTCCTCTTTATTGTTTTCTGTGCTGGCCCTTTTGGTCAGATATTCACCCACCGTGTTTTTGAGTCCGTTCTGGTAAGCCACGATCAGTCGGCTATTTTGTTCAGCTATCGCAGCCTTTTCGCTCGTCACCGTCTCGCCCATTATCTGTCCGGCATTTTTTTTCGTCAAAAGCAGATCCTCGTCAATCACTCGCCAGGCAATGGCGGCGATGGCCAAAATAAAAACCACTATTGTTTGGCGCCAATGGTATCTGACGAATAATTGCGCTTTGGACATATGTTTAAAGTTAGTTTTTACAAATTAATTAATTCCGATCCCATTTTCTCCCAATCTTCGCTGCTATCGTTCCATTTAAAAACATTCAGATAGTTTGTTTTCTCCGTTTCATCATAAATATTTTTTACTTTGGTTGATGAGCCGATACGGTTTGAATAAATTGTTTTTATATCTTTCAGCCGCGGTTTTTCCACCCACTCCATTCTTATCCGTCCGGCCGCGCCAGTTCTAAATTCCACTACCCATTTTTCACCGGGAATATTTTCACCAACTGGTTCTTTATATTCCGTCTCCACTTCAAACTGCCGTTTGATTTTTTCCAATGTATTTAGCCATTTTTCTCTGGTCATAGTTTTAGGTTAAATAAGTCCGCCAATTATCTAATCTGGTTATTCTTGGGTAAAAAAGGCGGATCACCCGCAGGGTGATAAATCAAGCAAATTAAGCGAGTTAAGCCTGCCTGCCCTGCCTACCGGCAGGCAGGCGGCAGGCAGGTAAATCAAACCAATCACTCATCTTCAACAGTTTAATCTTACCACAATCTGGGCTCTTGACAAGAAGGAGTAATTTAATATTCAATTTTTTTTGTTTATTTTTTGTCTGGATCCCGCATCAAGTGCGGGATGACGGCCGCGCCGCATCTCCCCTTATATTTATTTCTTGTCTCTTATTACTCATTACTCATCACTCATTACTTATCACTAATTTCTGTTTTCTGCTTACTGGTTTCACTTGCCTTACTTGTCGCTTGTCTTGCTTGATTCATTTAATTTACTGATCTTGCTTATCTCGCTGACCTCACTTATTCTTGTATTTTGTTATTTGTTTTTTGTGTTCTGACGGAAAACGCGCACCCGCAATAATTCTGCCGGTAAAAATTTCTTTCTTTGGCAATCTGGCAGGCCGCTTGAAAGCCGCCCAGCTTTTTCCAGTCCCGGTCCAAAAACTCCAAGCCATATTTCTTGGCCAGTGTTTGACCTTGCTGACTGATTTTTTCCGCTTTTTTATGCGGGCTGATGGACAAACTGGAGCCGAAATATTCATATTTCAGTTCAGCCGCCAGCCGCGCGGTTCTTTCCAATCGGAGTTTATAGCAAATATCACAGCGCTTGCCTCTCTCCAGTTCTTTTTCAAGCCCTCTGACCGCCTCAAGCCATTTTGTATTTTCATAATCACCCTCAATGATTTTTACCGCTGGCAAGGCCGCCAGGTATTTTTTAAGTTCCATGAGTCTGGCCTGATATTCTTCCACCGGCCAGATATTCGGATTGTAATAAAAAATAGTCACTTCAAAACCCAGTTTTTGCAATTCTGCCACCGGATAACAGGCGCAAGGTGAACAACAAGTGTGAAATAAGATGCGCATAAATATATCAATTATTAGTGTTTTGTTCAATATCACGGCAATCGCTGGAAAGGAGTAGCTAAATTCCTAATTTTTAATCTCTAATTTCTCCGCCAATTCACAAAGTGGGAAACCCCGACTTCATGAAGGCGGATTACCCTAAGGGTGATAATAAAATTCCAAACTTCAAACACTCAATTTTTAACAAAAATTTTGGCATTTTATCATTAGACATTTATTAGAAATTATAATTTAGACATTAGGAATTATGCAACCATCCCTATCCCCACTCACTTTATTATATAGCCCTCCGCGCCCTTATCAGTCTCCAGCCCGAGTCTCTCAACGATTCCTTCTCCTTCTCCGTCATTAAGAATTCTCGGCTGGCAAAAATCTTCAATCAGAATCGGAGTTGCCACTATTTGTTTTATCCCGGTTTTGGTCAAAGTTATTTTTAAGGCCAGTCCTTCCCTTGTCTCTTTGGACCACATCTGATCAAAAATAAAATTGCCTAGACTGTAAAAAATATATTTTCCTTGGTATTTTTCCGCCATTTGTACCACATGCGGATGGTGTCCGATAACGATTTCCGCCCCAGCCTTAATCGCCGTTCTGGCGAAAGCCATTTGATCTTCCGTTGGTTCATCTGCGTATTCTGTGCCAGCGTGCATGGAAACAAAAACCACATCAGCCTGTTTTTTCGCTTCCGCGACCGCGCTTAAGATTTCTTCTTTATTCCAAAAAGCCGTGCCCGCAGATTTCGCCCCAGCCGCGTAATTGTCAGGCGCGTACAGCTGTTCGGTTCTCGCGAGCCAGGCTATTTTTATGTCGTTGATTTTCGTGTATTTCGGCGTTCGCGCCTGCGCCAGGTTTTCTCCTGCCCCAACATAGAGTATATCGGCCTTGTTCAGGTACTCAAAAGTATCTTTCAACCCCTTTTCGCCAAAATTCGGCGTGTGGTTATTGGCCAGGGAAACTATTTGAAAATTATTATCTTTTAAAACCTCGGTCGCTTTCGGGTCTGACCGAAAAACAATTTCTCCAGTTTTAATTATTCTTCCCGCCATGATGGCGGTTTCTAGATTACCGAATGCCAGATCAGCCGATTTTAAATAGTCAGCCGTTTTTAAAAACGGATAATTAAAATTTTTGTGTTCCAGCATTTTTTGTTCCACCACCCGCGAAAGCATGATATCGCCCACCGCGACGATGATTATTTCCGGCGGTTCCGGTTCTAATTTGTTTGCTGTTACCCGTCCAACTTCAAATGCTTTTTCTGTTCGCGCGCCAACCTTATCAAAACTTATGACATTGCTGTCCCATATCAAAGCCGCTAGAAAAAACAAGCCCAGGACAAGTATCAGGGCTGTGATCGCGGTGATTACAATGAGTTTTTTGCTAGTCACCTTTTTCTAAATATTTTAACAAAACTTTTTTTGAGAAATCAGGCATGTCTAATTTTACCAATTCCATCTTATTCTTTTTTATATAAATAATTTTTTCTCCTTCCGACAGTTTTAAATTGTTTGGGTCAATGTTATTTAAGACATAAACATAGCCTTGCAATTTTTTCTTCCAGAAAATACTGTTGGATATCCATTTCCCCAAAAACCGCAAATCCGCGCGCTTGATTGGCAATCCCAGTTCTTCTTTTATTTCTCGTCTCGCGCAATCAATCGGTCTTTCTCTTTTATCCGCTGCGCCGGCGAAAACCGTTACTTTGCCAGGGTTGGCGATATTTGGTTTGCTGTCTCGTTTTTGTAAAGCGAGTTGATTACGGTCCGTGACGATAATCACGGCTGAAAATTTTGGCAGCTTATTTGTTTTCTTCATGATAGTAAATCATTTTAATCAATTCCACCATGGCGGTTAGCAGAATGCAACCGAGCAATATGGCAAGCCATTCTGCCATGCCCAGCGCCACGGTTTGAAATATTCTTTGGGCAAAGCCGTTATAGACGGCGAAAAACTGCATCCCAAAACCTATCACGACAGCCATAAGCAGGGTTTTATTATTAAGGGGGTTCGTCTGCCAGATGGGCTTGTGGAAGTTTCTGGCGCTAAAGATATAAACCAGGGTACTGATGGCCAAAAAAGTAAAACCGACGGTCCTTCCCAGATTTATGTCGCCGGTTTGTTTCCAAAAAAACTGAAAAAAGAAGAGCGTGCCAGCGGCTGACAATAAACTAATGGCGCCAATCAAAATTTTACTTTCTTTTGACAGAATCGGTTCATCCAACTTCCTCGGTCTCTGTTTCATGATATTTTCTTCAGCCGGCTCTCTAGCCATGGCCATGCCCGGGAAAGTATCGTCAATCAAATTTATCCAGATGATTTGTGAAGCCAAAAGCGGCAGCGGCCAGCCCAAAAGAATGCCCGCGCTAACCGTAATTACTTCCGCCAGTCCGTCGGACAGAAAATAAAAAACCACTTTTTTAATATTATCGTAGATAACCCGCCCTTCTTTGACCGCTTTGATGATGGTGGAAAAATTATTATCCAAAAGTATGATATCCGCGGTTTCTTTGGCCACATCCGTGCCTGAATTTACTGCGATGCCGATGTTGGCTTTTTTAAGAGCTGGCGCGTCATTGATGCCGTCGCCGGTCATGGCCACCACTTCGCCCTTGTCCTGCCAGGCTTTGACTATCTTTAATTTATCTTCAGGCGCCACCCGGGCGTAGATGGAAATTTCCGGCACCATTTCTTTCAAATCGCTCTCTTTCAGTTTTGAAAGCCGCTCGCCGTTCATAATATTTTTTGGTTCTGCCGGCAGTCCCAATTCTTTGGCGACCATTCTCGCCGTCAACTCGTGGTCGCCGGTGATAATGACCGTTTTAATCCCAGCCAGCCGCACCTCTTCAATGGTTTGCTTGGCCTCCGTCCTCAACGGATCTTTGATGCCAGTCAGTCCCACGAAAGCGAAACCATTAGCGTCGGTTTCTTTCAGCGACTTTGTTTCACTACCTACTCTCTTGTATCCGCCAGCCAAAACCCGGAGCCCTTTCTTGCTCATCTCCTCGTAAGTCTGGGTAATTTTTTCCCGCTCCAAATTAGTGAGCTCTCGCTCCGGCTTTTCTCCGTTATAAATGTATTTTGAAAGTTTTAAAACAACCTCCGGCGCTCCTTTTGCATAGATTACATTTTCCTTATCCCTCTTGTGCAAGGTCATCATAAATTTCCAAGCACTGTCAAAAGGCGCTTCGTCCAGGCGCGGTTCTTCCTTCACTAATTTGTTTTTATCCAAACCGACATTGGCTCCGGCCATCAGCAGCGCTTTTTCAGTGGGTGAGCCGCGCACGATCTGGTGTTCCATTCCCGCCCCGGGGTTTTCAATGTAACCGTTATTGCAGAGCACCCCGATCTTTAAAAGTTCAATTAGCTCGCTGCCGCCTTCCGTTTCTTTTTTAAATCCGCCTTCAAAAAAATTAAAATTATAATCCAGAGTGGCCACCTCCACCATTCTCATTTCTCCGTCAGTGATGGTGCCTGTTTTGTCAGTGCAAATTACCGTGGTGGAGCCCAATGTTTCCGCGGCCAAAAGCTGTTTAACCAGGGCGTTTTCTTTTAATATTTTTTGCATGCCAAAAGCCAAAATGACCGTCATCACCACCAAAAGCCCCTCGGGAATAATTGCCACTGATATTGCCACCGCGGTCAAAAATATTTGTTCCGCGTCATATTTTAAAAGCACACCAAGGGCAAAGATTATTAAGCAAATGCCGATTGCGAAAAAACTTAACTTTTTGGCGAACACAGCCAGTTTTCTCTGGAGTGGCGTCATCAGATCGGCCGTGTCCGCCACCAGTTTCGCGATTTTTCCAAGCGCCGTGTCTTTACCATGGGCGACCACGATGCCCAAGCCATTGCCCTGCGTCACCTGCGTGCCCATAAAAGCCATATTGGACTGGTCCGCCAACACCAGATCCCCGGCCAGGGGTCTATTTGTTTTTTCTATTTCATTCGCCTCGCCGGTCAAAGGCGCTTCGTTTATTTTTAAATTATTTACTTTCAAAATTCTCAAATCAGCCGGTATCTTATCGCCGGCGGTGACAAAGACCAAATCCCCCGGCACCAGTTCAAAGGATATTATTTGTTTTTCATGGCCGCCGCGCAGCACCTTGCAATAGTTTGTTGCGGCTTTTTTAAGGGCCAAAAGAGAATTGTGGGCCTTGTTTTCTTGGTAAAAACCCAAGATCACATTTATTAATACAGCCAAAAAAATTACCCCCGCGTTGATGTAATCTCCCAGAAAAACGCAAATTACCGTCGCGCCAACCAAAACATAAACCAGGGAGCTCTTGAATTGTTTAAAAAGCAAGCTTAATTTAGATTCCGGTCTAGCCTCCGGCAGTTTATTTAAGCCGTATTTTTTTTGGCGTCTCTTTATCTCCTCATCAATAAGCCCGTCTTTGTTTGATTCCAATTTTTTAAAAATTTCTTCCTGCGTTAAAATATACCACTTCTGGTGGTCTTTTTTTTGTTTNGCTTGGTAGATTGTTTGCGAGAGTAAAGACACTTTTTAGAAAATCAAAAATANAAAATCAAAATGCTGGTTCTGCTGGCACGCGCAATGCGTTGTTGCGTCTTATCAGCCGATTATTTTCTCTATTTCTTCCATTGCCGCCGGCAAAATTTCTTTTTTTAGAATCAGCTCTTCTCTTTTGGAAAATTTGGCCAGCACAAAATCCGAGGCTTCCATTTTCTCCGCCTGCTCATTTCGCGTGCCGATTCTTACTCGTTTAAATTTATCAGTACCGAGCTTGGCAATGATTGATTTTATGCCGTTGTGTCCGGCCGAAGAACCGTCGGCGCGCACCCGTATCTTACCGAATGGCAGATCCAGCTCATCATAGACTGCGATAATTTTTTCACTTCCCGTTTTATAGAAATTTTTTAAAGCACCCACTGTCCCGCCGGAATTATTCATGAAAGTTTCCGGTTTGGCCAAAATTATCTTCTTATTCTCCAGCCAGCCTTCGGTTGTTAATGCCTTAAATTTTTTTTGGCTTTTGAATTTATTTAAACCCCATTCGCTCGCCAAAAAATCAAGCGCCAAAAAACCAACATTGTGGCGGGTGTTCGCATACTCTTCGCCCGGGTTGCCCAGTCCGACGATTAGAAACAAATTATTTTTTTCTCCGCTCAAGGCGGTTTTTGGCAGTTTCATATTTTTTCTTGTTTTAATGCTTTTATGCTTTGATGTTCTGGTGTTTTGGTGCTCCCTGTGTAGTGTTCTCCCCCACCACCCCCTACCCCCTCCTCAAAGAGGAGGGGAAAAATACCATACTGTTTTTCTTGTTCCTTGTTAATTGTATTTTGTGTTTCCTTGTTTTCGTGCTTTATGTGCTTTAGTGCTTTCCGTGTTCTCGTTTCCATTGTGCCTGACAACCAGCCTGATCGGCGTTCCCAAAAATCCGAATTTTTGCCGCAAGCTGTTAATAATGTATCGTTTGTAATTTTCTTCCAATTCCTCGCCCGAGTCGATCTCGCAGGAAAATACCGGCGGCTTGGTGTCAATCTGCTGCAGTTTGGTGATAAATGGTCTCTTAATCGCCACCCGTCCCCGGACATTGATTCTTTTCCTCGCCGGTGGCTGTTTTTTTATGAGTTGTTTTAAAAATTTACTCAAAGAATTAGCCAGTATCTTGGTTTTGCCGGCGGCCTCTACCTCTAAAACTAATTGTAATATTTTCTCCGCGTTTGATCCAGTCTTGGCCGAGGATAGCACGATCGGCGCAAAAGCCAAATGAGGAAAAGCCCCTCTAATGAATTTTATATATTCTTCGCCAGTGTTTTCTTGCCCCGATTCTTTAATCAAGTCATATTTATTTGCCACAATAATTACTCCGGCTCCGGCCTCGGCCACTTGTCTGCCTAATTGCAAATCTTGTTGAGTCAGTTGGTTACTGATATCGATCATCATCAAGGCCACATCAGCTTTTTTTAGGACGCCGATAGTCATCCTTACTCCCATGTCTTCAAGGCTGTTGTCTTCTATTCTCGCCTTGCGCCTGATGCCGGCCGTGTCAAACAGTAAAATATGTTTGTCTTGGTAATCAATTACACTTTCATTCGGTTCCCTTGTGGTGTGGGGAATAGGGGAAACAATGGCCTTTTCTTCTTTAGCCAAGGTGTTCAGCAGTGAAGACTTCCCCACATTGGGTTTGCCGATAATCGCCACGCGCAGCAGCGCTTTTTTTTCTTTTTTTTCTTTAATTTTTTTTAGTTCCTTCAGTCGGATGTTGATTTCATCCAATAGATCGCCAATACCGGCGCCAGTTATGGCCGCCACCGAAAACGGTTTGCCCAACCCCAATTTATAAAATTCAGCCGCCGCTTGGCGAATATTCAGGTTGTCGCACTTATTAACCACTAAAATAATTATTTTGTCGCTCTGGCGCAGGTAATCGGCGATTTTTTTATCTTGCGGAGTTAAGCCGTCAATTCCATCNACTATCAACAGAGCCAGGTCACTTTTATCAAGGGCAAGCCGAGCTCTTATTTCCACCTGCTTNCCAATATCATCTTTAGCCTGTCTTTTCATTTCTTTACTTTCTTTTCTTGTCAATTGCTTAATCTCACTTTTTTCCTCTGCCAAAAAACCGCCCGTGTCCACTAATTTAAATTCTTTACCCTGCCATTTGGCAGCGGCGTATTTTAAATCCCTAGTGGTTCCGGGAATATTAGAAACCATGGCTTTTCTCGTCTCCGAGAGCCGGTTGAATAAAGTTGATTTTCCTACATTTGTTCGGCCGATGATAACTACCGTGCCGGGCATAAAATTTTTTTTCAATTGTTATTTATTTGGTTGGTGCTTGTCGCCTGGCTCATT
>C687J35504_10003488_pt1 | contig 10285 bp, 9 predicted proteins | sample RifCSPhighO2_02_FD_35504 | JGI IMG/M metagenome (IMG submission 35504) | reverse complement strand
GAGCATGCAGGTGAGGATCCGAGCGTACACGTAACAATGGCTACAAAAACTGAAGAAAGAGGAAAAATTGCCAACGAAGAGAGCGAAATAAAAACAGAAAAAGAAGAGAAAGAAAACGCGCAAGCGGATGCGCCCGTTAAAACGGGGCCGATGGAAGATTTTTTGCGCTCGATCGGAAAGCCGCCCGAGCTCGACGACGTCGTCGAGGGTCCCGTGACCGCGCTCGGCCGCGCGCGAGTTTTCGTCGATCTCCACCCATACGGCACCGGAATCATATACGGGCGCGAATACCTATCCGCACGCGACACTTTAAAGAACGTACACCTCGGTGACACCATCACGGCGAAGATCGTAGGCACTGATAACACAGAAGGGTATCTGGAGCTTTCTTTGCGTGAAGCGCGGCAGGCCCTCATCTGGAACGAGGCGGAGCTCGCGATGCAAAAGAAAACTATATTCGAACTCCCCATTACAGAAGCGAATAAAGGCGGACTTATTATCAACTGGAACAGCATTCAGGGATTCCTGCCCGCTTCTCAGCTTGCCTCCGCGCACTATCCGCGCGTACCCGACGGCGATAAGGAAAAGATATTCGGCGAGCTCAAAAAACTGGTCGGGGAAAAGATCGAGGTCATGGTCATCACTGCGAGCCCGAAAGAAGGCAAACTTATCTTTTCGGAAAAAGGTGCGGCGCCTTCGGAGCGCGCGTCTCTCGTCGAAAAATACCACGTTGGAGATGTCATGGATGGTGTTGTAACAGGAGCGACAGACTTCGGAGTGTTTGTGAAAATCGAAGAAGGTCTGGAAGGATTGGTGCACATCTCGGAAATGGACTGGGCATTGGTGGAAAATCCAAAGGGTCGCTACAAAGTTGGCGACGCCATCAAGGTGAAAGTGATAGAGATAAAGGACGGTAAGGTATCGCTCTCCATCAAGGCGCTGGTGGAAGATCCTTGGACGGCGGCGGGGGAAAAATACAAAAAGGATCAGAAGGTGGACGCCGTCATAATCAAATACAACAAACACGGGGCATTAGCTTCCATAGAAGAAGGAGTGGCGGGTCTCGTCCACATTTCGGAATTCGAGAACGAAGAGGACCTTCGCGCAAAACTCGAACTCGGCAAAGTGTATCCGTTCACCATAACCTTCTTTGAACCAAAAGAGAGACGTATGACTTTAAAACCGGCGAGCTAGTACTACGTTCTACGAACTAGTTAAAAACATTCATCGCCCGTTCCGGTCCTTCTGTGACTATCATCTCAAGCGCTTGTGCGACGCGCTTAAACATGCGGTTGAGCTCTTCAAGTTCGTGCGCGCGAAATTTCGTCAGAATAAAATTCATAACGACTTTTTTCCCTTCGGGCTTTCGTATTTCCCCCGAAGCCGTCGAAGGGGAAACGCCAATCCTTATGCGTGTGAATCTTTTTGTCTTAAGTGTCCGCATGACAGACTCCAATCCTTTGTGTCCCCCACTCCCGCGGTCAAATGATATCTTGAATTTCCCGATGGGCAGGTCTAAATCGTCGTACATTACAATAAGTCGTTCCGCGGACTTTGCTGATTTCACAAATTTCACTACAGCTGAACCAGATTTGTTCATAAAAGTGTCGGGAAGTATGACAGCAACGGTCGTTTTGCCTATCATTCCGCCAACAGCGCGTGACTTTGATTGCTTGTGCTCGCGCCAACCGTCGAAATGCATGATTTTTGCAAAGAATTCCGCCGCCATACGCCCCGCATTGTGCCGCGTGGATATATATTTCTCTCCAGGATTACCTAAACCGGCAATAACCCATACCATATTCGGAACATCGTATCATGCATACGCCATAAAGTATCAATATCAAGCTGTAAACCGGTGCACCGGTTTCTGGCTCCTCGGCTCGGAAATGCAAATGAGTACATTTTCATTTCACTCGCCCTATGTCGCCAGTAAGTATCTGAAAACCCATACACATCAATAGATACGTACTTAATTTGTGCTTCTCAATGTCCAAAAACTGATAATCCGCATTTCATTTACGATGGAACATCGCAAATACTTGGTGTCAACGCCGTACACAGAGTACAATGCGCGTCATGGATATTGTTGGAAACGATTCTCAGACAGCTTCCAACGAAAAAACATCTCCTGATCCTACAACAATCGAAAAACAGACCGCGTCGCGCTCATTGATCTTGTATACAGCCATCGCGCTTGGTCTTGCGCTCTTCATTCGATTCTTTATAGCGGCGCCGTACATAGTTTCCGGCGCCTCGATGGAACCGACGTTCGACAATCTGCACTATCTCATCATAGACCGTGTGTCGTACGAGCTTGGGGAGCCCGCTCGAGGCGATGTTATCGTTTTCGATCTACCGACAGAGCCCGGAAGATCGCTTATAAAGCGCGTCATCGGACTTCCCGAAGAAACAGTCATCATAAGTGAGAACGCTGTAATTATACAAAATGCCGAACATCCCGAAGGATTTACGCTCGATGAGCCGTATCTCGACCAGGCAAATCTTGGTGGGGGAAACGATATGCGCGTAATTCTTGAGCAAGGAGAATATTTCGTTCTCGGAGATAATCGTCATGTTTCCTCGGATTCACGCGTCTGGGGAGCGCTTCCGCGCGAGACAATAGTCGGACGCGTGTTTCTTCGTCTCTATCCTTTAAATATGATGGACGCCCTTCCGGGAGAGGCACGGTACGAAGAGTAGTTCACAGTGTACAGATTACATCCTACAGAAAATACAAATGCAACTTTCGTTAGTACTGCTAACCGTTTACCGACTGTAAGCTACTTATGATCCGTCTAAAAGATACTATCCACCAGAGTACGTCTTCCTTCCTCTCTTCTGCGGTACGCGTTGCCGAATATTACGGATTCGTTCCGTTCGAAGAAGCTCTGGAAAGTGTGCGAGAGGTGCGCGTTCGAACACCGCGTGGAGAACCTTCAAAAAGAGGCGACTCGGAAATCATGTTCGCGCGAAGGGAGGAGCGTCCGCTCGCCGTCATCGCACGTCGCTGTGCTATCAGTGCGGAAAGTACTGATGCGGCATTCCTTGCTTGGCGAACAGGTGGCGGCACTTGGCGTCATCGCTCCGGAATGCCTGCGCTCACGTTGGAGTTGCATATTGTAGGAATATCTTCGGCAATAGCGGAAGCGCTTCTCATCGTCGTCACAGACGCCATCACGGCGGAAGCCGGCATCGAACAACGTATTCTTTCCATCAACAACATCGGTTCTATAGAATCTTCCAACAGGTACATCCGCGATGTATCGATGTATTTGCGTAAACACATTGAATCCATTAGTCCGACGCTTCGACCGCGTGCCGCGCTCGACCCGATGGGAACATTGGTGCAACTTATCGAACGAGGACATCCCGCTGTATCGCGAGCTCCGCAAGCCATGGAATACCTTACAGAAGATGAGCGGCGCAGGTTTTGGGAGATTTTGGAATACCTTGAGATAGCCGGACTTCCCTATGAACTTTCTCCGCATGTACTCGGAAGCCGTGACTGCTGGTCACACTCTCTATATGAAATATCTGCGATAGACAATGAAACCGGCGGTCGAATAACTCTTGCATTCGGAGGACGATACGATCCGCTTACGTCACGTTTTGCGCGCGCACCTTTGCCATCTGTGATGATAAGCATCACATGCGAAATGCGCGGACGTGTGCATATAAAACAAAAGAGCGGCGAACAACCTGGCATTTACTTCGCACATCTTGGGTCTGAGGCGCGTCGTCGCGCGCTACCCGTTCTAGAAAACCTGCGCAAGGAAGGCATACCGGTATATCAAGGACTTCTCCACGAACGCATCGGCGACCAAATGGCGCTCGCACACAAGCGCTCGGTACCCTACATTCTTATCATGGGACACAAGGAGGCCGTTGAGGGAACTATGCTGGTACGCGAAACAGCAACGAACTCACAAGAGGCGGTGCCTTTGCCTGAACTTACGAACTATCTTAAGCGGCGGCGAATTGTGACAGATTTGCAAGTACCGTCTTTAAGAAATTAGGATTGGTTTCTTCTCCCTCAATACATCCCTGAAACGATATCTGGTACACCCTGTTGATTTCCTGACCAGTCGTGTTACGATTCCTGCTCATGTCCATAAACGTTGAAGTTAGCAAGACGGGGAACGAAAGTCCTCTTGCAACTATCCGGAAGTTCAGTCGGAAAGTGCAGGGTACTGGCCTCGTAAAGACGGCTCGCAAGCGCCGTTACTTTGTGCGTGACACGTCGAAGATAGTGAAAAAGAAACGTGCGCTTAAACTCCTAAAGCGGAGGGCAGAATACCGACAGCTCGTGAAAGAAGGAAAGGTGGTAGAAGCCCCTGCGCGCCGCACTCCATACACGCGACCAAATCAGAACGAAACACCTTCCAAGTCGCGACCCGGCGAAAGTGTGCCTATCGCACGATAGAAACAAGACAAAAAATGCGGAGTACTCCGGTGGTTGAAATACGAAATGTTATGCGCGGACGGAGGCCGCGCGTTCCCTTTGAAAAAATGGCGCGTATGATATTGGGACCGCGATATGAACTTTCCTTGGTAATCTGCGGCGACACGCTTACCCGTTCGCTCAATCGTACGTACCGAAAAAAAGGGGATCCCGCAAACGTACTCTCTTTTCCGCTAGGAAAGAAGGAGGGGGAAATATTTCTTAACATTCGCAAAGCAGAGCGTGAATCTCGCACTTTCGATATTGCTGTGCAAGAACGCATTGCACGCCTATTCACTCACGGGTGCTTTCATCTCAAAGGATATATGCATGGAGAAAAGATGGAGCGAGAAGAAGGGCGCATCCTTCGAGCGTTTGGTTTCCGTCGCGCGTAAACACCTCGGCTAATACATCTTGCATTATTCGGCGGCGCGGCGCGTATTGTCTGACGGCTTGCGTCTGACATGAACGCATTTCGCCTGACGCATACTGATACGCGCGGCGTTGCCGTAGACCGTTTGCTGTCATGCGCTTCCCGCGATTATCCCCGCCCTTCGCGCTTTTATACCCTCAAATCGCACGCTACAATGGGCAAATGGCGCGAGTGTATACCGGCATCGATATAGGATCTTCTCACATCAAAATAGTCGTCGCTACGCCCGCCGAAAACCCCGAATTTCCCATGCGTATACTTGGAACCGGCACGACACCTTCAAAGGGTGTGCGTAGCGGCTATGTAGTTGACGTAAAAGAAGCGACTAAGAACCTTCGTGAGGCACTTACGCGCGCACGTAGCGCGGCGAAAGTTCCAATACGAAGTGCACGGTTGGCGCTCGGCGGGATAAGTCTTGAGGATATCCGCTCTACGGGAGAGATTACCCTGACACCATCAGGCGGCATCGTCACGGAGCGAGAGATGGAACGCGCAACGAGCGAAAGCGAGAAACGCGCGGGATCAAAACTGATAAACCGCACCGTACTTCACACTATCCCCCTTGAATACCGCGTTGACGGGCAAAAAGTATTCGGACGTCCGGAAGGCCTCCAAGGCACAAAGCTCGCGGTAGACGTGCTGTTCATTACCATTCTCGCAAAACACCGCGACGATGCCGAGGAAATCGTCGAGGCGGCGGGTGTTGAGGTCGAGAGCGCCATGGCCGCCCCCCTGGCGGCAAGTTTCGTAACATTGAACAAAGCGCAGAGGACAGCCGGGGTTATTTTGGCAAATATCGGGGCAGAAACACTTTCGACGATCGTTTTCGACAACGACATGCCCTTCTCTGTAAAAGTATTTCCGACCGGCTCCTCCGATGTAACAAATGCGATCGCACTCGCGTTTAAGATACCTCTCGCAGAAGCCGAGCAGATGAAGAGAGGCGCAGTCACGGGAAGCAGTATTCCACCGCAAAAAATGAACACTGTAATCGCGGCGTGTCTTAAACAAATGTTCACTAAGATAAACGTCCATCTTAAATCCATTGGGAGGCAGGGACTCTTACCTGCAGGAATCGTTCTTACAGGAGGAGGGAGCGGATATGCGCTGATCACTGAAGTGGCAAAAAACACACTGAAACTACCCGCGCAGATCGCGCAGATAGGATTTTTACCACGCTCATCTGGTCTTGATGCCACATGGGCAGTCGCGTATGGTCTCTGTCGCTTGTCCTACATGGAAGATATGGAGGAGGGCCAATCTTTTGGAGAAATCATCCGACGTACGTGGGATTCAGTGTGGAACACGGCGCGGTCTCTGTTGCCATAATCGGAACATATGGCAAATGCGGTGGCGCGAGCAGGCAAAGAACGTGTTTATGTCCTAAAAACTACAGGTGCAAGACGTCTTTATGTCAAGTTTGTCCTTTCGGAGGAAGTGATATGATGGCCACATTATGACCAAACAGGTAAAACCCGAGTTTGAATCATTCGCACGTATTCGCGTGATCGGAGTAGGGGGCTCGGGTGGCAATGCGGTTAATCACATGGTCTCAAGCCATATTTCCGGCGTCGATTTTGTTACCATCAATACCGATGGGCAAGATCTCCATAAATCGAAAGCGAAAAGAAAGATCCACATCGGTAAAAATCTTACACGTGGACTTGGGACCGGCATGAATGCCGAGCTTGGAAAACAAGCCGCTGATGAGACGCGAGAGGAAATTCAGGATGCGATAAAGGGTTCTGATATGGTTTTTATTACTTGCGGTATGGGTGGTGGTACAGGAACGGGCGCCGCGCCTGTCGTTGCCAAGGTCGCACGAGAACTCGGTGCCTTGACCGTCGGTGTCGTTACAAGACCCTTCAGCTTCGAAGGCGCTCAAAGAACGCGGCTTGCAGAAACGGGACTAGCGGAATTAAGAAAGGCCGTGGATGCCCTCATCGTTATTCCGAACGATAAGCTCCTAGCAATTGTCTCGCGCGACACCGGCATCAGGAATGCCTTTGCGATGTGTGACGATATACTCAAACAAGCTGTTGAGGGAATTTCCGACCTCATTACCCAGACCGGTATCATCAACGTTGATTTTGCCGACGTGCGTGCTGTCATGCAGAATGCCGGGAGCGCTCTCATGGGCATCGGAACCGCCATTGGAGAAAAGCGAGCAGAGGTTGCGGCGCATGCCGCCATTAACTCGCCGCTTTTGGAAGTATCCGTCAACGGAGCGAAGGGGGTTCTCTTCTCCGTCGCCGGTGGAGATGACCTGGGAATGCTTGAGGTGCAAGATGCGGCCAACGTCATTACTGAGGCAATAGACCCCGATGCCAAGGTCATCTTCGGGACAGTCGTCGATCCGACGCTCAAAAAAGGCGCTGTGCGCGTGACAGTCATCGCAACCGGCTTTCCGGATTCCGGAGTGCGCTCTTCGCTTTTCAGCGCTTCCCAACGTCTTACCGCCAAGAAGGACCAGGATGTGCCGCCCGCCTCTATCAGAAATCGCGCCGATAACAAACGAAACGACGGAGATGTGCCCGAGAAAGTAATGTCGAGGGAATCCGTGAAATCCGCTCCTTCCTCACACGCTTCGAGCGCGAATGATAATGATGACGATAACAGTTGGGGCGGACTCCCCTCTTTCTTGCGCGGGAAGTAGCTTTCAGCACGTTAGTTGATAAAGACGTGCGAAGAGGATGTACTAGCATTTTTTGTATTAAACACTAAAGAACTGCAAGCTATACAACAATATGTACGACTTGATAATCGTTGGAGGCGGTCCTGCGGGAGCAAGCGCCGCCGTGTATGCCGCACGCAAACGCCTGAAAACACTTTTTATCACNGAGGAATGGGGAGGCCAGAGTGTCGTCTCGACAGATATACAAAACTGGATAGGCACAACTTCNATCTCCGGCGCCGATCTCGCCAAGAATCTGAAAACTCATGTGGAATCTTACATGGGTACATTCCTCGAAATCTTTTCTCCTGCGAGTGCCACGCAACTAGCCCCTTCCGACGATAAAGTTACAATCACGCTCAAAGACGGGTCAGTAAAAGAGACGCGTGCTCTTCTCATTGCATCAGGGGCGCGCCGCCACACGCTCAATATTCCTGGTGCCAAAGAATATGACCAGAAAGGGCTCACGTACTGCGCCTCGTGCGACGGCCCGTTATTTGCCGATAAAGATGTCGCGGTTATAGGCGGAGGAAACGCCGGTTTTGAGACGGCACTCCAACTGCTCGCTTATTGCAAGACTGTTACACTCTTCAATCGCACCGAAACTTTTCGCGCCGACGAGATAACAATTGCCGCTACAAAAGTATATCCAAACATGCGCATCATAAAAAATGCTACACCACTTGAGGTCGTCGGCGAGAATTTCGTCACTGGTCTCAAATGGAAGGACACGAAAACCGGCAAAGAGGAAACCCTGTCCGTAGAGGGCATCTTCGTCGAGATAGGTCTTCTACCCAACACTGAGTGGATCGGCGACACGCTCGAGTTGAATGCAGTGAAGCAGATCAAAGTCGATCCGCGCACACAGCGCACATCGCACCCGCGAATTTGGGCGGCAGGCGACATCACGGACGGCCTCTATCATCAAAACAACATCGCCGCGGGTGATTCTGTGAAAGCTCTTGAGGATATCTACATGGCACTGCGTCGGCAGTAAGCTCCCCGTATAGGCGAGATTTAGTGCCTAAAGTGTCGAATTCCGGTAAACACCATCGCAATACCAGCGGCATCCGCCGCTTCAATAGAATCTTTATCTTTGAGTGAGCCGCCGGGTTGAATGATAGCTGTCGCGCCAACTCGTGCGGCCTCTTCAACGACGTCCGGAAACGGCATGAAAGCATCCGAGGCCAAGACGGCTCCTTCGAGAGAAATCTTCGCGTCAGTCGCTTTAATAGCCGCAAGCTTCGCACTATAAATACGACTCATCTGCCCCGCGCCAATACCGACGGTGGCATTATTCTTTACATATACTATTGCGTTAGATTTCACATGCTTAGAAACAGCGAAGGCGAGCTTCATGTCACTCATTTCTGGCTCCGTCGGCACACGTTTTGTCACGACCTTCAGTTCTCCTTCGAGAATACTGTTGTCGCGATTCTGTACGAGGAATCCTCCCGCGATGGATCGCATTGTGATATTTGATTCTTTCGGATCGGGCATTCCGCCGGTAAGGAGTATGCGCATGTTCGGCTTCTCGGAAAGAATCTTTAGTGCCTCTTCATAAGCATCTGGCGCGATGATTACCTCAAGAAATATCTTGACCAATTCTCGCGCAATATCGGCATCGAGCGTCCTATTCAGCGCAACTATGCCGCCGAAGGCGGAAACAGAGTCACACATAAGCGCCTTTTGATAGGCGTCTTTCGGTGTGGTAGCAAGAGCAACACCGCATGGATTTGTATGTTTGACTATCACCACAGCATTCTCAGCGAACTCCGCGACGCATTCGAACGCGGCATCGCAATCGAGAAGATTATTGTACGAAAGTCCTTTGCCTTGGATCTTGCGCGCTAGCGCGGCACCGGGGCGATTGCTTTTCGGATCAAGGTAAACGGCGGCTTTCTGATGGGGATTCTCGCCATAACGCAAGAGCTCCGTGCGCGGGAGATTCAGAATTAGCTCCTCCGGAAATTCATCTCTGGATTCGGATGATTCTCCAGTCATGCGCGTAATATTACTCGACAACTATCACAGCTCCAAACGCGCTCGAATTAATGTGGTCATGGTAATTCCACGTACCTATTTTGTCGAAAGTAAACGAGTAGCTCGTGCCAGAGGTACATTGATCGAACGCGACCCCCGTTGCATCCGGGCAATGCTGCTGAAGCGTAGTGTCGCTATAGACGGTGTGCGAAGGGTGCTTTGCCGACGCAACCCACATCTTTCCTTCGTCGTCTGCGCTCCACGTCACCGTGCCACCTCTTTTTACCGTCACCGGAGAAGGAGAGAAGCTGGAACCGTCGTAGGAAACCGAAGCTGTAGTTGGCGCATTTGCTGACACACTCGCTTCTTCCGTAACCTCAAGATCGGTTGCGCCAGAGCCCTCAACAAGCATGCCCATGTCAGGCGACTCATCTTCTTCCGAAACAGGGGGTGTGGAGTAATTCTGCCAAAGTAAGTACCCTGCGCTAAGAAACGCCAAAATAATAAGAACTGAAAATAAATTCTTCATAGTGATTTATAGTTTATGTTAATGGTTAATTTCCCTTCATTCTACCACTAACGAGTCAGGCTGCTTTTTTGGCGATAAACGCGCGCCCGTGGCCAATATCGGTATTCACTGGAATCCCCGAGGCACACAGATCGCATTCACTCTCGTTCCAGGAATCTAGCTCCAATTTTACGAGCGATACAAATTCCGGTGGGTTGCCCACGTCCTTTCTCTGAACATCTC
>C687J35504_10003468_pt1 | contig 10315 bp, 10 predicted proteins | sample RifCSPhighO2_02_FD_35504 | JGI IMG/M metagenome (IMG submission 35504) | reverse complement strand
CTAATAAAATTAATCATATTTTTGAAGTTTAGCTAACTTATCTTAATATTTTTATTAATTCATATTATTTTGTAACTGTTTCATTCTGTTACACAACTATTTCTCATATAAATATTACCAATAAAGATTAATACCATAACAAGTTTTATACTTAACTCAATCAAATTATTTTCGACAATATCTTAACCCATATATTTTTCAAATTGAAAATTCTTTTTTCATAAGTTAAAATCATCAAAATGAACATTTTGGATAATGATAAATTTACTGATTTATGTAATAGTATACAAGATAAGATTTCTCCTCAACAATTTCTCTTTCTTATTAATTATCAAAATCAGGCTTCTTTTTATTCTAATCAATATTTTTCTCTTAAAAATTCATGTAGTGAATATATTATTGATAATATTCAACTTAATAATGAGATTAAAACATTAAAAGATTCGATTATTGAAAATCAACAATCTTTCGATAAAAGATATAACCAACTAGTATCCATTAATGAAAAAACTCTCGCCGAATATTATGATGCTTTGGCTAGCTTTTCTAAAATTCTCACTATGCATAATAATTCTGATACTGTATATTACTATTCCAAAATTTTTGATATATATAGTAATCAACTTTCTCGTCAAACACAATATATCCAAGAAAAAACCGAAGAAATCCAGAGCCTCACAACTTCTATTTTTGATAAATCCGAAGAAATCCGGAGCCTGAAGAATTCTATTTCTGACAAATCCGAAGAAATCTCTAGTTTTAAAATATCTATTTCCGAGAAAGATTCGCAACTCGAATCAATAAATAGACAAAATTCTGCTTTCGAACTAATTCTCCGCAAAAAATATGATGACATTTTACAATTAAAATCTGATTTACAATTTCAAACAACCAAAGTAGACACCTACGAACGTATACTTTGTAAAAAATATGAAGAGATTTTACAATTAAAATCTGAATTGCAACAACACACTTCTCTGGCTTATGTTAATGATTTAAAACTTAAACAAAATGATACTATGATTTCTAATCTTCTTCTTGGTAGAGATATTAGTATTAAAGATATATATTCTGGTAGAGAAATTACTATTAGAAAGGCTAATATCATTACAAATCAACAATCAGATTCTAATTCATCTAATTCATCTAATTCATCTAATTCATCTAATTCATCTAATTCATCTAATTCTAATTCATCTAATTCATCTAATTCATCTAATTCATCTGATTCATCTGATTATAACTCATCTAATAATCAAGGCGTTAATCCAGAATTCCAATCTTCATCCAATAATTTATCCTCTAATATTCGTAACAATAAAAACAGAATTAACTCGGGTTTAACAGATGAAGAAATAGCAACTATTAATAGATTGTCTAAACAAAAACGATATCATGAATTACAAAAGGATAAGCATAGTGAGGGTTCTGATAAATATAATAAACATAGAATAAAAATGGATGAAGCCATAAATCAGATACTTTTTATTAGACATAAAAATAATAGATCTTAATAAGTATCTGGTGTATTTTCTTTTTGAATATTTTATTCCAAATATAGTTTAGCATTTATCTTATAATAATTTATATTACCATATGTAACTATATGTTTCTTTATTTAAATACTGCATAATTTTATCTACATATGTTAATTATATAGTTTTTATTTTAATATAACTGGATAATTGAGATATGTATCTGTATTTTTTAAAATTTTACTTAGAACTATGTTTTTCTTATTCTTCTTTTCTATCTGCCGCTCAATGTATCTTTTGTATATGTTTTATTTAGAAGATCGACAAAAATTACTCCCTTCTGGGTTAGGACTGTTTTTATTAATCATGTTGTTTTCAGAAGAGTCGCATACCATAAAGGTAATTTTCTTATATTTTGTCCTCTTATCTTTATTTTTTCTTCAAATACTCCTAAAGGTAGGAGTTGTATATTGTCAAAACAATCCCTCTCCTTTTTAATTATTTTCTTATTTCCAAACATTAAAACAAATATATAAATGTAAATAATGGAAATTTTACCAAGAGAAATAATTATCAATATAATTATTGTATTATCAATATAATTATTGTATTATCAATATAATTATTGTATTTTAATAAATTATTCAACGCTATTATTGGTATTATTGCTTAATATCTTAAGGATAATTACAGAGGTGGATGTGGTGATCGAAACGTCCCGAAATTACATCGGATATAATTTCCATTAATCAATTTATCTATTTATCTATATCATCTGCTATGTTTCCAAAAGGATTCTCTCACATATTCAGATGGATTGTACAACATCTCCATTCTGACTTTCTTCCAATAATCTCCATTTTGACTTTCTCCTAATAATCTGGATCTGTTTTCATGGCTTTCTTATCTTGCATTTTTTCTTTCTCTTTTTTTCTTATTGTTTCTCTATGGTTATTCATTCCATTTGAATTAGTGAAATACTTTAATATTTCACTAATTATTTCTTTTGGTAATGTACTCATTTAATATAAATATACTATCTATCAAATATTAATTTTATCACTAGTTATTGTTCTTTACAATTTCTTTTATCAACATAATAATTGTATTTAATAATTATTATGTATATTTCTATAAGAATTAGTGATATTTTACAATTTTTATTTTAATTTATCGTAATTCTCGAACTTTGGAGATAAATCTTAAAAATAATTGTAAATTGTAAAATATTACATCATCCATCTTGTACCTAACAGAAGAACGTTAAATTGTGATAAAAGAAGAAAAATAAAGATTTTAAAATCTTGCGAAAACAATATATAGGCAATAAATGACAAATATATTCGGAAACGATATTGGATCTGTGATTCGACAATATTTCCATAACGGGGACCCGATGAATTATTATAGTGCTGAAGATCTCAAGATCAGTAGTATAAATTGCACAGATTTACCAACACCATATTGCACAAAATGTTACCTCAAAAAAATAGATGATAAATCTATTTACTGTGATAAATGTGATATTTGCTATGAAATAATATGCCAAGAACATGTAAAAATGCTACAAATAAACCAGAAATTAGATAGGATGAATGAAAAAATGGAGGAAATAGTAGGAATAATAAATAACACACCATATATTGAACATGATAGAAGACATATAAAAGTAGATCCAAAAACAATAAAAAATATTTTAGACGGTTTCAAACTATTGGAAAATTATAACTATTTTTATGAGCCAGAAATTAAAAAAGAAGAAAAGTAAGATATTAAAAAGTCATATTAATATGATTATTGATATTTCGACATATAATAGAGCACAATAAACATGGAAATGTTTAAAATACGAGCATGTATTTTTACATACTGAATGAAAAAATGGCAAGAAGGGATATAATAATGATGAATATAAAAGAATTAGTAAATTATAAAAAAGAACTAGAAAGTGAAATTAATCATAAAAATAGAAGGTTGGATATAGCAAAAAAAAATATCATAAATCATCGAGATCATCGAAATCATGGAGATCATGGAGGTCATAAAAATTATGGGAATCATGGGACTTATCTAAATTATCAAAATAGTTATAACAGATAAAGGAATCTAGCCCGAACGGAGGTGGGGAATCTAGCCCGAACGGAGGTGGGGAATCAAGCTCGTTTTTTTAATGATAGAATTCATTTTAACTTTGAGTTCAGAGATAGTTTTGAGATGATCATCACTGGGAGAAGAAATATTAGAAAGAATATTTTGATGAGAATTCTGTAGTTGACGATTAGAAGATTCTAATTCTTCGATACGAAGATTCAAGTTACGGTGATTATCGTTTAATTCTTGAAAAAGAGGATTTAATAGTACCAGAATCTGATTTTGAGGAAGAAATATCAGATTTAACAGATTCAATATCAGATTTCAAAGAAGATTGTGTAGATTTCAAAAGATGGATATCAGAATGAAGAGATTAGATGGAATCAGTGATAAAACTTAATTGAGATAAACAATTAGTCAAAAGATCAAAAAATTAAGTTAATTCTTGACGATAATTTTGATCTTTTGAGTTGGAGAAGCCATTTTATATCTTGAAATAAATAATATAGATATAAAATTTAAGATGATTATTCAGTTCTATGACTTTACATTGTCCTAATCATAGAATAAAGAATATTGTCCTAATCATAGAATAAAGTAATAGATTGAGTAGCAGGAATAGATACTAGATTAATAATAACTATTAAAACTATCAATTATATTATTACTAGTGATAAGAATACCATAGTTAGTATCTTCCTCAGGTAAATTTCCGAATTTATAAGCCATAATAAATTTATTAGTAATAAAAGAAGCTGAGATAATTGATGTTCTATCTTTAAATATATCTGAATCTGGTTTATGGCTTCGTATATATTTATTTTTCTCATTTCTTTAGGTTCCTCTATTATCTCTTTTTGTTTCATCTTCACTTTCATCTCCATTATAACATCTAGCCAAAAAAGCTATATCATATTCACAACAAAATTCTTCTTTTAAAATCTCCATTAATCTTTCCATGAATATTCTTGATCATCTATTGTAATATTTTACCATTTTATACATATCTCTTTCATCTCTTTCATCTTCATAATCAGAATCGTCTGAATTAAATTCCTATGGAAACATTGTTTCGCAATATTCAAATATATCCATATTTTCCCGTATCCTCAACAAATCTCCGATCTTCGTTCTCATCGTCAAAAACTTATTCTCTTCCCCGGGTTAGTACTTCTTTCATTAATTATGTTGTTTCTCCTGAAAGTAATTCTCTTATCTTTTCTCCCATTATTTCTATTTCTCCTGAGATCCAAAATAATCCTTCTCCTCCTTAATCATTTTCTTATTGATATATTAAAAACACAATATATCAATATAAATAATGAAAGATACACAAAGAGAAATATTTTCTATTATAATTGGTTACCTTTGTCGTAGACATTATGAAAGAAAAACAACATGTTTGTGGTGATAATGATGGTTATGACGATGATCATGATTTTTATTTGAATGGTTGTATTATTAAACAATTAGATAAATTAGCTAAATGCCATCTTTGTAAACAACGTATTTGTTATAGACACCCTAAATTTTGCGATAATATTTCTCATTTTTTTTGTCGTTCCTGTGCTGAAGATAATTCTTTTGTTGTCGGTACATGTATCTTTCATTTCTCTAGTCTCCACTGTCGTTTTCCTCTTTCTTCCGAAATTACTTGTGATCTTTGCTCTTTCTAATTATTCCTTATCATTTAATTTTTATCGACTTCGTTATTTTTATCGTCGTCGATATTTTTCATTTCCATAACTAAGTTTTTTATCGACTTCGATCTTTTCCATTTTTCATTTCCGATCTGAAATTTTTTATCGGAATCGATAAAAATTTCCAAAATGAAAATTATGTTCCTGGATTTCCTGGTTTTCCTGGATTTCCTGGATATTTAGATCTTCTGAATATCCAGGAAAATCAGGAATAATAAATCAACAACAAAATTAACTAAAATATAAATGAATTAATAACAATATATATTATTCATATTTCTTATCCTGGATTTCTAGATGTTCTGAATACCCAGATGTTCTGAATATTCTGAAGATATAGAAATCAATAACTAAATCAACTAAAATATAAATAATTTAATAACAATATATATTATTTATATTTCTTATCCTGGATTTCCTGGCTTTCCAGATGTTCTGAATATCCAGGAAATCCAGGAAATCCAGGAACATAATTTTCATAAATCAAAAAGAATTATCGGAATTCGATAAATTTTATAATTCTGAATATTGATAAATTCTGAATATTGATAAATTCTGAATATCAAGGAAATCCAGATAATCCAGGATTATAAAATTTGAAAATCAAAAAGAATTGTCGGATGATGATAAATTTTTATAATTCTGAATATTCATAAATTCTTAATATCTAGAATTTATGATATTTATGGGATTTATTATTTCCTATAAACGATAATAAAGTTTTTTAGGTAAAATAAAGTTTCAACGTTTCTCCATAAAATGATACTAAAAACAAAACATTAAAAAAGTAGTAAATATTTCTGATGTTTTTCAGAAATATAAAATACAAATTCAACGTTTCTTAACAAAGATACAGTGTAAATCAACTATTTATAGGAAGAGAGAAATCAAATATTAATTTTAAATATTTGATTATAATTAACTATTTTTATTTCTTATATTTTTTATTTGCTGCTCAAGTTCGATTTTTTTAGAAAGGTATTTATTATATTTTTCAGAACCAACTTCAAATTTTTTCATTTCACCGGCATAATAACTTTTTTGTTTAACTAGTCGCTTTGCGGTTGCTTCTTCTTCAGAGAGATTTTTATTGGCTGTCTTTTTACCCGTACCTTTTTTAAAGGTATTTTCAGGAGTAGGTCGATTAGGAGTAGTAGACAGATTATTATTTGGAGGAGTATGAGGATTAGGTATGTTTATAGGTGCGTTAACAGATTGAGAAATATTATTTGTCCCAGACATATTAGAATTATTTTGTTGTAATATTGGAATTGGATCCCTCTGGGACAAAGATCCAAGATCGGAACGGGATGTAGAATTAGTATTCATTGGAATTGGATCCCTCTGGGACAAAGATCGAAGATCGGAACGTGATGTAGTACTAGTATTTTTGGGAATAACCTTTTTAATATTATTAGGATTTTTAATACCATAATTAACTAATTCTGAACGTTCTATTTTTAACTTTTTTAATCCATTTCGATTCATTGGATGTCCTATAATTCCATTAGGAATATAAATAGAATATTTATCTGGTACGTTTTCTTCGGGATCATAATTCTCTCGTCGTTTCAATATATATTCAGATATGAGTCCTTTTTCAGTAATAATTTGTTGAGTATATCGAATACCATCACTCATTTTTTCCTCATTAATAACCAAAACAATATCTTCATCATCATCAAAGATAGAATCACCAGTATCACGAGACTTAAAATTTTTAATATCTTGGCTGTTAAAATACTGGCGTTCAATTTTTTTACTATCATAATCATATTCAGTATCTTGTCGAGTTTCTTGTTGAACATTAGGTTGAACATTAGGTTCGTGAATTTCATTATTAACAATAGGAATAATGGGAATATTATCATCATTACGAATTGATAAATTAGAAGAAAGAGCGGTGCAAGGAAAAAAATTATTAATAAAATTAGGATCGTGGATATTAGAATTAGGAGAACGCAAACGAATAAGTTCATATTCTTGAGATTTAAGTAGGATATCTTTTTCTTCGAGAGTTTTCATGAGATTAGAAATCATAGAATTTTTCTCATCGAGAGTTTTCATAAGATCTGTATACGAAGAGAGATTAGCAGTTGATTCAGACAACAAATCATACGCTTGTTTCTGTAAAATACTAAGTGAATTAACAATTGAATTATATTGTTTAGGAAGAATTTTATTTCTAATATCAATGTATAAATTGCTGTGTTCAGAATATATGTTATCGATATCCGCTTCTTTCATTTTAGTTCAAAAATATGAACGGTTTATTTTAGTAGGATCCATTATTTTTAAAATCAAATAATGAACGGTTTAGAAAAGTAAAATAGATAAAAAAGGATTTAAAAAATAATAAAATACAAATAAATAAAAAAGTTCAATTAAGAAACTATGTTTAGAGACGATATAACGGCTATATTAAAAAGTAATATCCCAGATAAACAAAAATTACAAGAAATTGAAGAATATATGGAAATAAACAAAGAGTCGTTCAATGGAGAGAAAATTTTCCTTAAACATAAAAGGAGATACTATTACTTAAAGAAAAAGGATGACGAAAATCTAACAAAAAAACAAATAGAAGAATTAAAAAATTTAGAAAAAGAATATAACTTTGGAAACAGGAGAAAGAGAAAGAGCGATAGTAGAGATACATCTGATAATTCTCCAGAGAGTTCTCCAGAGAGAAAAGAAGAATAAAAAGATAGTTAAAGCCGAATTACAAGAGTGAAATATTTAAGTAAAAAGTATGCTATTATAATTGTTCTAACAAACAGAATAAGTTATTATTATACAACCATTATAGTATAATAATATATTTTTTAACAATATTTCTGCATTTTATATTATAATCTATAGAACTACAAAAATATCCTACTGAATCAAATAGACATTGTATTAAAATAGTGAATTGATCTTGTATATCAAAAATTAATAAAGTAAAACAAACTCTTGAGTACTACTGCTAAAACAAAGTTGTCGAGTATTTATATTTTGTTGAACATTATCTTGACCTAATCTGTTTTTTGAATTTTGTAAAGTATTATTTTGACTTAACCTGTTTGTGAATTTTGTGAGTTCTCCAAGTTAATACTATTCAATTTATTACTGAATAAAAATTTATGTTATAAATTACAATAGTATACAATAATTGTTTTATGATTTTTATTATGAAATAATTATTGTGTAGAAACTCGAATATAATTATATTAAATGATGTAATTATATAAAATAATCACCAGAAGCAGAACATAAAATCTCTAAGACAACTATTATATTGTTTATATTTTGACATCGTATACTCTATTATAAATCACAATGATTTATAATAGGAAAAGTGTTGTTTGTATAAAATAGACAAAAAAAGTACAGATATCCCCTTTGTAAAACTTTTTTTAGAAAAAGAAAAAATTCAATTTTCAATAAATAATTCAAGATAATATCGAATTTCTAAAGATTTTTTCCAACCATAAAAATTAGAAAACTCAAAAAGATAAATACTATTTTATATTTCAAGAATATGGTCAAAAACTCGAAGAGATAGTAATATGGCTGTTTGAGATAATAATTATGTGGTACAAAGAGATAATTATTATGTGGTACAAAGAGATAATATGATGGGAAGATATAATATGTTAGGAAGAGATAATAATTATATGGTAAAAAGAAATATTAAGTGAAAATAAAATATAAATTAATGTTTGATATGGAAGAAAATAACATAATATGATGAATATGTTATTTTAACAAGTTAAAAAATGTGCTACAATATGATGAATATGTTATTTTAACAAATTAAAAAAATGTGCTATAATATGATGAATATGTTATTTTAACTTGTTAAAAAATGTGCTACAATATGGATGGGGAATAAGGAGAAAGCAATGGTGAAAATTCTGATGAAATATATTTATTGCGTGAATAGAAGATATTGCAGAACATACAAATTGAGGGGACAAAAATAATTAGGAAAAAAATAGCAAGAACGAGGATAGCAAAGATGATAAATATAAAAATAGCTAAGTTACCATAACTATAATAATGAACCCAATAAATATTACCATAAAAGTCAGAAACAAGAAAACTAGAATCTTGAAGAAGGAAGACATCGACAGGACCATGACAAGGATGAGAGGAATTGCACCAACCAGTGACGACAATACGATCATTATGGATGGTAGAATTAGGGGACAAATCGACAATAGAAACTTTACCAGAATTGAAAAAGGGAACAAGAACAGTATTATGTTTGAAGAAACCATCAGCCAAAGGTAAGCGTTGATTAGAAAAAGAAAGGCCAAAAATGTGAGAGTTACAACCGATAGGATGAGATCTGAGAGAAGTAGAAGAATTGTGAAATTGATGTGGTAAATTTTTTATAAAGGAAAGACCAGAAAATTTACAAGAGGGATCAGATATGGAAGAATTAAAAGAATATTGGTTATCGATAAAAAAGCCATTATTTGTTGAATTAAAAGCGAAAACGGAACCATGTTCCAATATATTAAAAGATTGGCCTGTTTTATTAAAGGAAACAATATAATTTACAGATGTGTTATTTTGGATATAAGATTGAGTAGAATATAATAAATCAGAGGATCCGAATTTAATATAGTTAAAAAAATGACAGGGATTTAAAAATTTGACTATGGTAGGTTTTAAATATGGTATTTGATCTTTAGTTTTGTTTAATATATTATCATAAGATAAAATTGTGGTATTAGTTCTAACATATAATGATGTGTTGTGCAACCAGACACCAGTAGGATTAATTAAGGAATGATTAATAATATAATCAGGATGAGCAGATAATGTAGATACACCAAGTAAATTTAGAGACCAAACAAGATTTAAATGGTAAATAGACGTGTTAGAACCAACAAATAAATGTTTTTGATCAAGAGAAACAGTCAATTGATGAATATTCTTTAATTCAGCTATTTTAGTTATTTTATAAGGATATAATGAATACGGTTCAGAATTTTCAAGATTAAATGCATTTAATACAACAAATATATTGAAAAATAATATAATTACACAGCAAAA
>C687J35504_10003464_pt1 | contig 10321 bp, 10 predicted proteins | sample RifCSPhighO2_02_FD_35504 | JGI IMG/M metagenome (IMG submission 35504) | reverse complement strand
AAGGCCGAGCCGTTGTTGGCGGTACCCGAGGTGTAGTTGTAGAGAATCTGGCTGAAACCGTGGGCGCCAGGGTTGGTGACCGAAGCCGCCGGGCCCGGCAAGCTGGCCGCCAGCGCGCCGAGTACCAGCACGCCAACCGGCATCACCAGCAGGGTCGCCACCAGCAGGCGCACTTCGCGCGCTTCGAGCTTCTTACCGAGGTATTCCGGGGTGCGACCGATCATCAGGCCGGCGAGAAATACCGCGATCAGCACAAACAGCAACATGCCGTAGAGCCCCGCACCGACGCCGCCGAAGATCACTTCGCCAAGCATCATATTGAACATCGGGATCATCCCGCCCAGCGCGCTGAAGCTATCGTGCATGGCATTGACCGAGCCGTTGGAGGCGGCCGTGGTAGTCACCGCCCACAACGCCGAGGCCGTGGTGCCGAAGCGGCTTTCCTTGCCTTCCAGCGAACCGCTTTGCTCAATCGGCAATGCGGCCAACGCAGGGTTCGGCTGATGCTCGGCATACAGGGTGCCGCCCAGACCGACACTGAACAAAATCAGCATGCAGGCCAGCAACGCACGGCTCTGGCGCAGGTCTTTGACGTAATGGCCAAAGGTGAACAGCAGCGCAGCGGGAATCAGGATGATCGAGGCCACCTCGAACAGGTTGCTCCAGGCCGTGGGGTTCTCGAACGGATGCGCCGAGTTGACGCCGAAGAAACCGCCGCCGTTGGTGCCCAGCTGCTTGATGGCAATCTGGCTGGCTGCAGGCCCAAGTGGCACAACCTGATCGGTGCCACCGATGGTGTGCGCAGTAACGTATTCGAGGAAGGTTTGTGGCACGCCCTGCCACACCAGAAACAGCGCCAGTACCAGGCAGAACGGCAGCAGGCCGTAGAGCGTGGCACGGGTCAGATCGACCCAGAAGTTGCCGACGCTATTGCTCGAACGCCGCGCGATACCCCGGCAGAACACCACCAGCACGGCCAGACCGACTGCCGGGCTGACGAAATTCTGCACGCCCAGGCCAACCATCTGGCTGAAATAGCTCATCTGCGCTTCGCCGCTATACGCCTGCCAGTTGGTATTGGTGACGAAACTCACGGCGGTGTTGAACGCCAGCGTCCACTCCAACCCCGGCAATTGCTGCGGGTTGAGCGGCAAACTGCCTTGCAGCATCAGGATGGCGAACAGCGTCAGCAGGCTGATCAGGGTGAAGGCCAGCAACGCCAGGCTGTAGGTTTTCCAGTCCTGCTCGCGGTTGCTATCGACACCGGCAATCCGGTAGCACAGCCGCTCGACCGGCTGCAGCACGGGGCTGAGCCAGGTTTTTTCGCCCTCCATCACCCGGTACAGGTAACGCCCGATAAAGGGCGCCGGCAGCAGAACCAGGACGAAGAACGCCAGGATCAAAGTGAAATCGTAACTGTGCATATGCGCTCCTACGCCTGATCAGCGCGCAACAGCGCAACCAGCAAATAAATGAATAGTCCCAAGGCCAGGCCCAGGGACACCCCGTCGAGAATGCTCATGTGTTTGCTCCTTATTGCGGTGGCTACCGCTTAGGGCAAATTGTCGGCAACCAGGGCGTAAAGGAACGAGTGCGGGCGATGCTGCCCGGCATAAAGAAAGCGTAAAGATCGCAGGCCGTGGACAAACAAAAACGGCCAGGCGCCCTGCTTTACAGGTCGTCTGGCCGTATGTGGCGCTCGCTACGCCTAGGGCGTAGCGCTGAAGGCGTTACTGAATGGGGCTTTCAGCCTCGCTTTCTTCCAGCAGCATTTCCTCGGCCGGTGTTTCAGGGGCCATCCCCGCCAAACCACCGCCACTGCTCATAGCCAGCGCGACGAACTGCTCCACAGTCATCTGCTTGCCATTGAAGGTCACCTGATCGTTGGCGTAATGCAGGCTGGAGCTGATGTCCTGCCCCTGCACCACTGCCAGTTCGCTGGCCACCGCCATGCCGCTGGCCATTTCACCGACCATTGCAGCCTGCTGGGCAATCGCTTCCTTGTCGGTTTCCCCGGCCAGAGTGGCCTGTACACCAATCACATCGGCAATCATCGCCTTGGACACCAGCAACTTGGCATCCAGTTGGGCGATCAACTGCTTGGCCAGTTCAGGCGCCGGCAGGTCGAAGGACACCGGCTTGTCCAGGTCCAAGCCAAAGCTGAAGCTGCTCTCGCCATTAGCAGTCTTGAACGCCAGTTTTTCCAGAGCCAGGCCCGGTTTGCCAGCCAGCAGTTTTTCCAGATCAGTCTTGAATTGCGCAGTCTGCGCGTCGGTCAGCTCCGGCATACCGCTTTCAGTATCGACCTTGCCGCTCTGCAGCAGTGTGCCGTAAAGCTCGATCATCGATTTCAGGGCGGCTGCATCAAGGTTTTTCACGGTCCAGAGCATCTGCGAAGAGCCGATGTCGGTACCTTGGTAGCTGACCATGCCAATGTCATAGCTGTAACGCGCGGACAGCTGCTGGTTGGCTTCGCTGGTTTCATCGCGCTGGACGAAATCCTTGAACAGGATGGGGGCGTTCTCGCCAACCTGCAGCTCGATCTGCTGCAAGCGCACCTCGTTCTGCCCCAGGTAGAAGTCGCTGACGCCCTTACGGGAATTACTGGTGAGGTCCATGCCCTTGAACTCAAGGCGCATGCTCTCATCGGTGGACAGGGTTGAAGTGACCTTGAAGCTGTCCATCACGCCATTGGCACTGATTGCCTCGACATCTGCACTGCTGTCGAAGTCGATTTGCAAGCCACTGAAATCAATCTGGGTCTGCTCATCCAGCGCCATCTGCAGGGGTTGCACACGCAGGTTGCCGCTCATCGAACGGTCATAACCGAGACTGACCTGGCCCTGCAACGGCGCTCCACCTTGGCTACTGGCGAACCATTTTTCCAGCTCCGGGCTGCGCTCCAGGGCGTAGTTGCTGGTGGCCATAACGGGTAGCAATTTGAGAGCTTGCAGCCGTGACAGCGGGAAAGGCCCGTGTTCAATGTGGTCAGTGACGAACCACTCGAAGTTGCTCGGCGACTCGCCATCCAGGCTGCCAGCAAACTGAATGCGGTAGCGCGCGTTACTGCTGAACAGCTGGCGCTCCAGGGAAACCAGCTCAATGGTGGCGCTAAGGCCCAGGGCCGGCAGGGTTTTACCCATGTCCTCGTTGGCCTGTTTGATCGAGGTTTCCAACACGACGGGGAGTTGCTGACCGGTGTACCAGGCTCCGGCGGTGCTCAGTACGCCTAGAACGACAACTGCGCCCAGGGCGCTGCCAACTATTTTCTTCATGGGGGATATCCTGCGTGTCCGTTATGGGGTGGGGCTTCCCTGCTACCGCGTCAATCACTGCACGGCAGTGTGGCGGTTTGAGGCGCGACGTCGGGCATGGGCACAACGCCTGGCTGCGCAAGCCAAGGCGTGGTCGCGAAGCGCCGCAAGGCTACCACCCCGGCTACAGGCGACCAAGGCGCCGCCGCGGAAATTTACCGAAAATGCCAACCGGCTCGAACAGCTGTGCAGCCGTAATGAACAGTCAGCTGACGGGCTTCTCTGGCGATTCAGCGCTGCTGACCGTGGTGTTGACGACAGGGCTACCGACCCAATCACTAAGCAGGCTGTAAGCCACGGCCAGCAATGTTGGGCCAAGGAACAGCCCCATAAAGCCGAACGCCAGAATGCCGCCAAACACCCCGAGCAGCACCACGATCAGCGGCAAGTTGCCGCCACGGCTGATCAGGTACGGCTTAAGGATGTTGTCGACGCCGCTGATTACAAAGAAGCCCCAAACCAGCAGGAAGAACCCCATGCCGACTTCGCCCTGCCAGAACAGCCAGGCCACCGCCGGCCCCCAGATCAACGGAGGAATCATGATCAGGCTGAAGCCGAAGGTCATGATGCCAAGCACCAATGCCCCAGGCACGCCAGCGATGGTGAAACCGATAAAGGCCAAGATGGCCTGCGCCGCGGCAGTACCGATCACCCCGTTGACCACTCGCTGCACGGTGCCGGCCACCAGTTCCAGATAATGTTCGGCACGATCACCGATTAAACGCTGCAGCAGGCTTTCGGCAAACGCCGCCAGACGCGGCCCGTCACGGTAGAAAAAGAACACCAGAATCAGGCTCAGGGCCAGTTCCAGCATACCGCCACCGATCTGCGCACTGCGCGCCAGCAGCCAGTTACCGACCTGCCCCAGGTACGGCCGCACAGTGGCGAAAAACGCCGCGCCCTGCTGGTCGATGGTCATCCAGAAGCCCACCAGGCGCTCCCCCACCAGCGGCACGCCAGCCAGCCAGGCGGGAGCTGGCGGCAGCCCTTCGACCTGGAAATCCTTGAGCAGCGCGGTGACATCCTTGATGTGATCCGCCAGGTTGAAGCCCAGCATGACTAAAGGCACGGCCACCACGACGGTCCAAGCCAGGGTCAGCAACCCCGCCGCCAATGCCTGACGACCATTGAGCAGGTGCGTCAGCACGCGCATCACCGGCCAGCTGGCAAACGACAACACCGCAGCCCAGAACAGTGCCGACCAAAACGGTGCCAACACCAACAGGCTGGCGCCCAGCAAGACCAACAGCAGTATCTGCACCAGCAAACGATCGTTATTGGCCATCCAAACAGCTCCCTGCACAACGCAAAAGGCTCTGCCTGGAAGGGCAGAGCCGGATCAATTCATAACGACAAGAGTACCGGGCGGAGCGTCTTAGCGCAGCACGTTGAGTTGTACGCCGCTCACATCTGCGTCACCCAGCTCCAGACGGCTGGCGCGCACCCGTTGCTCAACCAGGGCATCGCGCCAGACTTCGGCTTGGGCGCCGCTGATGGTGACACGCAAGGTGCTGTCGAGCTTAAGGCTACGTGCCAGCAGTTCAATCCAGGCAGCGCTGGGTTCAACCTGCTTGGCCAGGCGCAGTTCACCGGTGCTTTTCAGCTGCCGCTGCAGGGTGGCTGGGGTCGGCAACACTTCGCCCAACGGCGCATTGGCCGTGAGCAACTCGGCATGCAGGTAGGCGCGTTTGTTACCACGGGTGATGCTGTACAGCGCCACCAGGCTGTCCTGACGTGGCTCAGCGAGACGCAGCAATGCGTACGTTTGCTGGTCATCCGAACCGGTCAGGGTAGCGTTATTGAATACCGCGTTAGCCCATAGACTGCTGGAGCCGCATTCACGACCCACGCACCAGTAAAGCAACTCGGCGTCCTGGGCTTGTAAATCACTGCGGGCCTTGGCAAACACCTCATTGGCCGTATGGGTGCGCGGCAGTTCATAAGTCACGGCGGTCAACTGGCCCTGAGTAGCTACTTCGCGCTCATACCGTAAGGTGCCACTGATGCGCCGAATCGCCCCTTGCGGGTAGATACGCTCCTGTTCGGCAACGTACTTGAAGCTGACAATATTGCTCCCGGCAAAACGCGGCAGCACATCGAGGTCCTGACTACCTGCAACATCGGCCCGGACAACGGCAGTAGCCAGCAACAGGCTGATGCCGAGGCCATAAATACTGAGACGGCTCATTTGATCAACATCGACTGGGCCGCTTTGACGATTTTCGCGCCGTCCTCTTCGCGCTGCGGCACCAGCAAACCACGCTGTACGGCAGGACGCTCAGCCAGCTCAGCCATCCAGCGCTGCAGATGCTCAAGGCCGTCAACAGAGACGCCTGCCCAGTCATGAATACGCACCCATGGGTAGGTGGCAATGTCGGCAATGCTGTAGTCATCGGCCAGGTACTGCGACTCGCTCAGGCGCGTATCGAGCACTTCATACAGACGACGGGTTTCGCGCTGGTATCGGTCAATCGGCCCCTGCAGCTTCTCCGGGAAATAGCGGAAAAACACGTTGGCCTGACCTTGCATAGGGCCAACACCACCCATCTGGAACATCAGCCACTGGATCACCCGCGAGCGGCCCTTGGCGTCGCTGGGCAGCAGCTGGCCGGTTTTCTCGGCGAGATACAGCAGAATGGCGCCGGACTCGAATACCGCGAAGTCATCATTAGCGCGATCGACAATCGCCGGAATACGGCCATTGGGATTGATCTTGAGAAAGGCCGCAGTCTTCTGTTCCTGCTTATCGAAACTCAAAGCCTGCACGGTGTACGGCAGCTGTAATTCTTCCAGTGCGATGGACGCTTTATGGCCGTTGGGGGTGGCGGCGGTATACAGGTCGATCATGCGAATCTCCGTGGGTATCCCCCACACCTTTCCCCAGTTGCCTTTAGCAAGTCAAGGCGCGCCCAGGAAAGCTTTGAAACAGTCTGCTACCAAGCCCGCACCTACGTCGTCATCCAGGTGCAGGTGATGGCCGCCCGGCAGCTGCGCCACCTCGATGGCCAGGCCCTCGACCAGCTGAGTAATACTCGGCTGCGCGAGCAACATGCCTTGCTGCGCCATCACCAGTTTGGCCGGACACTGCAGACTACGTGCAAACGCTAGGGCATGGGCGTGGGTCAGACGCAGTGGCGACGGCAGTGTCAGGCGGCTGTCAGTGCGCCAGGTATACCCGCCAGGCACAGGCATCAGGCCGCGTTGGGCGAGCAATTCTGCGGCCTCACGACTGACCGCCCCTACCCCGCGCATACGCGCTTGCACAGCCCGGTCAAACTCGGCATATACCGGCTTGCTCTTGCCGGCCAGGGCCAGCTGCGCCTTGAGCGCTTCGCCGAGTTTCTGCGGCGCCGTGTCCGGCTCAGCGGTGTAGGGAATCAGCCCGTCGATCAGTGCCAGGCGTTCGATTCGCTCCGGCATCGCCCCGGCCAATAGCACCGAGACAATTGCGCCCATGGAATGTCCGAGCAGGGAAAAGCGCTGCCAGCCGAACTGCTCGGCGACCTGCAGCACATCGTGGGCATAGTCCCAGATGGCGTAACTGCCGCCTGGCGGGCGGTGATCGGAATGACCGTGGCCGGCAAAATCTAGGGCCACAATACGCAACCCTGGCAACAGCGGAGCCAGGCGGGAAAAACTGGCGGCATTGTCCAACCACCCATGCAGGGCAATCACCGGTATACCGTCTTCCGGGCCATACAGATGGGCGGCCAGTTCGATATGCGGCAACCGTAGGCGGACTTCTTCGAAATGCAGGCTCATGCGTGTTGCTCACTGACAGGTTGACCGTCCCAACGCTGGAACAGCTTTTTTAGCAATTCGGCAGTGTCTTGCGGACGTTCCAGGGGAAACATATGCCCACCGGGCAGCGTCAGGTACTCACCATTGGGAACACGGCGTACCAAGTGGGCATGATGCGGCATCACCACCCGGCTGTGCCGGCCGCGAACCATGGCCAGCGGCACTTTCAGCTGCTGAGGCCGTCCTGGGCTGGTGTGCGGCACGCTACGGTAGATACTGATTTCCGTGGCGGGGTCAAACCGCAGACGCAGGCTATTACCCGAGGCCTGCAGGCCGTGCTGCACATAGGCGTCCAGGCACTCAGGATCGAAGCGACGGAATAGCCCTTTGCCTGCGAAATATCCGCGAGCCTCGGCCAGGTCAATAAACTCTTCACGCCGCCCCAGGGTACGTCCGGCCGGGGTGATGCGGTCGATAAAGCCAAAGCGTTTGGCCGCGCGAATCACCATCTTGTCAGCTAGGGTCAACACCGGGGAATCAAGCATCACCACCCCACGGTAAAGCTCGGGGCGAAGCAACGCGGCGTGATAATGCAGCACGCCGCCCAACGAATGCCCTACCCCCCAGACCGGCTGCTGGTTAGCCTCAAGGTGATGGATCAGCTCATCAACCAGATTGCTCCAGTTGTCATTCACCGGAAAACGCGGATCATGCCCGTGTTGCTCCAGGTGCTGCACCGAATAGTCAGGCGCCAATGCGGCAAACAGCTTGCCGTAGGTGGCCGAGGGAAAGCCGTTGGCATGGGCGAAGAACACGGACTGGGTCATGGCGGCGGGCTTATCTGGAAAGTTGCCGATGATTGTCCGGCAGTGTTTGAGATGCAGCAATGACAAAACGGCCAGTGAATGACGGCACTATAGCCAAAGCTGATGGGAGGCCCGCCAGCCGGAGCGGCAGTGGCGGGCTTTACGGATTAACGCAGCGCAGGGCCATTCTCCCCCAGGGGTACAATGGCCATGGTCAGCCGGGAAATGCAGCTGGCCTTGCCATCCTCACCCGTCAAACGGATGTCCCAGACATGGGTGGTACGCCCTAGGTGCACCGGCCGAGCTACCGCGGTGACCCGGCCGCTGCGCACGCCACGCAGGTGGTTGGCGTTCACTTCCAGGCCTACGCAGTAAAACTTGCTGCTGTCGATGCACAGGTGGCTGGCGGTGGAACCGAGGGTTTCCGCCAGCACCACCGAGGCGCCGCCATGCAGCAGGCCGTAGGGTTGGTGAGTACGTGCATCGACCACCATGCTGGCGGTGATCGACTCGTCATCAAACGATTCAAAGCGAATATCCAGCTGCTCGCCAATGGTGTTCTTCAGAAAGCCATTGAGCTGAGCCAGGTCAGGGTTTTGTTGCCAGAGAGCCATGATGTGTCCTTTTGGATCAGTTCAGTCAGAACAGGGCCGGCGGGCTTAGCCTTGCCGGCCACAGGCTGATCACTCGTGCCAGAGCACCGCTTCACTGCGTTCGGTCCATTCACTGAAGCGCCCGCCATAGGTGCCCTCGACCACTGCGCGCTTGATCTTCAGAGTTGGCGTGAGAAAGCCGTTCTCAACCGCCCATACCTCCTTGACCAACACCAGACGTTGCAGGCGCTCATGCTTGTCGAGGCTCTGATTGACCTCTTCCAGCAGTTTTTTCAGGCTGCTTTCCAACTCGCCACGCCCGTTGGAAGCCTCACTGCGCCCCACATCGGAAAGCACGCAAAGTGCCATGGGTTGAGGCATGCCATCGCCCACCACGCACACCTGTTCAATGCGTGAGTGCTCGCCGAGCAAATTCTCAATCGGCGCTGGGGCAACGTACTTGCCTTTGCTGGTCTTGAAGATTTCCTTGATCCGACCGGTCAGGCGAAGATTGCCTTCGCTGTCCTGCTCGCCTTTGTCACCGGTGCGCAGAAAGCCATCGGACGTGATGGTTTCTGCGGTTTTCTCAGGATCTTTGTAGTAGCCCTGCATGGTCGCACCGCTGCGCACCTGCACTTCGCCATCCTCGGCGATGCGCACTTCGACGCCAGGGCTGTTCTGACCGATCCAGCCTTGTTTGAACTTGCCCGGCCGGCATACATGGGAGTAACCGCAGTTCTCGGTCATGCCGTACACCTCCAGCACATCCAAGCCCAGGCGCTTGTACCAGTTGAGCAACGCTTCGGGCACCGGCGCGGCGCCAGACAGGGCGTAGCGCACGGCATCCAAGCCCAGACCAACCAGCACTTTCTTGCCGATGATGCGGCCGATGATGGGCAGCTTGAGCAGGAAATCCAGCTTCTCGGCCGGCATCTTGCTGTAGACGCCCATCTGGAATTTGGTCCAGATACGCGGCACGCCAAACATCACCGTCGGCCGCGCGCGCTTGAGGTCTTCAAGGAAGGTTTCCAGGCTCTCGGCAAAGAAGATTGTCTGTCCAGCGTAAATGGATGCCAGCTCGACAAACATGCGCTCGGCCACATGGCACAGCGGCAAGTAAGAAAGCACTCGGTCATTCTCGCCAACGCCAAACAGCTCAGTGGCGTGGCTGGCGGCAAAGCCGAAATTGCTGAAGTGATGCATCACCCCTTTCGGCGTGCCAGTGGTGCCGGAGGTGTAGATGATGGTGGCCAGCTGATCGGCAGCCGCCTTGGGGTTGTCCTGAATCGGCGTGCAGGCCTGCAGATCATCCCAGGTAAAGCTGAACTCGCCCTGCGGACGCAATGGCAGGCCGATGGTTGGAACATCCTGCGGCACACCGGGAGCCATTGCTGGCCAATCATCCAGCTTGCCGACGAACACCAGCGCCGCCTCTGAGTGGCGCAGCACCTGGCCTACCGACTCGGCAGTGAGATTGGGATAGAGCGGCACCGAGACGTGCCCAGCCATCCAGATCGCCAGATCGGTGACGATCCAGTGCGCACAGTTCTTGGAAATGATCGCAATGCGGCTGCCCTGCGGCAGTTCGCGGCTACGCAGCCAGTTGGCCGCACGGCGCGCCTGCTCGCCGACATCGGCCCAGCTCAGTTCCTGCAGCTGACCGCCCGGCAGCGGCTGCACCATGTAGCGTTTATTCGGGTGCCGAGCCTCGCGCTCATAAAACACCTCAAGCGGCAAACGGATTGCATCAGCCACAGGGCTTCCTCCTTTGTTGTTTTTGTGGAGCCAACCAAGCAATTGCTTGGTTTGACTATTCCACGCACAAAGGCGGCCCGCAAGAGGAGAAATGTTTCGGTGTGTAGTGAGG
>C687J35504_10003458_pt1 | contig 10340 bp, 10 predicted proteins | sample RifCSPhighO2_02_FD_35504 | JGI IMG/M metagenome (IMG submission 35504) | reverse complement strand
GTTGCGCGAAAGGTCGCCGACCAGCGCGATAATCGCGTTATTGGCGGTGTAGGCCTTGGAGTGGAAGGCCTGCAGCTGTTCACGGCTGATGGTCGGGATCGACTCGGCATTGCCGTCGCTGGAGTGCGCGTAAGGATGCGTGCCGTACAGGCGCTCGAACAACGCCAGGCTGGCCAGCTTGCCGGGGTTCTGCTTCTGGTATTCGAAGCCGGCCAATAGCTGGTTCTTGATCCGCGTCAGGGCGTCTTCCGGGAAGGTCGGCTGGCCGAGCACCTGATTGAACAGCTGCATGGCCGGCTCGCGCTTGTCCGCAGCACTGAGGCTGCGCAGGCTGGCGATGGCCATGTCGCGGAATGCGCCGTTACCGAAGTTGGCGCCGAGATCTTCGAAACCTGCTGCGATTGCGCCGACATCCTTGCCCGGTACGCCTTCATTGAGCATGGCGTTGGTCAGCATGGCCAGGCCCTGTACGCCATCATCATGGCTGCTGCCGGCGGCAAAGGTCAGTTGCAGGTCGAACATCGGCAGCTCGCGGGCTTCGACGAACAGCACCTTGGCGCCTTCAGCGGTCTGCCAGGTCTGGATGTCCAGATCGCGGCGGCTGGGCGGCTGATCGCCAAGGGCGGCCAGGGATTCGATGTGGGTCGATTCGGCGGCCGGTGTCGCGGTTGGGCTGCTATCCGGGCGGTTGATCACTAGGGCCAGCAGCGCCATCAATATCAGTAGCGCCAGGCCGAGCAGGCCGTAGCGCAGGCCATTGCGCTCACTCATTGCGCTTCTCCTCAGGCAGAACATGGGCGACGCTCAGGCGGTCGCGGGTAAAGAAGGTGCTGGCGGCTTGCTGGATATCAGCCGGGGTCACGGCTTCCAGTTCGGCCAGTTCCTGGTCGATCAGCTTCCACGACAGGCCGACGGTTTCCAGCTGACCGATGGCGGTGGCCTGGCTGGTGATCGAGTCACGCTCGTAGACCAGGCCGGCGATTACTTGCGCACGCACGCGGGCCAGTTCCTCGGCGCTTGGCGGGGTGTTTTTCAAGTCTTCCAGCTCACGCCACAGGCCGGCTTCGACCTGCTGCAGAGTCTTGCCGGTCTGCACGTTGGGTGTGGCGGACAGGATGAACAGGCTGTCGCCACGGGAGAACCCGTCGTACCAAGCCGAGGCGCCGGATACCAGTTCCTCGCCACGTTCCAGGCGGGTCGGCAGGCGGGCGCTGTAGCCGCCATCGAGCAGGGCGGCAGCCAGACGCAGGGCATGCACCTGGCGCGGCTGTTCGGCGGTGGCCAGGCCAGGCACGTTAAAGCCCATCATCAGGCTCGGCAGCTGGGTTTTCAGGTGCAGGGTGATGCGTCGTTCGCCCGGTGCGGCCAGCTCACGCGGCGCTTTCGCTGTGGGCACTGTGCGCTTGGGGATGGCGCCGAAATAGCGCTCGGCGAGGATCTTCACCTCGGCGACGCTGACGTCACCGACTACCACCAGGGTGGCGTTGTTCGGCGCGTACCAGGCTTCGTACCAGGCGCGCAGCTCCTCGACGGTCATCCGCTCAAGGTCGGCCATCCAGCCGATGGTCGGGGTGTGGTAACCGCTGGCGGGGTAGGCCATGGCCTTGAAGCGTTCGTAGGCCAGGCTCGACGGTTTGTCATCGGTGCGCAGGCGGCGCTCTTCCTTGATCACCTCGATTTCCTTGGCGAACTCATCGGCCGGCAGCTTGAGGCTGGCCAGGCGGTCGGCTTCCAGTTCCAGGGCGATGGCCAGGCGGTCGCGGGCCAGTACCTGGTAGTAGGCGGTGTAATCATCGCTGGTGAAAGCGTTTTCCTCGGCGCCCAGTTCACGCAGGATGCGTGAGGCTTCGCCGGGGCCGAGCTTGCGGCTGCCCTTGAACATCATGTGTTCGAGGGCGTGGGACAGGCCAGTCTGGCCGGGTGTCTCGTAGCTGGAGCCGACCTTGTACCAGAGCTGGCTGACCACCACCGGCGCACGGTGGTCTTCACGGACGATGACCTTGAGGCCGTTGTCCAGGCTGAATTCGTGGGTCGGCTGGGTTTCTGCGGCGAAGGCCAGCAGGGGGGTGCAGAGCACGCCGAGCAGCAGGACTGCAGTGCGTTGGGCAATCATATGCATAGGTTATCGACCTGTCGGACGGGCCCGCTTGGTCTTAGCGTCGGCGGGCGCGGAGGTGCTAGGATACGCATCCGTTTTACTGGCGACCACGCCTGCTAAGGCTTCTGATTGTTTCCGCGTGCACTCTTCAGCTTTTAATGCCGCGTGAGCAGTGCTTTCAGAGGCCATGGTCTGCGCGTCGCACCTTTGAGATAGCCGTCCTCCATGTTTGGTTCCAACGACGACAAGAACACGCCCGCGCCCTCTACGCCGCCCTCTGCCGAGAAACCTGCAGAGAAGAAAGACCTGTTCGGCTGGCTGCGTAAAAAGCCGCAAGCGCCGGTCACGCCCGAACCGCCATCAGCTACGGTGAACGAGCAGCCTGTTACTCCGGCTGTCGTTGCGGCTGAGGTCACTGAAACTGCTCCTGTGCCTGCTGCGCCGATCAGCGAAGTGGCCGCGCCAGTTGAATCGCCGGTTAATACGCCCGAGCCCCAGCCGGCTCCAGTGGCTCCCGTTGAGCAAGCTGCCGCCGTCCTGCCTACGTCGGCTGACACCAGTGGCTTAAACCCGGTGCCACGTCCCTCGCGTTTTCGGATCAACGCGGGCAGTGAAGTCCTGCATGCGCACGTTGAGGTACCGGTGGTGGTTGAGCCGGTCGTCGAGCCACCGGTGGCCGCACCTGCTGTCGTAGAACCTGTCGCAGCGCCGGCTAAAAGCGCTGAAGAGAGCCGTACCGGTTTCCTTGAGCGCCTCAAGCAGGGCCTGTCGAAAACCAGCGCCAGCCTTGGCGAAGGTATGGCCAGCCTGTTTCTGGGCAAGAAAGTCATCGACGATGACCTGCTCGAAGACCTGGAAACCCGCCTGCTGACGGCGGATGTGGGCGTTGAAGCCACCACGGCGATCATCGGTAACCTGACCAAACGCGTGGCGCGCAAGGAACTGGCTGACAGCGGTGCGCTGTACAAGGCGCTGCAGGATGAGTTGGTGGCATTGCTCAAGCCGGTTGAGCAACCGCTGAAAATCGACAGCAACAAGCAGCCCTACGTGATTCTGGTGGTCGGCGTAAACGGCGCCGGCAAGACCACCACCATCGGTAAGCTGGCGAAGAAGCTCCAGCAGGATGGCAAGAAAGTCATGCTCGCCGCCGGCGACACCTTCCGCGCCGCTGCCGTTGAGCAGCTGCAGGTGTGGGGCGAGCGCAACCAGATTGCAGTGATTGCCCAGCACACCGGAGCCGACTCCGCTTCGGTGATCTTCGATGCCGTGCAGGCCGCCAAGTCGCGCGGCATGGACGTGCTGATCGCTGACACCGCCGGGCGTCTACATACCAAAGACAACCTGATGGAAGAGCTGAAGAAGGTCCGTCGGGTGATTGGTAAGCTCGATGACACCGCACCACACGAAGTGCTGCTGGTGCTGGATGCTGGTACTGGGCAGAACGCGATCAATCAGGCCAAGCAGTTCAACCAGACGGTCAACCTGACCGGCCTGGCGCTGACCAAGCTGGACGGTACGGCGAAAGGCGGGGTGATCTTTGCCCTGGCCAAGCAGTTTGTATTGCCGATTCGCTATATCGGGGTGGGTGAGGGCATTGATGACCTGCGTACCTTCGAGGCCGAAGCCTTTGTTCAGGCGCTGTTCGCGGAGAAATAGGATGATCAAGTTCGAACAGGTCGGTAAACGCTATGCCAACGGCCACATCGGGCTGCATGAGCTGAGCTTTCATGTGCGCCGTGGCGAGTTCCTGTTCGTCACCGGTCACTCCGGTGCAGGCAAGAGCACTTTGCTGCGCTTGCTGCTGGCGATGGAACGGCCGAGCAGTGGCAAATTGCTGCTGGCTGGGCAGGATTTGTCGCATATCACCAATGCACAAATTCCGTTCCTGCGTAGACAGATCGGTGTGGTGTTCCAGAACCATCAGCTGCTATTCGATCGCAGTGTATTCGACAACGTGGCGCTGCCTCTGCAGATTCTTGGCCTGTCCAAGGATGAGATCGGCACCCGTGTGCGTACTGCGCTGGAGCGGGTTTCCCTGGCCGACAAGGCCGAGCAATCGCCTGGCGACCTGTCCACCGGTCAACAGCAGCGCGTCGGCATTGCCCGCGCCATCGTGCATCGGCCGGCCCTGCTGCTGGCGGATGAGCCCACCGGTAACCTCGATCCGCGCCTGGCCGCCGAGATCATGGGCGTATTCGAGGACATTAACCGGTTGGGCACTACCGTGCTGATCGCCAGTCACGACCTGGCCCTGATCGCGCGCATGCGCCACCGCATGTTAACCCTGCAGCGCGGCCGCCTGATCGGCGACGGGGAGGCCGCATGAGCGCCACCCGCATGCCGCCTCCGCAGCCCGCGCAGCGCGTCGGTGCTGCACCGAAGAAATCCGAATCGCCAACGCCGGGCGACGATGGCCCAAGCTTTACCCACCAGCTGCACGCCTGGCTGGAAAATCACCGCGCCAGCCTGGTCGACAGCCTGCGCCGTCTGGCTAAACAGCCGATTGGCAGCTTCTTTACCTGCCTGGTGATGGCCGTGGCCCTTAGTCTGCCGATGGGCCTGGCCTTGCTGTTGGATAATGTTGAGCGCCTGGGGGTGTCCTGGCAGCGTGCGGCGCAGATTTCCCTGTTTATGCAGATCGATGCCACAGATGCCCAGGGTCAGGCGCTGCGTGAGCAGATCGCCGCGATGGACGATGTGGAAGAGGCCGAGTGGATCAGCCGCGAGCAGGCTTTGAGTGAGTTCCAGCAACAGTCTGGCCTTGGCGAAGCGCTGAAGGAACTGCCGGATAACCCGTTGCCTGGGGTGATTGTGGTGACACCGCAGCAGGTCGATAAGGTCGCTCTGGAGGCCCTAAGGCTGCGGTTGGCCGAACTACCACGTGTGCAGCAGGCGCAGCTGGACCTGCTTTGGGTCGAGCGCCTGAGCGCCATGCTCAAGCTGGGTGAGCGCTTCGTCTTTGGCCTGACCTTACTGCTGGTGATGGCGTTGCTGCTGGTGATCGGTAACACCATTCGCCTGCATATCGAGAACCGCCGCACCGAAATCGAAGTGATCAAGCTGGTTGGCGGTACCGACAGCTATGTGCGTCGCCCCTTCCTCTACATGGGCACGCTGTATGGTTTGGGCGCTGGGCTGCTGGCCTGGCTGCTGCTGGCCTATGGCCTTGGCTGGCTGAACGACGCTGTGGTGCGCTTGGCCGGTTTGTACGGCAGCGACTTCGCCCTGGCGGGTGTGCCGATAGCCGATGGTCTATCCCTGCTGCTCGGCGCGGTCCTGTTGGGCTATATTGGCGCCTGGCTGGCGGTCGCAAGGCACTTGAGCGAACTGGCCCCTAGATAGTAAGTTATTGTTTTGCTTGATATTGACTATGTGTAAGGGAACTTGTACCTCGGTATAAAGTCCCAAGGAGCAGTGCTAGACTGCTCCACGATTCGTAAGTCGGAGGATTCAAATGTCCACTTCTTTGCAACCTGTTCATGCTCTGGTTCCGGGTGCCAACCTNGANGCATACGTGCATGCGGTAAACGGCATCCCGCTGTTGACCCCCGAGCAGGAGCGTGANCTGGCGGAAAGTCTCTTCTACAAACAAGACCTCGAAGCCGCCCGGCAAATGGTGCTGGCTCACCTGCGTTTTGTTGTGCATATCGCCCGTAGCTACTCCGGTTATGGCCTGGCTCAGGCCGACCTGATTCAGGAAGGTAATGTCGGCCTGATGAAGGCGGTTAAGCGTTTCAACCCGGAAATGGGTGTGCGCCTGGTGTCGTTTGCCGTGCACTGGATTCGCGCCGAGATCCACGAGTTCATCCTGAAAAACTGGCGCATCGTCAAAGTCGCCACCACCAAGGCGCAGCGTAAGCTGTTCTTCAACCTGCGCAGCCAGAAGAAGCGTCTGGCCTGGCTGAACAACGACGAAGTGCATGCAGTTGCCGCAAGCCTCGGTGTTGAACCGCGTGAAGTGCGCGAAATGGAAAGCCGCCTGACCGGCCATGATATGGCCTTCGACCCAGCAGCCGAAGCGGACGACGAAAGCGCCTTCCAGTCGCCGGCGCATTATCTGGAAGACCATCGCTACGATCCGGCGCGTCAGCTGGAAGATTCCGACTGGAGCGACAGCTCCACCGCCAATCTGCACGAGGCGCTGGAAGGTTTGGATGAGCGCAGCCGTGACATCCTCTACCAGCGCTGGTTGGCTGAAGAGAAAGCCACACTGCATGACCTGGCCGCCAAGTACAACGTATCGGCCGAGCGCATTCGTCAGTTGGAGAAGAACGCGATGAATAAGCTCAAGGGCTCAATCGCTGCGTAAATCGCGCTACTGTCAAAAGCCGCACCTAGGTGCGGCTTTTTTATGGCTTGCCATAGCTGGTGGCCACCCTTCGGGCAGCCGCTGCTCGGTGTTAAAAATCGCGGCCGGCGATTTTTCTGATCAAGGAATAACTCGATGAAATTGCCGCCCATACGTCTGCAGCACTGGCTGATCTTTGCCGTGGTCGCCGCCCTATTCTTTGCCTGGGGCGCGTGGCTGATGCGCCCGCAGTCCGCAGCGCAACCGGTGTCTTGGCTGGCAGAATGGCAAACCAAGGTGCTTACGCCGCTGGCCGATGATCGCCTGAGCCTGGTGCACTTGCATGATGCTCTGGATGGCGAGCTATGGCTGCAGCCGAATCTGGAAGGCGCACGCCTGCTGTATCGCGGTGAATTGCAGGATGCTGATGGCAATTGGTCGCTGGAAGCGGAAGTGGGTCTGGAAAAAGCCGAGCGCGAAAGCCTGCTGGCCGCTGCTGGGCTAAAGCCGACGGATAAGGAGCAGCCGCTGGGCAGCCAGTTGCTGGTGCCATTGGCCAATCGCCCGATTATTGCGCTGACCCTGTTGCCGCCAGCACCGCTGGATGTTGCACGACTGGCCGCCAGCATCGGTCAGCCGCGTCTGACCCTGGAGCTGGCCGAGGGGCAGGCCTGGGTGTATCCCGAGCTGGGCATGACCGCTCACCTGCAGGACGACGAGCTGTACTTCCTCTATGCCGTGCCGCGGCATCTGCTTAAACAGCGTTGAGCTATACGCCCTTTAACCAGCCTGGCCACCACTCGGGGCGGTTGGGTTGCAGGCGGTTGAGGTAGTGGCTGCCGCCCAGTTGCCACATCTGCTGGCGAATCCAGTTGGCCCGGCGGCTGATGTGTGCACTCGGGCGGCTGGCGCTCCACTCGCGTGGGTTGGGCAGCACGGCGGCCAGCAGGCTGCTCTGCTGGCGTGACAGGTAGGGCGCGCCGACCTTGAAATGATGCCGCGCGGCTGCTTCGGCACCGAACACGCCATCGCCCCACTCGACGCTGTTGAGGTACACCTCAAGAATCCGCTGCTTGGGCCAGAGCAGTTCGATCAGGCCGGTAAACCACACTTCCATGCCTTTGCGCAGCCAACTGCGCCCAGACCAGAGAAAAAGGTTCTTTGCCACTTGCTGGCTGAGGGTACTGGCACCGCGCAGAGAACCGCCTTGCTGGTTGTGTTCCAGAGCGGCCTGGATAGCCGCGACATCGAAGCCCCAGTGTTCGGCGAACTTCTGATCCTCGCTGGCGATCACTGCCATCTTCAGGTCATCCGGCAGTTCGCTCCAGGGGCGCCAGCTGCGCTGCAGGTCGATGTGTTGATCATCGATCCAGGACTCAATCTTGCGCTCGACCATCAGCGCGGTGCCGGGTGGCGGCACCCAACGGAATAACAACACCAGTAGAATCGAGGCGAGCATCAGCCAAAGCAGGAGTTTGAGCAGTCGACGGGAGAGGGATCGAAACATGCGTGCTTGGCCGGGATGAATTTGCCGGCCATTATAGCCAGCCCTGTCTTTATAGCTGGAGTGATGCATGGCTCGTCTGTGGTTATTGCTGTCCGCCTGCGCCGGTTTTACCGGTGTCGCCTTGGGTGCCTTTGCCGCGCATGGCCTGAAGAGTCAGCTGACACCGGCCTATCTCGCGGTATTCCAGACCGGTGCTCACTACCAACTGATTCACGCGCTGGCGCTGCTCGGTGTTGGCCTGCTGGCCTTGCTGCGGCCCGCGCCGCTGGTCAATTGCGCTGGTGCGCTGTTTACCCTGGGGATCGCGCTGTTCTCCGGTAGCCTGTATGCCCTGACCTTGAGCGATATCAGTGCGTTGGGCATGGTCACGCCTTTCGGTGGCCTGGCGTTTCTCGCCGGCTGGTTATGCCTGGGTCTGGCGGCCTGGAAGCTGGGTGCGCGCAGTAGCGCCTGACCCGTAAGTCAGAAAGCAGGACGAGTGGCAGCCTTTAGCCTTGGTCAGCGCCTATGATCAGGCTAGAATGCCGGCCCTTTTCTCAGTTGTGACCGAGCCGTCATGCGTATTCAGTTAAACGGTGAAGCATTCGAATTGCCCGACGGGGAAACCGTCTCCGGGTTGATCGAGCGTCTGGACCTGACCGGACGGCGCGTGGCGGTCGAACTCAATCTGGATATCGTGCCGCGCAGCCAGCATGCCACCACCGCCTTGCGCGAGGGTGACCAGCTTGAGGTGGTCCACGCCATTGGCGGTGGTTGACCCCGCTCATCGGTTTATCGCGTTCAGACAGCCGCCCACTTTCACGAGGATTACCCATGAGCCATGCGCCCAGCGACAAGCCCTTTACCCTGGCCGGTCGTACCTACCAGTCGCGTCTGCTGGTCGGTACCGGCAAGTACAAGGACCTCGAAGAAACCCGCCTGGCCATTGAGGCTTCGGGTGCCGAGATCGTTACCGTGGCAGTGCGCCGGACCAATATCGGGCAGAACCCGGGCGAGCCGAACCTGTTGGATGTGATCTCGCCGGACAAGTACACCATCCTGCCGAACACCGCCGGCTGCTATGACGCCGTCGAGGCGGTGCGTACCTGCCGCCTGGCCCGTGAGCTGCTCGACGGCCACAAGCTGGTCAAGCTGGAAGTGCTGGCGGACCAGAAGACCCTGTTCCCCAACGTCATCGAAACCCTCAAAGCTGCCGAAGTGCTGGTTAAAGACGGTTTCGACGTGATGGTGTACACCAGCGATGACCCGATCATCGCCCGCGAGCTGGCGGCCATGGGCTGTATCGCGGTGATGCCGCTGGCCGGCCTGATTGGCACCGGACTGGGTATCTGCAACCCGTACAACCTGCGCATCATCCTGGAAGAGGCTACCGTTCCGGTATTGGTCGATGCCGGCGTGGGCACTGCGTCCGATGCCACCATCGCCATGGAACTGGGCTGCGAGGCGGTGCTGATGAACAGCGCGATTGCCCACGCGCAGAACCCGATTTTGATGGGCGAAGCGATGAAGCACGCGATCATCGCCGGGCGCATGGCCTACCTGGCTGGGCGCATGCCGAAAAAACTCTATGCCAGCGCTTCTTCGCCGCTGGATGGCCTAATCAAGTAAGGACTACGATTTGCTGCGCGTCGGCCCTGCTGCGTTAGAAACAGGCTCGGAATGCTCATGTACAAAAGTACACTCCGCTTCCTCGCCTGTTTCTGCCTTGCATAGCTCTAGCTCGCGAAATCGTAAAAGCACTTTAAGAGCACAGCATGACTGAATTGCAGCAACAGCCTGAGCCGGCTGAAGACACCTCCAAGCACCGTGCGATCAAGAGTTTTGTGATGCGTGCCGGGCGTATGACCGAAGGCCAGCAGCGCGGCCTCGATCAGGGCTGGACGAAGTTCGGCCTGCAACTGGAGGACGGCCTGCGTGACTTCGATCAGGTATTCGGCCGCACGGCGCCGCGCACCTTCGAGATCGGCTTCGGTATGGGTCACTCCACCCTGGAAATGGCCGCGGCCTCGCCCGAGCAGGACTTTATCGGGGTGGAAGTACACCGTCCGGGTGTTGGCGCACTGCTCAACGGCCTGATGACCCAGAACCTAAGCAATATGCGCGTCTACAGCTGCGATGCGATGGACGTACTGCGTACCTGTGTGGCCGACGCCAGCCTGGATCGGGTGCTGCTATTCTTCCCGGACCCCTGGCATAAGGCCAAGCACAACAAACGGCGTATCGTGCAGCCGGCGTTTGCCGAACTGGTGCGACAGAAACTTAAGGTCGGCGGTGTGTTGCACATGGCCACCGATTGGCAGCCTTACGCCGAGTACATGCTGGAAGTGATGAATGTCGCCCCCGGTTACCAGAATCAGGCCGAGGACGGCCAGTATGTGCCGCGGCCAACGGAGCGTCCGACCACCAAGTTCGAGCGTCGCGGCGAGCGTCTGGGGCATGGCGTATGG
>C687J35504_10003457_pt1 | contig 10343 bp, 7 predicted proteins | sample RifCSPhighO2_02_FD_35504 | JGI IMG/M metagenome (IMG submission 35504) | reverse complement strand
AGAGTGATCCGGTTCAACGAAATATTGGCATCGAAGAGCTTTTAAAAACTGGCAAGACAAATTCTCAAAAAATTCTTGCTGAAAAGGCTGGCAGCCCACGCCGTGCGGACATTATTATCGATAGCGACTATGAACTCTTTCAGAAATTGGGCTCTGAAGCAGCAACTTTTAACTACATCACAGACCTTCTTACTTACATCAGCAGCAGGTATCAAGTAGAAGTTGCTACCCGTTTTAATTTAAAGCAAATACTAATCCGCACGACGTCAGCCGACCCTTGGACCCAAACGTCTACCAGCACAATGCTGGATGAGCTCCAGGCTTTCTGGAACGCTGGCGCCAATGCATCGGTTTCCAGACATCACGTGCACTTAATGAGCGGTAAGAACATAGGTGGCGGCATCGCCTACGTTGGGAGTTTGTCCAGCCCAACCATTGCCTACGGAGTTAGCGCTGGCCTCTCTGGCAGCTTTAGCGCATCAAACCCTCAAGTCATCTGGGACTCCATCGTGGTGGCCCACGAAATTGGCCATGCGTTTGGCAGCTCTCACACGCATGACTATGACAACCCTTTTATCGCACCGTCTCCCAACACTGGCGGTGCAATTGATTGCTGCTATTCAGGCAATTCCACTGGGCAGTGCGGCATTTCGTTAGGCGGAGCCGGGCGCTTGGGCTATTTGCCCGGCCTATCGTCCACCACAGGTGGCGGGGCAGGCCAAGGCAACGGCACCATCATGAGCTACTGCCACCTGTTGACTGGCGGCATGAGCAATTTGAGCTGGACTTTTGGAACCAACCACCCTTACGGGGTGAATCCAGATCGTGTGCCTACGGTCATGTCTAACCAGGCCCAGTCAAAACTGCCTCTTGACACTTCAGGCACTTTCGACTTGGCGGTCAGCAAGTCGGGCACAGGTACCGTCACCAGTTCTCCTGCTGGGATTAACTGCGGAATTGATTGCAACGAGTCCTTTGCCAGCGGCACAGTTGCCACACTCACCGCAACGCCCAGCACGGGCTACAGTTTTTCTGGATGGTCTGGGGATTGCTCAGGAACCGGCACTTGTACCGTCACCATGAGCGCCCACAGGAATGTCATCGCCACATTTACTGCAAACCCAGTAGGCGTACTTTCGATTGCCAAGATCGGCACAGGGACGGGCACGGTGACTCGATCAGGGGGAGCCATCAACTGCGGCGCGACCTGCACGGAATCGTTGGCGCCTGGATCTACAGTCACGCTGATCGCCAGCCCCGCAGCAGGCAGCACTTTTGCAGGTTGGAGCGGAGGCACTTGCACCGGCACAGGCTCTTGCTCTTTCACTATCAATGCAAATACCACCGTTAATGCCCAGTTCAACCTGAGTTCAGGTGGCACCACGCTAACGCCACTGCTACAGAATAATCTATCTGGAAGTGCTGGCTCTACGCAGAATTACTCTGTGACCGTTCCGGCCGGCGCTACCAACCTCGCAATTCGAGTCAGTGGCGGAACAGGGGACGTTGATCTTTATGTGAAGTTTGGACAAGTACCAACTACGGCATCATACGACTGCAGGCCGTATCTTGTTGGTAATAATGAAACATGTTCATTCCCAACTCCCTCGGTGGGCACTTACCATATCATGCTCAGGGGCTATGAGGCATTCAGCGGGGTAACGCTTGCAGCAAGTTATCAGACAAACAACGCCAGCAACCCAACCGACATCAGCACGATCATCAATCTCTTGCTCTTAGATTGAAAACAAACATCACGAGGAAATAATGAACTTCAAAAAATACATCCCGATTCTTGCTGCGGTTGGCGGTGCATTTCTGGCACATTCCGCACAGGCTCAGACTTTTTATATCGAGGAGGATCCCATATATCTCCGCTTTGAGCAATATACCGGGGCTTCTGGCAACCTTTCTTTTTGGCGCCTGCCAACCCCTGGGGTTTCTACGTTTCCAGGAGGAACCTGCACCAACCTAAGAATACCCTCTGATCGCCCAGAGCAGTCCTCAAGATTCATGGCGCTTTATCTTTTCTCGAAGACCAACAACAAAAAGATTTTCTATCTCTACAACACGACGACGTGCATCATGGTCAGCTTTGGTACAAACGGCTGATAAAGAGTAGAGATTGGCACGATTGAAAATGGAGTCCTCAGCGTGCGCTAGGCTCCTTACCCGACACAGATGGTTATTGTGTCGATTAGCCCCTGAGCTATTTATTTGTTTCCGCGAGGATTTTTTCCAGTTCGTGGTTAGGCATGCGGCAGTTCGCCGAGCATCCAGCGCAAGGTTTCCTCCAACGGAGGCACATCCCAGTCACCAATCAACTCACGCAATTTTTCGGAACTTCCACATAGCGAGCGAACTTCATTCGTGCGCACGAACGAGGGGTTCACATGCACATCCATGGTGTGGTTTGATATGCGTTCCATCATATCCAGGACCTCCCGCAGTGAATGCGTGCGGCCAGAGCACACATTAACTGTGACCCCTGCAGGACACACCTGCAGCAGTCGGCGGTAGGCCTGCACGACAGCTCGAACATCTGAAAAGTCGCGCCATATATCGAGGTTACCCAGCTGAATGGTATGAGCACGCCTTTGAAAATGTGCCGCTATTTTGGGCAACAGAAAATCCTCGGGCTGCCCCACACCGGTGTAATTGAATGGCCTAGCAATAACTATAGGAAGTTTCTCCATCCACAGCCGCGCCATGTATTCCATGGCCAATTTACTCACGGCATAGTCATTTGCAGGGTTAGGGGACGTGGCCTCTGTTAACACTCCTTCAGTCGAGTTTCCATAAACATTGGCACTGCTCGCCAGCAGTACACAACGCGGCCTTTTCGGGGCAGCCGCCAGCGCGGCCAGCAGGTTGCGCGTGCCCAATAGATTCACTCGATAAAACGCATCCGGATCACCATGGCCCACAAAAGCAATGGCTGCCAGGTGCACGACGGCTTCTGGCTTCACATCTGCAATGACCGTATGCAGGCGAGGCTCATCTAGCAAATCTAAGCAGCTATAGCGAGCGTCTGCAGTACCCGGTTGTGTTCCCATACCCCAGACATCCCAGCCGTGACTCTGCAATTCCGCGGCCAAGTACCGGCCTGTAAATCCCTTGATTCCGGTAATTAGCGCTCTTGGTTTCAGCATGGAGTCTACAGCGATCATCAGAAAGAGAAACCAGACTGGTTGCGCCGCAAATCAGCCTCCACCATCATCTGACACAACTGCTCCAGCGTGGTCTCCGGCACCCACCCGAGCTTCGCCTTTGCCTTGGCAGGATCACCAATGAGGAGTTCCACTTCTGCGGGACGATAGAACTTGGGGTTGACGCGCATAACGGTCTTGCCTGTAGCTGTGTCTACCGCTGTTTCATTCTCGGCCGCGCCCCTGAAGTCCACCTCAATATTTGCCCCCTTGAACGCCATACGTACAAAGTCGCGCACGGTTTCCGTACGGTTGGTAGCTAACACGAAGGTGTCGGGCTCATCTGCTTGCAGCATGCGCCACATGCCCTCCACATACTCTTTGGCAAAACCCCAGTCTCGCTTGGCTTCCAAGTTGCCCAACTCCAGCACATCGAGCGTACCCAGTTTTATCTTGGCAACGCCATCAGTAATCTTGCGGGTAACAAATTCACGGCCCCGCAAAGGACTCTCGTGATTAAATAAAATACCACTACTACCAAATATATTGTAGCTTTCTCTGTAATTTACAGTCATCCAATGGGCATACAATTTTGCTACGCCATACGGGCTGCGCGGATAAAACGGCGTGCTTTCCACCTGTGGAATACCCTGGACTTTCCCAAACATTTCGGAGGTACTCGCCTGGTAAAATCGAATATCCAAATTAATAAGGCGAATGGCCTCCAACAAATTAAGCGCACCAATACCAGTAATTTGAGCTGTAGCATTTGGCTGCTCAAATGAGACCCCCACAAAACTCTGAGCAGCCAGATTATATATCTCATCTGGCTGAACTTTTTGCAGCAACGAAATGCTCGCACCAAAATCTGTAAGATCATATTCAAGCAAATGGAGATTAGGATTGCCATCAATTCCCAATTCTTCGATCCGCCAAAAATTAACCGAACTTGTGCGTCGATAGGTGCCATAAACAGCATATCCTTTAAGCAACAAAAGCTCTGCCAGATATGCACCATCTTGACCCGTTATTCCGGTAACAATCGCTTTTTTCATGGTTGAGTTCTGTCAATCATTCTAAAATAAATGAATAAAATCCTTTAGGGCTAGCTTCTGCCAGAAATTCAAACATATCACGGCCAGAATATAACTCCGCCCCATCCAATCCGGCAAATTCAAGTCGGCTTATCCATACATCTCCACCAACACCACTTCCATAAAGATGTCCAAGATGAAGCTCCAAATGCGAATATCGAGCATGTTTCAAAATACCGATATAACACGCACATTTCAGCAATTCGAGCTCATACCCTTCTATATCCGTTTTGACGAAATCAAAATTCAAATCAACCATTCGATCAATACGGTAGCCGCGAAGCGGAATATTCATAAAGTCGACCAGCATTTTTGAATTTTCATCGCCTTCAGATGAATTAGAGGCCAGAATGGCGAATGGAATAATATTTATCTTGCTAATGACCGCATTCAAAAAACAATTAAATTTTCCAATCGCGACATTAAGTATGGATGGCTCAAAAGAAACGACCTCAACCGTGCTGGGTTGCAGGGCATAGTAGCATGCCCATATCATCTGGTGCCCCCCAAGATCCAAATAGCGCTTAGAATTCACAAACAGACCACGTTTTGATTCCAAGAGAAAATCAAAAGCATGCTCGGCGCCATCTCTTCCATACCATTCTGAAGACTGCTCATTAACTATCGCAATCGACAGCTTTTCACCACCGTCAAACGTGAAGTCCCTCACATAAGGCGTCTTCAAGAATCGATGACTGGAATTCAATTTTTCTCCAAGCGCATGCTCCAGGCCATCTTTTAACTCACCCACGGCCTGCAACCAGTTCCCGTTTTTCGCAGCAGCCAGAGCGGTCTCAGAAAGCAAAAAAAATTCATTTGCCACATCTATGCCATGAGCACGGAATGCGGAACTCATTTTTTCAACATAAATTTTATAATTTTCTTCAAAAGACATTTTCCCTCCTTCAGATCGGCCTATTTAATGAACAGCTTTTTGGACCATGCCCACGGCAAGATCGGAGAAATATCTTCCCAACTCTTCAAAGTCATTACAGCTTCTCCATCGCTGGGATTTTTCTTTTATTCGGACTATATTTTCCATGTCTTGCATGCTCGGATTGATCAGCTGACTAATACCGAGAGCCAAATCCTCTGAATTTGTTCCAGGCAATTCATATACAAAATCACGAACATCTTCAAAGATATTTAAAGGAGTTACGGCCACCAGGGCCCCTGAAGCCAATCCCATTCTTACGGCAGCACTGGACGATTCAGAAGTATTTTGATAGGGGAAAACCACCAAGTCAGCCGAAGATAAAAGGTTCAAAGACTCTCCATCTTCTAGGTAATCGTTAATCATCCTGACTTTCGACGACAGTCCTAAATTTATAATAAGTTCTTGGCAGCGTGCAATCAACGCTTCCGAAGCAGCGTCTGAATATACAGCATTAATCATATCCAATCTTATATCAACACTCTGACGGGATAAAGTATCAATTGCCACAATAAGCTGCTCCAATCCTTTATGAGGCAATGCAAAGCCATAGGAAGCAACTTTGAATGTTCTGCTTTCATTTTTTTCCTTAGTTGCCACTGCCTTAATCACCCCCTGAGGAAAGAAAAACAAATTCTCACGGATGCCCAATCGATTAAGATTCTCCACATCACTAAGAGAATGAATTAAAATGGCATCACAAATGCTAAGTGCCGGGACAAGCTCAGAAAGCTTGCGGTTAATTACGTTTGGAGGAGGATCCACAGTGGCATGGAGTGTTACTGTCACCACACGGCCCCCGCTCTTTTGACGGAATATAAAATCCGACAGAGCGAAGAAATCGTGAAAACCAAAATTCAACTGTATTGATATTACGTCAACACCTGCATCATCCATAGCATCATTGAGCATAGAGAGGCTGCCACCACCGGATCTCCAACAGCGAACGACATTCGCCCCATCAGCCTCTATTAGATCTTGCGCGAACGGAGCAAATACAACAGATGGCTGGTTAGTAGCTTTGCTCAAATTTTTAGCATAGGATGCTATTCCGCATTTTGTATTCCATGTAGTGACCCATCCAATTTTTACACTCCGTTTTAGCTTACCCAAAGCAAGCAGAGCGGTAATTTCATTATTCGCAACAGCCAGCGAAGATTTGAGTAAAAAGCTTTCTGGAATTTTCCTGATGTCAGAATTTTCCTTCACCCGAGATAGAAAATTTTGATAAACAGTATCTGCATCCAAAGTATGCTTTTCATCTTTGATACTGCATTCAATATTCTCCATGAATTCAATTGCTTTTTTTGCAGACATTTCCCAGGAGAAAATTTTTGAATATTGAAGGGCATGCTTTTTCAATGATTCATAAAAAGAGCGGTCATGCAGTGCCTGTTCTAATTTGGCGGCAATAGCGCTTTCATCTTGAGGATCAAACATAGCATCGGTTCGACCCAAGACCTCAGGAACACTGGTAGTGTTGGAGCCTATAGCAGGCACTCCACAGGACATCGCCTCGAGAACAGGCAAGCCAAACCCTTCCCTAAAAGACGGAAAGACAAACAGGGCAGACAGGTTATATAGATCAATCAGGTCATCATCAGTAATATGACCCAGAAAAAGAACAGCACCCTCCCTTAAACCAGCATCTTTTGCAATCTTTGCAAGACGGCTATAAACTCCATCCCAACCTTTTCCAACAATGACCAACTGATATTCATCTCTAGTCTCAGATGACGTAAGAGCAAAGGCCCGAATTAATCCCTCCTGATTTTTTCGAGAATCAAAACTTGCCACATAGATGAAAAATTTCCGGCAAATATTGAATCGACCCCGAATATCTTGCTCCCGCTCTTTAGAGATTGTGCGCGGCTTGAATTTCGAATCCACGGCAGAAGAAATATTCACTATCCGCTCAGGATCGAATCCACCAACACTCTCTCCTTCGGCCTTAGAGTAATTGGAAATAGCCAGGAGAATCCCTGCACGACGCATGCAATCGATTTTTTGAAAAAAGTGCTTTTCAAGCACGTGATTTGTAAGATACTTTTTCTGTTCAACCAAAGGAATAAGGTCATATAGCGTCACAGCGGTCCGTGAAGCAGGAAATAACAAGCCAACCGAAGTAACTACATCATCTCCCAAACCTTCTATTAAACTGGTCACATGTACGAGATCGGGAGCGAAATCAACGATGAATTTTTCACGGACAAGCTCCGCCATCCTTGTCAAACCGATCTCGCCACTCACAACAGTTTTGTTTTCCGCAACACCTGAGGGAATATCAATAGCGATTATTTTATGTTGTGGAATCAAATCGACAAAATCTGCACGCACATCGTTCTCGTACGGCAATGATTTATTGAGCAGTACATAGAAATCATGCCAATGGCCAACCCGTATCATCGCTTTCGCCAAAGCCAAGGAATAGCGGCCGATTCCCCCAAACCTGCTACCAGACTGGCAGCTCTGAAGATCAATCAGAATTTTCATTAATCAATGTAAAGTAGTAGGTAGCAAGTTCTACACAGATCCTGGCAAGGCCTGTTTTTTTTGAAATCTATTGCACATCAATTAATGGCTACTCCTGGATGCATCTTGGAGGTCTGAATATATTTTTCGTCCCCTAGGCGTCAAGCTTGCACAGGTCAACTCTTTTGGTCCATTAAGTTCCGCCACCAAGGAACTCTGTGCTCTGCTTGGTCTTGTGTAAACATCCAATAATTGCGCATGTAGGTCCGGATATTTTCGTAAAAGCCACTCATTAATCTTTGCACTGCTTCTTGGTCTTTGCAAAACAAAAGAAATCAGATACGACAATGGCCGTTGACTTGCACCAATTGCGCCATGTATTGCACGATTGAAGCCCATACGAATCGGATGAAAACAATGAAGTGCCACATCCAATACAAAGCGTAATGGCAGCGTAAGACGCCATGACATGCTTTCCCTCAATCTAGATATCTCACGCTCTGCGTCTATCGCCCTGCGCTCCAAAAACCTTAATTTCGCCTCTTTTTCACTATTTTCCGCAAGCACCTTATCTACATCGCTCGCCCTGCTCTCCAAAATCTCTGTCTTTAATTTCAGTAACTCAATTTGTTCTTCAGATTGCAAAACTCTTTGCTCAGCTTCAATTTGAGTACGTATCTTAAAATCGTCAAATACATTGGGGGGAAATTTAAACGCTGGTATTAAATAGGCTTGCTCTTGCGCAACATAGAATCTATTTAGGCCATCGGTATATACAAAACAGTACTCCGAATCTAGCAACAATCGCTCCCATACGTCATATACCTCAATCTGAGAATTTGGAATGGTAGCTTCAACAAGAACAATCCAGGGGCGATTTTTGAGCCAGTCATTCCCTTCCAGTACTGCGTGCTCAAAACCTTCCACATCAATTTTCAAAAAATGTACTTCCTGCCCCTCAGGAACGTAATCTTTCCAAATAGCATTAAGTGTTGTTACTGAAACTTGCTTCCGAACATATGGCCGCCCCGCAGCTACTTCTCCTTCAGCAATTGAATCGACGAGAGTGGAAAGCCCAGACCCTTCAAAGATCGTAAATGGCAGCGTGCCCGATGCACGGCCAAGCGCCATCCCAATATTGTGATCACGAGGGCGCCTATCCTCCAAGAGTTTCAAAAAAACCGGATTTGGCTCTATATTAACGCCGAGCCAACCCTTTTCATAAAATGCTTTTGTGACTGAATCCTGATCTGGCCAAGCCGCCCCAACATCGATATAGAAACCCTTTTCTATACTCGCGAGCGCGCGCATCAACATTACGTCTTCGAAGTTTTGTGCATAGGAAATCATTGTATTTCAGCTACCAATGGTAGACACCGTCTTTATCTAAATAGCGACTCAAATTGGATCTGATATAACTCACCTGATCTTGACTAAGCAGTTCTGATGCATTTTTAGACTTTAACGATGAAACATGACGCCGATGATAAAAATTAATCTTATTATAAAAACTAAATCCTATATCAACACTATCACTCACATCCATATGACTGGTCTTTTTGTATACAGCTTTTTTTTTATTATTCAACCAGATTTTGTGAACTTCCAACGCACTCCACTTACCGAAAAGGTATTCACTGATTCTTCGTATCACAAACCACGAATAGTTATCAACATCTTCGTACTTTATATTCAGCATATTTTTATGCATTTTTTGGTGCCAGGAAAGCCATTGATCATATGTAGCAACGGAATCCTCCAACGAAAATCCAAAAACGTTCATCCATGACGCAATAGCATCTTCAGGTTTGCGTACAGTACATACACATGGGACACCTCTTTTACCCAGAATTGCATTTATCATCGCATCAGGTGAATGACTTTTTACAATCGCATTGATTGAGTCATCAGGCTCTGAAAGAATGCCATCTATCGAATTCGATGAAAATGTCGAAACACCTCCTCTGGCGTCAAGAAGCTCCCTGACAACGTTATAGGAAAATGTTGACCCACTTCTCTGCATTCCCGCCACGATTACTATCACTTTTTTTTCACCTCGACGTTGCCAAATAAATTCGCGAAACCGTTAGAGCTATAGGGATGGGCGCTTACTACACGAAATATCAAAACGTCTACACGGCGATGCAACATCTCTTCTTTTTCAAGCCCTTCTTTCGTCACCCCCACATTAAGATAATATGTCCCCGGCACTAAGTTTCCTTGCAGACTGAATCGAACTCGAGCTGATTCGCCAGACTGGAAAGATTTTTTTGAGTTTTGAATGTTGGCATTTGCATTGGTGGCATAAACGCATACTCCATCCACGGACTTTACCATCATCCCAAAATTCACGCAGTCAGCCGACTCATTAAATCCCACGTCGTAGTTCACGGATATGGGGTGCCCCTCAGGTATAATGTTGGTTACAGCCCCCTCAGCATCCAGGATGCTAACATTGGTTATCTCTGCCCCCCTGCTTCCGTACTGAACTTCAACACTCTTGGAAACCAAATTAGCGTCATAGATTGGGACTATTTCATTTTTTGACTCGTTTGTATTTACTGCCACCCCGAAGAGCAATCGTTCATACGCATCACAAACGCTTCTAGCCTTACCAATTTTTGATATTATCCCACCATTGACAAAGATAGCTCGATCGCATATTTTTTTTACGGTTTCCGTGTCGTGACTCAC
>C687J35504_10003454_pt1 | contig 10346 bp, 13 predicted proteins | sample RifCSPhighO2_02_FD_35504 | JGI IMG/M metagenome (IMG submission 35504) | reverse complement strand
TGCCAACTGGATATGCATGTTACGCCTCCTCCGCCTCCAGAACCTCCGCCACTGCTGCTTCCACCAGAGCTTGAGTCGCTGGAGCAGTTTGTTGTTTTGCCGGCATCATTGTCATTGCAGTCGTTTCCAGAAGCGCATCCGGCGCCGTAGCCGTCTTCATCAACATCCTTACACTGCTCTTTCACAGCAGAATGGCTTAAGCCAATGACTTTATACCTTAAGCCAGTATCAAAACAAGCATACTGTCCAACAGTCAAGTTATCGCACATAACCAGTATTTCATTTGCAGCATCGCATCCGGAGCTTATGGTGTCAAAGCCTGCATCTGCATCCTTTATGCAGACGGATTTCACATTTGTATTCATTTTTTCCAAAAAGAATGTCTTTGTTGAAGCAAATCTTAAGCCCCTTATGGAAATTGCACTGCTTCCTTTTATTGTCCTGTTAATAGTTATGTTGCCAAAATCCAAGATGCTTGAAGAATTGAATGTAAAATTAAACTCTATAATTTGTTCAGAGCCATTGGTTATATTAACCACATATGTGCCGTTAAAAAGCTTGGATAGATTTGCTGTTCCGTTTATATTTATGCTTAATGGCATAGTTGTATTTATTGAGGATAGGTTACCCAGCAAGAAGTCATTCTCATCTGAAATGCCGTCATTATCGTCATCGCTTTCATTAAAGTCCGGATTGCCGTCGTTATCCAAATCTCTTGCGTCATTAATGATTATGGTAATCAGCAAAGAATCAAAATCAGTGCCGTCATTCGCCGTTATATTTGCTTTGTAGACGCCGGCATCGCTCAAGTTTGTATTCCAGATAAAATAATCGCCTTCCCTGGAAAATCTTGAATCATTTATTGTATAGTTTAACAAATCGCCGTCCAAATCAGAGGCACTCGAGCTGACATTCACTTTTTGCGTCTCACTTAATATAATTGATGCTGCACTTATGTTCAACGAGGGCTTTGCATTTCTTATTATCATTGTTAAGCTATTAACAAAATCGCTCCAGTTAAAGCTATCAAAAACCCTCACGCTGAAAGTCCAGTTCTCAAGCTTTGTTGTATTTGCTGGATGAATATATGTCTTATTTGTGTAATCTGCAATCAAAGTGCCGTTTATGTGCCAAAAGGTTTCATTTGCCGTGATTGAATCGTAGTCAATGTCTGTAAAGCCCCAGAAAGCCTGCAAAGTGCCGTTTGTCCTGTTCAAGAAATCCATGTTTGTCAAATTGACTGAGGTAATGCTAGGGGCTGTGTTTGTATTATTCAGGCTTATGTTGAATAATACTTCAAAACCGGATTTTCCATAGCTATCGTTAAAGAAGGCAGTTATATTGTACAATTTGTTTGCATTTAGCCTCGTATTCCATAAAAGCCGCCAAATATCGCCATTTTTAGTCATTGAAAGATTCGTGCCGTTGAAGTTTACCAAAACTAAACTTACATTTGTAACATCAGTTATATTAACGCTTATGTTGAATAATCCATTAATTAATGAATTATTTTTATTGGGATTTATCCACTTATTAAAATCAGGCGCAAATTGGTCGTTGCTTGCCCCAGGAGTGCCATTAACAAAAGCGCTTTCTGTAAAATTTCCCTTGTAGGGGATTAATGTTTTTCCATTGCCATTTGCTAGGGTTAAGAAAGGTGTATAATTTACAAGTTGGGCATATGTGCCGTCTGATAAATTGATAATATCTGCTGGAGCGGTATTGTCCAAAACAAAATCTCCGTCTACAGTTGCGTAAATCGCGTCTGTGGAATTCCAGATACTATCATTATTTCCATAATACGCTTCAAAGCTATTCAAATCACTATCTGCACCATCTATTAACTCCCTCGCAACAATAACAAAACCACCAGCAGTTATATTTACATCTTCAAAATTATTTCCATTTATTGTAAAATTTTCAAGATTTATTGTTTGAGTTCCATTATTGAAAAGTTCAATCCACTCTAAATCTGAATCATCACCTTGAGCAGTACTTGGATTATACATAATCTCATTAATAAAAACTGCAGAGTAGGAGTTTAAAGATACAAGTATTATAAATAGCATAAACAATAACACAATCACCTCTTTTTTCAAAATAAACCCAATTTTAAGAAAATTATGGAGTAGATTATAAATTTTATTGCTTTTAGCAAGTACAAAACTTTTTAAATCATCAAATCATTCTATAATTTGTATGGAAGGCAAGAAACTGCTCATCGTCGGCATTGATCCCGGTACAACCACAGCTTATGCAGTCCTGGATATCGAAGGCAATCTGCTCCATCTGGCTTCTTCAAAACAGCTCAGCCTTAACCAGATGATTTCTGATACATTAAAACTTGGCAAGGTTGTTCTTGTCGGAACAGACAAGGGAAAAATCCCCCACCTGGCTGCGGCGTTTGGCGCAAAGTTTGGCGCAAGGATTGTAAATCCCGAACAAGACCTCAAGGTGGATGAAAAAAGAAAAATTGTAAGCAGCTTCGATTTTGATAACGAGCACCAGGCTGATGCATTGGCATCTGCCCTGTTTGCCTACAGGTCTGAAAAATCATTGCTTGATAAAATAGACTTTTTTGCAGAGAAGAACAAAAAGCAGGACATCAAAAACAGGATAAAGGATATTGTGGTTACAAAGCGGATAAGCATAAAAAATGCAGTAAGCATTATAGAGAGGAAGGATGATGAGTCCCAGATTATAGGGAAAGTGATATATGAAAAAAAGCTGAATGAGTCCGACTTCTTGAGATTGTTCAATAAACTTAAAAAATATGAATCAGAGAAAAGGTTAATGAAGTTTTATAATGATAATTTAGAGAAAAGGTTAATGAATTTAGAAAAGCAGGCAAAAAAAGAAGGGCCTGAACATAAAAAGCCTGTTGACTTCAGGGAAAATAGGATAATATTTCTCGACAACCTGGTTAAGTCAAAAGAGGCGGAGATAGAACGCCTCAGGTCATCAATAGGCAGGTATAACAAGCTGATATCCGGCATCAATGATTTTTGCATATTAAAAAAGCTCGATACATTGGGGATAAATGAGTTTAATTTTAAAAACAAGGCGCTGAATATCCAAAGAAATGACATGCTTCTTGTGGAAAACCCCAATATTGTAAGCGATAGCGTGGTTGCCGCGCTAAAAAACAGGGTTTTTGTTATTGTGCATAAAAAGCCGATAAGCAAAAATATAGAGAACAGGCTTCCCTTTGTGTTTATTGACGCAGCAAGGCTCAAAATTGAAGAGCACGGCTATTTTGGTTTTATTGAAAGGGCTAATTTCGAGGTTGAAAAGCGCAAGGCAAACTGGGTTAATAAGATAATTGAAGACTACAAAAGGGAGAAAGAGCAGCTAGCGTAGCTCGCTGCCCCTTATAGCGACCTTTTTCCCGGTTTTCAGGTCCCTTGCAAATACTTTTTTGCCTATGCTTAAAAGCCTGACTCTTTCGCCCCTTACTAAAACAACGTCGCCTGCCTTGTGCTTTGAAAGCCTGAATAATGCATTGACCCTGTAAAGCTCTTTGCCGTGACGGCTCTTTGTATGCAGCTTTGAGCTTATTTTAAGCTCCCCTCCGAAGTTGTCTTTCAGCTTCTTGCCCAATATAGTGACAAATTTCTGTGAGGTCAGGTAAATGTCCATGCCATTTTGGAATCCTACTATTTTGGTTGCAGCGACATCTCCTCTTTTTTTAATCTGGTTGTGCACAAAATCAAGGATTTCATCATTGATGTCCCTAAGCTGCAATATTCCCTGATAATAATTTGGGCGTGATAGCTTCATTTTATGAGGATAAAATCAAAACCTTTTTATTCTTTTTGCCAAGATTGCGGTTTATGGGTAAAGATTTGAAGAAATTCCTGAAAAAATTGTGGTATTTCATTTGGGAAGATGACGGCATTTTAAGCTGGATTGCCAACATTGCATTGTCATTCATTCTCATCAAATTTGTAGTCTACCCTGGATTGGGCCTTTTATTGACTACTTCCCACCCTGTTGTGGCGGTCGTAAGCGAGAGCATGGAGCATAATAATGGATTTGACGGCTGGTGGGAAAAATCCAGCGCATGGTACATTGACAACGGCATAAAAAAGGATGCTTTTGGGGATTTCCCGCTGAAAAATGGGTTTGACAAGGGCGACATAATGATTCTTAAGGGCAAAAACCCCGAAAGCATAAAAATAGGGGATGTTGTGGTGTTCTGGAGCGCCAAAAAAGACCCTATAATACACAGGGTTGTCAAAAAATGGCAGCTTAACAGTACATACTATTTTCAGACCAAGGGCGACAATTACAGGACAAACCCTGTATCTATAAAAAGCGCCTTTTTGGACGAAACCAGTATAAGCGATGAGCAGATTGTCGGCAATGCAGTTGCAAGGATACCATTGCTGGGCTACATAAAGATATGGTTTGTTGAGCTGATTGTGGAGCCATTTAAAGCTGTTATAGATGTAAAAAAAAGTTAAGTTTATATAGGATTTGCCAAAGTTCTTGGATTTAAGATGTTTTGCCCAAAATGCGGCTCAATACTTGTGCCGAGGAAAGAGGACAGCAGGAAGATGCTTGTATGCTCATGCGGCTACAGGACAACGCATGTAGCAGGAGCCACAGTCAAAGAGACTATCGTTAATACAGGAAAGGACGTTGAGGTCGTGGACAAGGGCGAGCTTCAGACATTGCCCAAGACAACAGCAGAATGCCCAAAATGCGGGCACAAGACAGCTTATTTCTGGCTGGTACAGACTCGAGCAGGCGATGAGCCCGAGACCAAGTTCCTAAGGTGCGAGAAATGCGGGCATACNTGGAGNGATTATGATTAGAAATAGGTATTTTTTATATTAATATCTAGGGCTTTCATTTAAAGTAAAATAAAATGTAGAACCTTTGCCTATTTGGCTATCTGCCCAATAACTGCCTTTATGACGTTCTATAATTTTGGCTACAATACTCAGGCCAATTCCTGTACCTGGAAAATTAATTCCTGTACTTAAGCGTTGAAATCGTTGGAACAATTTGGTAGCTTCTGATTTATCAATTCCAACTCCATTATCTTTCACAAAAATTGCCTTTTTGCCTTTATGCTGAAGATTATCTCCATCGTAGATTGCTTCACCCACTTCTACTTCTGGGTTACCATTTTTTCCTGAGTATTTAACTGCGTTTCCAATTAAATTCATTAGTACAATTTGCAATAGACCTTTGTCACCTTCTACGTATAAGCCATCTTGAATATCAAATTTAACTGGATGACTTTCACGCTCCTGCAATTTATTCTGGATTTCTCTTGCCATCTCACTCAAATCAACTTTACTATAAAGTAAGTCTTTCTCACCGGCAAGTGCATCTTGGGTAAGGTCAGTAATTAGATTACTCATCTGTTCAGCATTGCGCCATATTTTTTCAACAGTTTTTCTAGCATCACCACCAAGTTTACAATATACTCCTTCCAGAAGCATCTGTGCATAACCTGCAGTAACGTTTATTGGTGTTTTTAGTTCATGTGAAACTACTGAAGCCAAGTCTTGAAGCGCTCTATTTGATTCTCCAAGTCTTTTATTATCGCCTTTAATACGAAGATAGTCAGTAGCCAATTCTTCTAATTCTGCACTAGTAGCTTGACGTCCTTCTAATAAAGCCTTTGCAATGTCTTCTAAAGATTTGTCTGTCATTTTCCCTTTTGTATCAATATAACCCCTTTATAAACCTTTCTATTTTTGTTATTATAAAGTGGTGAAATATAAAAACAGCAACATTTTAATCCCGGTCATTATTTTTAGCATTCATGGACATCAAAGCCAATAAATTCAGGATAATAGCCAAGCCCAATGCCCGGGAAAACAAAATGGAAGGCTTTGACGAAAACAAAAGAGCATACAGAGTCAGCATAAAGGCAAAGCCCGAGGGCAACAAAGCCAATGCAGAAATAATCAAATTCCTGTCAAAATTACTTAAAAAAAGGGTTAAAATAACCCATGGGCTCAAATCAAGGGAAAAAACCATTGAAATCCTTGACTGAAACAACAAAGTATTTAAAACCAAATAGAAATAGAAACTAAAAAAGAGGTATTGCCATGTTTTTATTCAAGCCAAAAAAATATGATGAGATTCTGCCGCCTCCCCCGCCTATGGACATGGAGCCTGGGGAAAAGCCCAAGCTGTTTGACGAGGTTATAAAGCCCAAAAAAGCTGAGAATTTTCCTGAGCAGGAGGAATTCAGCAAGTTAGTCAAAGAGATAGAAGAAAGCTCTGCGCCAAAAAGGCAGATTAAAAAGGGTAAAGTATCTGTTAAAGCGATTAAATCAGTACAACAAAAAATTCCAGTTAAACAAATAAAAGGGAAAAAATTACCATTCAAAAAGCCAAAAATTGCAAAAAAAGCAGAAGCCATTGGCTTAGATAAGGATTTTGATTTAAAGGGCATTGATTTTGAACTGCCTAAAGAGCTTGAACTTTCTGAAAAAGATATTGGGCTGCCTGAAACATTAGAGGATTTTGATATAGAAAATTTTGGAAAAGAGCTATGGCAGGAAGCTGAAAAGCCCAGGGAGATTTCTGAGGCGGAAGAGGAGATAAAAAGCGCGATTGAAAAGATAAAAGCGCATGAAAAGCCGTCTTTTTTCAGGAAGCTTTTCGCAAAAAGGAAAAAGGAAGGGGAGATGCCTGAAAGGCAAATGGAGCTGCCATCAGACAAAATTTCAGCTATACATGGTAAGGTAAACGAGGCAAGGCAGGCCTTGATGGAATTTGACTTGGAAAAGGCAAGGAAGAGCTACATTGAGGCTATGAACCTTTACAACAGGATAAACCCGGAAGAGCAGGCCAAAGTATATCATGACATAAAAGAGATTTATCTTGAAAGGAAAAGCGCTGAAGGGCTGAAAGTTTAGCTGATTTCTACGCAAGCTTAATAAATGAAATTTAAACCCTTCAGGCTATGAGGAAATGCCTGTTCATAGTTGTTGACGGATTAGACGGCTCTGGCAAGAGCAAAATAGTTAAAATGCTTTATGGCTATCTGTCAAAGAGCAGTGGATATAAAATATTAGCCACAAGAGAGCCGACTTCCGGCGCTTATGGCAGAAAGATAAGGCAGATTCTAAGAAAAGAGAAAAATCCTAAAAGCAACGGCAAAAAGATGGCAGAGCTGTTTGTGAAGGACAGGAAGTGGCATTTAAAAAATGAGATTGTGCCATTCTTGGAATCAGGAAATGCCATTGTGCTGTGCGATAGGTACTATTACTCGACGATTGCTTTTCAGGCTGCGCAAGGAATCAATGTAGATGAGCTAATTGAAAAAAATAAGGGTTTCATGAAGCCCGGCATTGCGTTTATCCTTGATGTTGAGCCTGAAATCGCGCTTGAAAGGATAGCCTACAGGCAAAAGGAAAAGTTTGAAAAACTTGATTTCATGAGAAAAATAAGGGCGAATTTTCTTGAAATGCCGAAATTGCTTGATGATAACATAAGAATAATAAATGCCTCTAAGCCATTAAAATATGTTTTTGAGAGCATAAAGGAAGAAGTTGATGCGCTGGTTAAGGCGTCTTGACATCTCCGTTGCTTTTGTAGTAAGGCTCGCTGATTTCCTCAGCTTCAGGGGGTTCTGGCTGTGCAGCTTCCTGAATTTGGATTGGCTCTTCCCTTGCTTGAAATCTGCTCCTGTTGAATATCATGGCAGCAGCCACTATTGCAATTGCCAGTATTACTGATGGAACAAGCAGGTTGTACTGCACAACTGTCTTCTGTATTGTTGGGTACTGGTGGCATGTAAAATCACTTCCGCAATACGATTCAGAGCCGCAGTCTTTGTTTGTCCTGCATTCCCTTTGGCCTATATTGACAAGCCATCCTATGAAGAAAACAACAATAATTACTATTAGTATTGTTGTCGCTGCTTCTGATCTCCTAGAAGATTTGAATAACCCCCCCATGCATCACAGCAATGCATGCTCCTTTTTAAACCTTTTGCAGTTAATTACTTGATAGTAGAAATATCCTAATCTACGGGCTTTTGTTCTTCAGTAATCTCTTTATTCTCCTCAGCCACAAATTCTGCCAGCTTTGTGTTTTTCTGTATTGTCTTGAACCGTATAGGTTTGCTTGTGTCCTTGCCCATGATTATTCCTCTTTTAATCCAAGCCGGTGCTTCCGAAGCCTTTGTCATTCCTTGTTGTCTCTCCCAGCTCTTCAACCTCTTCAAAAACAGCTTCCTCCACTTTTATGAATACCATTTGCCCTATTTTCCTGCCTTTTTCTATTTTGTATGGCTTGTCGCTAAAATTAATCAAAGGGATTTTTATTTCACCCCTGTATGAAGAGTCAATCGTGCCTATGCTGTTTGCATGCCCTACCCCATGCTCTAAAGCTAATCCGCTTTTCGGCCTTATCTGGGCTTCATACCCGAATGGAATTGCCACTTTAATTCCAGTTGCCACCAGTCTCCTTTCCATCGGATTCAGCACGCATTCCTCAGCAGAGTACAAATCCATTCCCGAGTCGCCTTTGTGGGCGTAGAATGGCAACTTTCCGCCAGCAGTTTTTTTAATTTTGACTTTGAGCATCATTTTAATCACAAAGAAAACCCAGTTTTTAGCAGCAAGCTTGTATTTAAAGAATTCGCAATTAAAAAATATAGGTTTGTTACATTATGTTGCAATTACTCTTTTCTAAACGAGAATACCGATGAAAGCTTGTGCTCAAGCACTTTTCCGGTTGAAGCGTCTATCCTCATGTTTAAAGTGTTGAATGCTTCTGTTACATAAGTTATGTTCCATATGTTGCCAAGCTCCTTTATGTTTTGAAGTATGGCAATTGTCTTGATGCTATTGTCTTTTGGGAAGCCTTTTGCCTGGAATTCATTGGCTTTTGCAATTGCATTGTCAAATGTGAGCTTTACCTTTTCCAGCTGTATCTCGTGCACTTCTGTATCTTCTTTTTTAAATATTTCCTCCTCTGCCCTTACATTTATGCTGCCGCTTCCTATCATAAAGGTGGTTATCTTGTCTTTTTTCTTGTTGTAGAATCCAATCTGCCATTCGTCAGGGTCCATCTCCTGGAGTATCTTGAAGGCGTAAGAGAAGTAAGTGCTTTTGTTTTTTTGGCGCCATTTTTTGAACTCCCGGCTTTCTTCAAGCTTCTTTAAAGCTGGCTTTAGTTCCATATGAAATTTCAAAAAAACTTAAAGTTTATATAGATTTGTATCTTAACAAAGAACATGATTACCGCGGATGTAAAGCTGATGCTGAAGAAGCAGCAATACGAGATTGTCGGCAGCCATAGCAGAGTCAAGACTTGCCACTGGACTAAAAGCGACTTGAGGGATGAGGGAGGCTGCTACAAGAGCAGGTTTTACGGCATCAACAGCCATCAATGCGTGCAGATGACCCCTACTTTTACATGTAACAATGCATGCGTATTTTGCTGGCGCGACTTGAGGTACCATACAGCGCCTGCAATGCAGGACGGCATTGACGAGCCTGCCGATATAGTTGAAGGAACGATAGAAGCCCAGAAAAAGCTGCTTTCGGGCTTTGGCGGCAACGAGAAAACATCGCATGAAAAGTTTGAAAGGGCAATGCAGCCGCAGCATGTCGCAATAAGCCTTGACGGCGAGCCGACATTGTATCCTAAATTACCCGAGCTTATAAGGGAATACAAGAAAAAGAACTTTTCAACGTTTGTTGTAAGCAACGGCTTGCTGCCTGAAAGGATAGAAAGATTGATTGATGAGCCGCCAACTCAATTGTATATTTCTGTTGATGCCCCAAATGAGGAGCTTTTCAACATCATCGACAGGCCAATAATTAAAAATGCGTGGAGCGGATTGATTAGGACATTAAGCATGCTGCCAAAAATTCGGGAAAAAACAAGGACTGTGCTGAGGTTCACATTGATAAGGGGCTTGAACATGATTTCTCCCGAGCAGTGGGCTGAAATAATAAAAATGAGCAATCCGATGTTCGTTGAAGTCAAGGCATACATGTGGGTAGGCATGTCCAGGGAGAGGCTTGAGCAGGAAAACATGCCTCTGCATGAGGAAGTAAAGGAGTTCGCGCAACAGATTGCCAAGCATGTTGATTACAGGCTGATTGACGAGCACGAGCCTTCAAGAGTTGTATTGCTGATGAAAGAGGACTTTAAAGGAAGGGTTATGAGGTTTGAGTAAAGGTTCGTATAACACAAGTTTTTCACTCACAAAGTTCGCAAAAAACGTGTTATATGTTCGTTCGTGCCGCTTCTTCATTATGGTTTTCCCTTTTACAAGGTCGCTACATTACTTTCGCTTAATTCTGGGAATGTGAACTTATCAGATCACATAACGTGGAATTAAACTGTTCGTTTTTATT
>C687J35504_10003449_pt1 | contig 10350 bp, 9 predicted proteins | sample RifCSPhighO2_02_FD_35504 | JGI IMG/M metagenome (IMG submission 35504) | reverse complement strand
TCTTTCGGCAGTGTGTCCGGAGAAAGCGCTATGCGGCCCGAAGAAAGAAACCATGATTGGAACGAATCCTCCCAATTTTTGAATTGAGGGTCATCTCGCGGATCTATGGGTGATGGTCCAAGAGGATCACTTTTTTTGATCCAATACAATATTGTGTGGGGTTGTCCGACCGCGATCTCTTTAATAAACTCTTTTGGTGTGTATTCGGTCGCACGTTTTTTTGATGCGGTGTCAATTTTTACCACAGTATCTCCTTCCCAAAGTCCTCGTAGTATTGGTTTTTCCGGCGGCGATACGTCCGGGGAAGGAAAGCTTTCGGGGAGCATTTTTTTAAGGGCAACATCCATAAAGGAACGCCACATAGGGGCGGCGGCAAGAACACCCGACCCCTTCTGTTGTATGGGTGTATTGTCGTTGTTTCCTACCCATATGCCGACAGCAATGGAGGGTGTATACCCTACCGTCCATGCATCTCGGTACTCTTGGCTTGTGCCGGTTTTTGCCGCAACCTGGTGGTCAGGGAAAAAAAGCGACGAGTTCGGGCGAAATACCGGAATGCGCGCAGTGTTATCCGACAGAACACCATTAAGTGTTCTTACGACATTTGTGTCTATGACGGCTTTTGAAACGACCCTTCTTTCCTCAAGGGTTGTTCCTCTTCTTTCTACTTTTAGTATGAAAGAAGGGGGGACGCGGATGCCGTCGTTAGCAAATACGCCATAGGCGCTCACCATATCAAGAAGGCGGACCTCTGCACATCCAAGAACCAATGCAAGGCCGCAGCGTTCTGCGTCTTGTAGTGTGCTGATGCCAACATCTTCCGCGGTGGTAATAGTATTCTTAACACCAGTAAGGTATAAGAGTTTTACTGAGGGAACATTGAGTGATTGGGCGATTGATTGGCGAAGAGATACGGGGCCTCGGAAGGTTTCATCATAGTTCTGGGGATGATAGCACTCATCTTCCGATATTCCGGCGCGCTGTGGCTTTCCGTCATGCGCACACGAGGGGTTGAATTCCGTCGGTACGTCAAAAAGGGTGGTCTCGGGCGTATAGCCAAGCTTGAAAGCCGCTGCGTAGACGAATGGCTTGAATGAAGAGCCCGGCTGGCGAAGGGCAGTCGCAACATTATAGTTTCCGTCATGTTCAAGGTCAAAGTAATCGTATGAGCCAACAAGCGTAAGTATCTCCCCGGTCTTGGGATCAATGGCAACGAGAGCCGCGTTTTCTGCCGCTATGAGTTTTTTATTTAATTCAACGCCTTCTTTAATGATCCGTTCCGCTTCAAGTTGGAGGTCTATGTCTATGGTCGTGGTAACTTCAAGCCCGCCCGATTCCACCAACTCTTCACCATACGTTTGATTCAAATACTCGCGCGCCATCATAACAAGGTGCGGCGCCTGAATATTTTGTTTTGGGTTCAAAAAATGTAGTTCCTCATCTCTCGCAACTTTTTCCTCCTCTTTGGTGATGTAGCCGAGCTTGTGCATGCGCTCCAATATAGCATTTTTTCTCACCATAAGTTCGGCGGCGTGGTTTCCATAAGGAGAATAATAGGTGGTGCCTTTTGGCAGGGACGTAAGAAGGGCGGCTTCCGCAAGAGTAAGATCTTTCGCCGACTTTCCAAAAAATGTCTTTGATGCTGCCTCTATCCCATATGCGTTGGAACCGTATGGTATCTTATTAAGGTAGAGTTCAAGAATATAGTCCTTTGAATAGCGCGATTCCAGTCGGAGGGCGAGAATGAGTTCCTTTATTTTTCTCGTAAATGTGCGTTCGTCGCCTAAAAATGACTTTTTTACCAGCTGTTGAGTTATAGTTGATCCGCCCTGGGACAAGGATCCCGTGGTGATATCCACCCAAAGCGCCCGAAGAATTCCACGGAAATCAAAACCCTTGTGGTTGTAAAAATCACTGTCCTCTATGGCGATGGTTGCATGTTTTACTGCATCGGGTATCTCCCGGAACGGAATGACCGTTCTTTTTTCCTCGCCATGAATGTCGTAGAGGACATGTGTTTTTGTTCTGTCATATATTTTGGTTGACTCAACGACCTCCTGTGCGCTTATTTTTGACGGGTCGGGAAGGGTATATACGATGACCGAAACAAGGATTCCCGCGGATATGAAAAACAGCACCAGAAACGCGGTGGCAAAAAGAAACAGGCGGCGGGCAAAGCTTTCTCTTCTGCTTTTTTTGTGGAAAAACATACTAGTAAAGGTGATGGCGTGGAAAAATGCTTTGTAATTCTAACAAAAGTAGCGGGAATCTTCAACGGAGGAACAGTGCTTTTCGTTAGCGCGCGAGNGGCTTTATAAAACATGTTGTGGTGTGCCTCGGTTGGGTGGTATGCTTTTAGTGATATGGGAAACAAAAAAAATGGTATTATAACAGATCCGGACGCGATCAATAAGATACTGCGGCGAGGGGTTGCCGTAGATGCCCTACCATCATGGGGAGCTCTTTATGGCGTTTTAACGTCAGGGAAGCGGTTAAGGATATATACGGGGGCGGATCCGACGGCAGACACGCTTCATTTGAGTCATGCAAAAAACTTTATGCTTTTAGAAGAGCTTCGGGGACTCGGCCACGAAGTCATTTTATTGGTTGGGGATTTTACCGCGCGAATCGGCGATCCTACGGGCAGGGGCGAGGCGCGAAAACAGCTTACCCAAAAGGAAGTAAAGGAAAACGTAAAAAAGTGGCTTTTGCAGATCCGGCCGTTGATGAAGTTTGATGACAAAAAGAATCCGCCGAAGGTGCTATACAACAGCGCGTGGCTTTCTCGGCTCTCATTTCAAGAAGCGCTCTCATTGGCGTCAAACTTTACTGTGCAGCAAATGCTGGAGCGCGACATGTTCCGACGCCGCGTTTACGGAGAGTGGCGGTGTAAGAAGTGCAACTACCCAAACGCATTTGAACAAAACATTTTGGACAGAACCGCACAATCTCAAGAGTGCCAAAAGTGCCATCAGAAATTTCTCAAAAACGAAATAGTATCTAGCGGAGACGGGGGCAACAAAAGGCCTATCTACCTCCATGAGTTTTTGTATCCCCTCATGCAAGGGTATGACAGCGTTGCGATGGACGTTGATATAGAGCTTTGCGGCAGGGATCAGACATTCAATGCGCTTGCTGGGAGAACACTCATGCGGCGTCTTAAAGATAAAGAAAAGTACATTCTTGTGGCAAATCTTATGGAGAATCCCAAAACGGGAGAGCTTATGTCAAAAAGCCGGGGAACAGGAGTGTTTTTATCGGCGTCACCTGGGGAGATGTACGGTGCCATTATGGCCCAGCCCGACGAAATGATAGAAACGCTCTTCATCAACTGCACACGGATCCCGCTAGAGGAAAAAGACGGCATTATGAGGATGGGACCGCGAAACGCAAAGGCCCGCGTGGCGCGCGAGATCGTGAAAGTATTCTACGGAGAAAAAAAGGCGCAAGAGGCGGAGGCGGGGTTCACACAACTTTTTTCTAGGAAGGATTACACCGGAGACCTTCCTGAGATACGGGTGGCGCCGGGAAGCACCGTTGCCGACGTGGTGTTGCAGACACACAAGGTGCCGTCGCGATCCGAGGCGCGTCGCCTTGCAGCCGCCGGCGCTATAAAGCTTGACGAGGAGGCGCTTTCCGATATTGCGCAAAAAATGCCGGTACGAGCGGGAGCGGTACTACGGATAGGAAAAAAACACATCTATCGTGTCAAGTAAAACAAACCCCGCCCGTAAAAGGCGGGGGTTTGTTTTACTCTGAATGATGGGCTTCGCGGTAGCCCGGAACGATATTTTACGCGCTATACCCAAGACCCGCCTTTTACGGGCGGGGTTTGTTTTGTTGATCAAGAAGAGCCGTNGTCGCTTTCTTCCTCATCATCGTCGTCCTCAAGATCATCGTCAAGATCTTTCTCATCGTCGTCATCCTCTACTTCGCTCTCGTCTTCGTCGTCTGCGAACAAGGACAGCTTTTCGTCGTAGATTGAGTCAGTCATCTCATTATAGATAATTAAACCCCTTACGAACAACATCGACCTTTGATGTGTTTCTTTTCCTTTGTACCAAAAAACGTACTCCCACTATATACAGATTCGGCGTTAGTGCAAGGGCGCGGTTGTGAATATCTCTTCGTACGCGGCATCAGAACGGGTCCCGGGGGATGCTGTGGGCCGCACATATCGCTACGGCAATTGCGTCGGTAATGTCATCAAGCTTTGGAATGATGGGAAACTTAAGAATAGCTCCCGTCATGGCGTGGACCTGTTTTTTGTCCGCCTTTCCGTATCCGGTCACCGCCATTTTTATCTCAAGCGGGGTATATTCGTACACCCTAAGGCCTGAGCTTTTTCCAGTCAAGAGGATAACTCCGCGGGCCTCGGCAACCGAGATGACCGTTTTGGTGTTTTTAAAATAAAAGAGTTTCTCAACAGCAAGAACGTCCGGGGCATGTGTTTTGATGACCGCCGCAAGACCGCCTTGTATGAGAGCAAGCTTTTCCTCTTGCGGGGTGTTGGGGGTATTTACTATTGCGTCGGCAGCTATCAGCCGAAGGGTCCCCTTGTGCCGCTCAACGACCGCATAGCCGACGATGCTTGTTCCGGGGTCTACCCCAAGTATTTTCATGTGAGCACACGGAGCGCCGTACTTTCTTTGGTGGTGGGCGCTCGCGAGGGTTATGCATATTGCAACTGGACGTTCGTATACACGTTTTGAATGTCGTCATGATCGTCTAGCGCTTCATAGAGTGCGAGGATCTTTTGTTTGACGTGCTCGTCGGGCACTTGTATGGAGTTCTTGGAAATGCGGTCGGAGTATTCCTGCAACACGACCAGTTTTGATCGCGCAAGCGTTTTTTTGAGCGCATCTGCCGTTGCGGGGTTGGTGTAGACGGTCACCAGATCGTCGTCTTGTTGAATGTCTGTGGCTCCCGCATCAATGAGGGAAAGCTCAAGGGCCTCCTCGTCCATCCCCTCTTCTTTTGTGAACTCAATGACAAATGTCTTTGTGAAGAGCCACTCTACGCTTCCTTGTGCCGCAAGGCGGCCGTCGTACTCGCTTAACAAATGTTTTATCTCGCTTGTCGTCCGGTTCCTGGAGTCGGTTATTCCCTCTATGAGAAACGCACTGCCTCCCGGACCGTATGCTTCATAAAGCACCTCTTCCAAGGCCGCTTCGTTCGTTTTTCCGGTGCCGCGCGCGACGGCGCGCTCAATGTTAGACATCGGCATACCGAGAGCCCGCGCTTTTTCAACGGCGGTTCGAAGTTTTACATTGGCATCAAGGTCGGTTCCCTTCTCTTTTGCCGCAACCGAGAGCACGCGGGCCATCTTTGAAAATGCCTTCCCCTTTTTTGCGTCGGTCAAGGCCTTCTTGTGTTTTATTTGTTTCCACTTGCTGTGTCCTGACATGGTGTGCGTTTACGGCTTGGCCGCCTGGTGGAACTCACTATGTGTTCCGTGTTTTATGCTTGAGTATTTTAACAGCAGGTCCTTTGCCTCGTAAAAACGGGGGACCGACCGGATAAGGAACATGCCCTCTGCGGCGGTCTCTACCTTTAAATTCCCGAACTTTAAGAGCATGGCGACCATGCCGTTTATCTCTGCGGTGACGTTCTGAATGTTTTCCATATTCATTTCCGATATGTGGCGGACAAAAAGTCCTCGCTGGTTGATGTCAATAAGGCGCTCGGTAGTGATGATCCACACATCAAGATAGTAGTCCGCCCAGAGGAGAAGCGCGTACAAAAGGAGGCCCAGGAGGTATAATGCAAGGAAAAACTTTACGATGGGGGCGATCTGGGGCGTGGAAAGGACCGGAAAGCGGTCGGATAGGGATAGAAGCAAAAGCGACGGGAGGACCAAAGCGAAAAAAATCGTTGCAAGCGGACCCATCATAACGATCCAGTGGCGGCGCAAAATGAGCACTATCTGTTCGTTTGGCCGAAGAGAGATCATGCGATTATGATGTTAGCGCGGCGTACGGAATGGTGAAGAGGAAGTATGCCGCCACGCAGAAAAAGAAGAAAGAAAGCAGGAAAAAAAGAGGCACCACAAACCGCGCCGCAGTCCATCCCGGAAAGGAGTATCGGCGCAGGTGGTAGATAACGGCAAAAGAAAAAAAGAGCCACAAAGCGAGAAACAGGAGAAAGATCAGAAGAAAAATAATGAACATGGTGTGTTAAATAAGATGTCTCTGCTCCGGCTGGGAAATGCCCATGTGCTGCCACGCAAGTGCCGTTGCAACGCGGCCCCGCGGGGTTCGTTCCAAAAAACCAACCTGCATAAGATACGGCTCATAGACGTCTTCAATGGTTTCTTCTTCCTCGGAGGTTGCGGCGGCGAGCGTTTGAACGCCCACCGGCCCTCCCTGGAATTTTTTAATGATCGCTTCAAGTATTTTCCGGTCTGTCGGTTCAAGGCCGATCCGATCTATCTCAAGCAGTTGTAAGGCCCGCGTTGCCATCTCAAGGGTCACTACGCCGTTTCCCTCAACTTCTGCATAGTCCCGCACCCTTTTGAGTAGGCGGTTCGCCACGCGAGGTGTTGAGCGCGAGGATTCTGCCACCAGGCGCCTGGCGGCGGGATCAATTGTTACTCCGAGGAGTGCTGCTGATCGGGCAATAATCTTTTCCATGTCTTCCGGCGTGTAGAAATCAAGGCGGAAAATTCCACCGAAGCGGGAGCGAAGCGGAGAGGACAGAAGGCCAATGCGCGTAGTCGCCGCTATGAGGGTAAAAGGGGGAAGCTCCAGCTGGATCGTCCGCGCGGACGGGCCCTTGCCGATAATGATATCCAAGGTGCGCGATTCCATAGCCGGATACAGCACTTCTTCTATGAGCTTGTTTAAGCGATGCGCCTCGTCAATGAACAGAACGTCTCCCGGCATAAGGTTCGTCAGAATGGAGGCAAGGTCTCCTACGCGCTCAATGGCGGGCCCCGAAGTCACCCGAATATTTGCTCCCATTTCTTTTGCGATGAGAAAAGAAAGAGAGGTCTTCCCAAGGCCCGCCGGGCCGTACAGCAATACGTGTTCTATTGACTGTCCCCTGTTTTTTGCCGCCTGAATGAGTATTTTAAGATTCTCCTTAATGGCGGGTTGTCCGATATACTCCTCCCAGCGCTGTGGGCGGAGGGAAAGGTCAAGCGACCGGTCCTCATTTTTTTGTTTTGGTTCGGTAATCATGGAGTGGGCACACTGCTAAGGAGCCGCTATTGACAAGAATAAGTTTATTTGCTACAATGAATCCGATACGAGGGTACAGGAGGGGCCGCGGCCCCATTTGTTTTGCCCTTTTTCTGAAGAAGCTCGGCTGTTGTTGTGTTTGGCACCTAGAAGTGTACTATTATTGTCCGGCGAACACAAAGCACGAGGCGCCTCAAAAAGCTGTGGGCAATTAAGGTGTTAAATACCTTTTTAGCCTTAATGGGGATTTTTACATGTCGGTTGGCCTGGTTTCGACTGGGCCACACCACAGAAAAGTCCTGACCTCCGAGTTCCCAAACCGGAGTAATTGCCCACAGCTTTTGGAGGTGTTTTTTGTTTGTTGCTACTTCGCGCTTCTAGCCGATGACGCGTCGTACTTCCGCAAGGTCAGTAACGCCCCTAAGAACTTTCAACACGCCATCCTGTTTCATGGTGATCTGCCCCTGTCGTTTCATGGCTTCGCGCATTTCGGCAACGGTCGGTGATGTCTTGATGATTTTCTCCAGTTCATCGTCAACGAGGATGATTTCAAAAACGCTGATACGGTTTTTATAGCCGAGTTCGCAGGCGGTACACCCTTTTTCATTCGCAGAAAAAATACTGATAGCGGAGAGTTCCGGCCGTGGCAGTCCCGCCGGCATATCTTCAATTGCTTGCACGATAACCGCGCGCTCGTCGGGGGTTGGTTCATGGGGGGTGCGGCAGACAGGACACAGGCGCCTGACGAGTCGTTGTGCCATGGCGACATTAATAGCGGGCGCAATGATGTTTGGTTTTACACCTATGTCAATAAGCCGCGGGATCGTTCCTGCGGCATCGTTCGTATGAAGGGTGGAGAACACCAGGTGTCCGGTAAGGGCGGCGTGAAGAGCCGTCTCCGCTGTTTCTAGATCGCGGATCTCGCCCACCAGAATAACATCGGGATCCTGGCGCAGGATTGAACGGAGGCCTGATGCGAAATCATATCCGCGCCGCACATCAATCTGCGTTTGTTCAATGCCGCGCAGGTGGTATTCAATCGGGTTTTCTAGGGTAATGATCTTCGTCTCCGGCGTATACACCTTTTTTATGAACGCATAAAGCGTGGTGGTCTTTCCGGAGCCGGTTGGTCCGGTGGTAAGGATCATGCCGTTCGGTTTTTCCAATTCTTTTCTCATGCGCTCTTCCACCCAGGGCTGCATGCCAAGATCTTCAAGGGCCAAGCTGATCGTTTTTGGGTCCAAAAGCCGCATCACGATATTCTCACCGTCGGGACCGGGAAGCGTGGATACGCGCACCTCCAGTTCGTTGCCGGACGCGCGTATGGTAAAGCGCCCGTCTTGTCCGCGCTCTTTGATGTTGAGCAGGATCCCGGATATGAGTTTGATGCGGGAAAGAATGAATTTATACGTCGGGGCTGGCAGGAACGCGACATCGTGGAGGACCCCATCAAGACGATAGCGGAGACGGATCGCCTCCGGCTGGGGCTCTATATGAATATCCGACGCGTTGAGCTTAAGAGCGCCGCCGATGATGAGCTCCAGGACCTCGGTAACGCTTTTGTAGATGACGGCATTAATGAGCGGAGTGATGGATTCGGGGGTGGTGATGAGGTTGCGGTAGTGTTCCAGGCGCGCCTCCGATACGGTTATTTCTCCGGATATGCTGCCAAGGTCTTCCGGGAGAGATTTATACAGCTCCCATGCCTTTTCCAAACTGTACTGCGATACCAAAAAAAGCTTGTTCGGATTGTAGCGGTTTTGTTTCAGTTCTTCCAGTACCGCCAAGGTCTCGGGTTTCTGAGGGTTTTTAACTGCGACCTGAAGATTTTTGCCGACTTTTTGTACGACCGCAAGTCCCGCGCGCCGCGCCTTTTCTTCCGGGACTAGCTTTAGGGCGTCCGTATCTATGGGGACCGTGCCCAAATTCAAATAAGGGATCTTGTACTTTCCCGCAAGGATCTTCACCATTTCTTCCGCCTCCTGATGGCGGAGCTCTTTTATTTTCAGTTCCTGCCGTTCTTCGTCAAAGGCGACCATGAGGTTCTGGCGTTACGGAACACCTGTTTGCGCTGAGGGGATGGCGTAGGCGCTACAACGCGCCCGGGGTGCGCGCATAAAGTATACCATCGCTTACGAAAGCTCTCCGAGGAGTTTATGCACACGCTCTTCCGCTTCCAGAAATGTTTTTGGCGTTTTGGCGTGCAAAAAGCCGGTAGCGTGTTCTCGCAGTTCTTTGTGTTCCCGCATGCGTTCGGCGAGATCCGCGTGTATCGGGGCAAGAACGGTTTCTATCCATTTTTTTTGCGGATGTTCATATAGCGTGACAAATGCGCGAGGCGCCTGAAAGTATTCTTTGAATTTGGCAAGCACAAATGAAATGTCTTCAGGCGATGTGTTAGTCGTAAGAAAGTCGGTTGCCGGAACGAATGTCCACAACAACGACGTCTTCTCATCAAAGCGGGATCGGATGGCGGCCCTGCCCCAGAGCTGTAGAAGCGGCAACGGAACGGTCTTGTGGCGGGCGCGAATGATGGCGTCTTTGTCCGCGCCAACCTCCAGAAGAAAGGACGCGACCTCAAGAGAAGACGGCGTGGTGCCGGCGCCACAGAAATTCTCCGTTCTCTCAATGATGCCGGCAAGAAGCCACGAGGCATCCTCCTTGCGGATGTCTGCGTCCAGCTCGTCGGTGAGAAGCTCGTAGACAAGCTCTGAGAGAGAGCTTGTACGGACGTTTACCGCATTGATCGTTGCGAACCTGTCGTTTTTTGGCGAGATGTCTATGTTGATGATCGGGTTCTTATAAAAAAGCGGAGGATGTTCTTCAAATTCTTTTCCGAAATGCTCCGGCCCCGGAATGCCGATGGTAATAATAAGATCATACTCTATGGTGCGGGCATGGACGCGGACATCTTCTTTTTTAATCTCCGCGTTTCGCGGCGTAAGGACGATGTGCACAAACTCCGCATCTGTTTCGTAGCGGATCTGTTTGATCGGAGATGAGGCAATAGGAATGGAAAGAACGCACTCGCCCGGAGCGGCCGGTTCGCTGGTACCCGAGAGAAGGAAGTGCCATTGTTTCGGCGGCAGGACCTCTCTCGTAAACACCGCCGTTTTGCCAAGGGCTGTCAGCGCGGTTTTTAGCACGAGGCCCGCCGCAAACTCATCTA
>C687J35504_10003446_pt1 | contig 10358 bp, 8 predicted proteins | sample RifCSPhighO2_02_FD_35504 | JGI IMG/M metagenome (IMG submission 35504) | reverse complement strand
CAATCTGCTCGGGGTCACGGGCATGGAGGAGCTTTTTGTAGATGCCTATCGCCTGCGGCGAATGGCAGGTCAGCCGAAGTCGTATTTCATCACGGATGAGGGATTTTTGCGGCACCCGAAATTCCACACGCGCCTCCCGCACATCCGGGAAATGCGTTTTTTCCCCAAACCGATTCAGATGAAATCAGTATTTATCGTCTACGGGAGCCGGCTCGTGTTTCTCGTTGCGGCGCGGCCGCCGCACGGCATCGTGATCGAAAGCAAGGAAATCGCGGAAATGGCAAAGGCGATGTACAGTATCCTGTGGGAGAGTTTCAAATAAAAAATTCCCCAATGAAGAGGGAATTAGGAAATGCGCTTGTTGGGAAGAATATTATTTGAACTCCTCGTACAGCGGCGTGATATCAATTTTTGAGAGGTCCCGTGTCGGCAAGGGTCCTTTTTCTTTCAATTGCGGGCGCTGATCTTGTCAGCATTTTTGGGATGATATATACTGAAAATACCGATAATTCGGGAGTATGATTCCAAGAATACTAAAAATTCAACATAATCATTCATTTTTTCTTTTTGGTCCGCGTGGAGTCGGCAAGACCACTCTGCTGGAAGCGCTGCTTCCCAAAGAACGTACTTTTACGCTCGATCTTTTGGAGTACGAGACATTATTGCGACTGCAAAGACGGCCGCAGGAATTCGCGGAAATCATCGCCGCATTGCCTGACCGCGTGGAATGGGTATTTATTGACGAAGTGCAAAAATTTCCGCCGCTGCTTGACGAAGTGCATCGCCAGATCGAGCGCAATCCTCATCGACAGTTCGCTTTAACCGGCTCGAGCGCCCGGAAACTGAAGCGGGGGCAGGCGAATTTGCTTGCCGGCCGTGCATTCACGCTCGCGCTCTTCCCTTTCACAAGCGTTGAGCTGGGGGCGCGTTTCGATCTTGATCACGCGCTGCAGTTTGGCACGCTGCCGAAGGTTCACGCATTGGCTACGGAGGATGAGAAGAACATGTTTTTGCGCTCGTACACCCACACCTATCTGCAAGAAGAAATCCGGAANGAAGGCCTGGTTCGTAACCTTGCCGGGTTTCATCGGTTTGCGCCAATCGCGGGCAGTGAGAATGGCAACATTCTNTCTTGGTCAAATTTCGCACAGGATACGGGCGTGAGCANGAAAACGGCTCGGGGGTATTTTGAGATCCTGGAGGATACCTTGCTCGGATTTTTCCTCCCCGCCTACCATCGGTCGCTGCGCAAGCGCCAGCGGACGCATCCGAAATTTTATTTTTTTGATCCGGGCGTGAAGCGCGCGCTCGCACAGGAGCTTACGCAGCCGTTGATTGCGGGTACACCCCAATACGGACGGGCATTTGAGCATTTCTGGATAGCGGAGATTATGCGTCTTGCGCGCTACCGCCAGAACGATTGGCGCTTTTCATACCTGGCGACGCACGACATTGAGATTGACCTTCTGGTGGAGCGGCCCGGCATGCCGCTGCTGTTTGTCGAGATCAAATCGGCTGAAACGGTGAGGGGCCAGACGCTCACGCCGCTCCGCACGCTGGTGGAAGAAATCGCCGAAAGCGAAGGCATCTGCATCAGCCGCGAACCGCGCGCGCGCAAGATTCATCCGCGCGTATCCATCGTCCCGTGGCAGGAGGCGCTCACGGCCTTAACATTGCAATAGCCTTCGGAAGCGTCTCTGGCCGAATTATCGAAACTCCTCGTACAGCGGGGTGATGTCGATCTTTGAGAGGTCTCGTGTCGGCAAGGGTCCTTTTTCTTTCAATTGCGGGAGGGAGTCTTCGTAGGAAGGCTTTTTTTCTTGCCAAAATATCCCTAAGGGGATTTGGGTGTGCCACGGCTCCAGCGCTTTTTCAATGGCGGCCGCTTTGGTGGTCTGGGCATACCCTTTTTCTTCCATTTTGTAGACGCGCTCGCGGAACCATGCGTAGGTATTTACCTTGTTAAATGTGACGCACGGCTGCAGCACGTCGAGGACGGCGAAGCCCTCATGTTCGATGGCTGCTTTCATGAGTTTCACGAGATGGGGAATGTCGCCGGCAAACCCGCGCGCGACAAAGGTCGCGCCGGCCGTGAGCGCAAGCGCGATAGGATTGGTCTGCTCTTCGATTACGCCGTGCGGCGTGGATTTGGTCTTCATTCCCTGCTCCGACGTGGGTGCCGTCTGCCCGGTGGTCAGCCCGTACACCTGGTTATTGTGGATGACGATATTGAGATTGTGATTCGCGCGGCAGGCATGGATAAAATGCCCCATGCCTTCGCCCAGGATGTCGCCGTCGCCTCCCACCATCATCACCGGCAGATCGGGATTCGCCATTTTAATGCCCGCGGCGACCGGAATACCGCGGCCGTGCAGGCCTTCAAACCCGTACGCATTCACGAACGAGCACATGTTGCCCGAACAGCCGATGCCGTAGACCACGGCGAATTGGTGCGGCTCAAGCCCCAGTTCAGCGAAGGACTGCTTGAGCGATCCCCAAATAGAAAAATCTCCACAGCCTGGACACCATGTGGGAAAATTCGGTGAATTGAAATCTTGCACTTTTGCCATACCCGCCTAAATTTTACTAATAATCATCATCTTTTTTTATCATGGGAAATTATATTGTGGTATCACCAGATCATGTTGCATTCAGCAAAACTTAGGCGGGCATACTCCTTACTCCTTAGTTCAGCCGTCCTTTTGTCGTCGCCATGATTTCTTCCGAGAAAAACGGCCTGCCATTATATTTGAGAATTTTATCTTCGATGTGGATGCCGGTTTGCTCGCGGATAAATCCCCCGAACTGCGCTGTGGCGTTGTTCTCCACCAGCACGAGATGTTTTTGCGCGTTCAGCAGTTCGGTCGCTTCTTTCACAGGAAACGGCCAGATGCCGGCGAAGTGGATCATATTTGCCTTCATTCCTTCCTCGTTCAGCCTTACCACCGCTTCGCGCGCAGGCCCTTTTGTGGAACCCCATGTCACGAACGTGAGCGACGCTCCTTTCTCGCCGATCAGAAGCGGCTTCGGCATTTCCGGCAGGAGATGGGCAAGCTTCTTCATGCGTTTGTCCGCCTGTGCAATGCGCATTTCTCCGGTCTCGTCTGAATAGCCGTGGAGTTCGTGTTCATAGGAGTTGGAAAGGTAGATGCCGCCTTTTTGTCCCGGAATGGAGCGCGGCGATACGCCGTCGTCGGTGAGGGCGTAGCGATGGAATTGCTTCGCCTTCTCGAGCTCTTTTTCAGACATCATTTTCCCGCGATCTACCCGCATGCCTTTGGTTGCAAACGGGGGAATGGAACGATTCGTTTCCCCTAAGAGCTTATCCGAGAGCATGATCACGGGCAGCTGCCAGCGTTCCGCGAGATTGTGCGCCAGAAAAGTATGGGTAAAGCATTCTTCGACGTCGCCGGGCGCGAGCACGACGCGCGGAAATTCTCCCTGGGCCGCATGCAGGGCAAAGCGGAGATCGGCCGCTTCCGTCCATGTGGGCATGCCGGTGGCAGGACCGGGGCGCTGGACTTCAATAATGACGAGCGGCAGCTCGGCGATGCCCGCGAGCCCCAATGACTCGACCATGAGCGCGAACCCTCCGCCCGAAGTGCCGATCATGGCACGCGCGCCGGCAAACGACGCGCCCAACGCCATATTGATGACGGCAATCTCGTCTTCGGCGTGCTTCACCACCATGCCGGTGTCGTGGTCATGCGCGGCAAGGAAATGCAAAATGGAGGACGAGGGACTCATGGGATACGCGGCGTAGAAGGTGCAGCCGCCCTGAATTGCGCCCAAGGCCATCGCTTCGTTGCCTGCGATGACGATTTTGTCGTGTACGGTGTTCGCGCCGAGCATGCAGGGAAGCAGGTCGTGTGCGTAATGCGCGCGCACGTAATCGAACCCGAGGCGCGCGGCGGCGATGTTCTGCGTGCACACGTCGGGCTTACGCCCAAACGTTTTTTTGAGGGCATCCTCCAGCGGCTCGAATGCGCATCCCATGAAGGCGAGCGACGCGCCGATCCCTACGGTGTTGCGCATGATTTCGTCCCCCTTCGCCTCCTGCGTGAGCTTCATGAGCGGCACGGGGCAGAGCAGGACATCGGTGCGCGCAAGCTCGCCCGCGGCGATATGCGCTTTGTCATCGTCATAGATGACGCGCGCGCCGGGCGCGAGTTCTGTGAGATGCAAAAAAACCGTTTCACGGTTCAAGGCAAGCAAGAGGTTGACGGAAAAAGAAACGGCAAAGACGGGTTCGTCGGCGACGGTAACTTGATGGATATTGTGCCCGCCGCGGATGAGATTGGGTTTTTCATTGTAGTCTGCGGTGAAACGCCCCATGGCCGCGCACATTTTGGCAAACAGCACCCCCGAGGTCACAATGCCAAACCCCGCCTCTCCGCCGATTTTCCATGTGAAGCGTTGCGCGCTCATAGAAGAAAAATGATACGGCAATCGTATCATGGTTCTTCAATAAATTCAACAAATTCAACTGAATTTCTTTAACGTATCAGAAGACTCGGAGCGGTCATCTGCACAGGGAGGGAAGGATGCCGTGTTGTGCGAGCGTGCCCTGGGGATGGAGGGAGACGAAATGATTGCGGACGCGCGCAATCATCGGGTGAATTAGTGGATAAGCGACCCGGCCCAGAGACCTCCTAGAAATTCTTTCCACGGCATGATTGATATGCCGCCAGTCTCCCGGGGCTTGGCGTCCAAGGATACCGCGATGGCGTGCTTCGGCTGATATTCTTCCTGAAACGCCTTCAGCCCCCGCAGATGGTGCGGCTGCACTTCTTGAGTTCCCTTAATTTCCAATGCAATCTCCCGATCGCCCAGAATGAAGTCCACTTCGAGCCCTGAAGCAGTGCGCCAGTACGATACCGGATACTCCAGGCTCGCGTAATGGCGATGGGCTATAATTTCTTGCAGGATAAAATGTTCAAATGCCCGTCCGAATATTTCGCTCCCCGGTTTGATGGCCCCCCGCTTGAGCAGCACATTGGCGATGCCGACGTCAAAGAGATAAAATTTGGGCGAACGAATGACGCGACGCTTTGGTTTTTTCTGAAACGCCGACACAAAGCGCGCGATCAGCGTGTCCTCCAGAATTTGAAAGTATTCCCTCACGGTCGGGCCGCTGACGCCGCATTCTCGGGCGATGTTGGTAAAATTCATTATTTCTCCATTACTAAACGCCGCAGCTTCCAGAAACCTGGCAAAGGCAGGCACGTTGCGAGTCAGCGCTTCAGCGGCAATCTCTTCTTTCAGATAATCTCCTACATACGAGCGCCCCAACAGTTCCGGCGTGCGAGATACGTAATGCCGCGGCAAGCAGCCGTGATTGAGCGCGCGCGTCAAATCAAACCCGGGAATCTCCGCTGATACCAAAGGGAACAATTCATAGCGCAGCGCCCGCCCGCCCAGGAGATTGCCGCCGCCGCGTTTGAGCTTGCGCGCGCTTGAGCCGCATAACACAAACTGAATTTTTTTATTGACCATCAGCCACTGTATCTCGTCAAGCAGGTGGGGAATCTTTTGCACCTCGTCAATAATCACCGGTGCAGTTGGGCGCTGGGCAATGAGCTCCTCCCGCAGGAGCGAGGGCCGCCGGTTGAGCCGTTCAAATTCATTTGATAAGAGCAGGTCATAATACGGTGAATGCGGGAATTTCTGCTTCAACAGCGTGCTTTTTCCGCATTGCCGAGGTCCCCACAAAAAACAGCTTTCTGATCCTAAATCCACGAAATGCTGCAATCTTAGAAACATATATTTTACCATTACATGATGATTTAAATATCTATTTTATTTTATCATGTAATAACAACGTGATCAAACCTTGCGCATGAGCAGGCTCGGCGCGGTCATCTGCACAGGGAGGGGAATGCCCAGGAGATCGAGGACGGTGGGCGCGAGGGAGGGAAGAATGCCGTGTTGTGCGAGCGTGCCCTGGGGATGGCGTGAAACGTAGTAACATTCGACGGGGTTGAGGGTGTGCGCCACGCGGACGGTTTTCCCGTCGTCTTCATACATTTGCTCAATATTGCCGTGATCGGCAGTAACGAGCGCTTCGCCGCCTGCGGCAAGCGTTGCTTCCACCAATGTTCCCACGCAGGCATCCACGATCTCCACGGCGCGGACTGCGAGAGCGAACTCGCCGACGTGCCCTATCATATCGGCATTGGCAAAATTGANGACCATGAAATCATATACGCAGTTCTTGATAATGGCAGGCGCGGTTTCCGCGATCTCTTCTGCTCCCATNCCGGGCTTGGTGCGGTAGAGTTCTTGTCCGCCGATTTTTATTTCCAGCCGGTCTTCGCCCGGGAAAGGAACGATGCGCTTCCCGTTAAGAAAGCTGGTTACATGCCTAAATTTTTGCCCGTCTGCCATGCGGAGCTGGCGTTTATGCGCATGGCTCAATGTTTCTCCAAGTCCGTGGGCAAGCCCTTCGCCCTCGTCGTGCGGTGCAAAGAGGAAGTCTTGAAATTCGTCGTAGGGGCGGGTGAGCGTGAGAAAGCGCACGGCAGGGGCGCCGTAGCGGCGCTCGGCAAACGCGCGGGTGAGCTGGATCATGCGATCCTGGCGAAAGTTGAAAAATACCACGGTGTCGCCCTCTTCGATTTTTTGGAAATCGCCAATCCGGTGAGAAGGAATAAACTCATCGCTCATGGGCGCACCATCCGGGCGCAGTTTGCCGTAGGCGCGGTCGACAGCTTCTTCAATAGTCGCCACGTGAGGCGCCGTGCCTCGAACGAATGTGCCGACAAGTGCCTCCGTCAGGTGCCAATTGCCTGCGCGATCTAGGAGGTGACGGCCTGTGATCGAACCAAAGCGTACGTCAGGGAATTGTTTCCGGACACGCTCAATAAACTCTTTCACGCTTCTCGACGGCGAATCTCTGCCGTCGGCGAGTACGTGTAGGTACGTTCTTTTAATCACATGGTCGCGCGCCGCTTTGAGCAGCGCGAAGAGATGCTCCTCATGCGCGTGTACGCCGGCGTCCTGGAGAATGCCGATGAGGTGGAGTGTCTTTTTCTCTTTGCGGCATACGTCCAACGCTTCTCTTAATTTTTTATTTTTAAAAAAAGAGCCGTTGGCAATCGTTTCATGGATGAAGGTGAGCTCCTGCTTTACCGGGCGCCCTGTGCCGATATTCAAATGTCCCACTTCAGAGTTCCCCTGGAAGCCTGCGGGGAGCCCGATCGCCTCGCCAGAGGCTTGTAAGAGACTGGGAGGAAATTCTTTTTTCCACCGGTCGTGAAAGGGAGTTTTAGCGCGTGCGACGGCATTGCCGGGCCCGTCGGGCGCCACTCCCCATCCGTCGCGGATAATTAATACTAATGGTTTTGATGCCATAGAGTCATTTGATTGTAGCTTGTCATGTCGCGTTTTACAAATAAAAGAACGGCGTAGATTACCGTTCCATGGTGGGTCGCCTGGGAATCGGACCCAGAACCTTGGGCTTAAGAGGCCCCTGCTCTACCAATTGAGCTAGCGACCCATGTCGCATAGTATTGATTAATTCCATTTGCTGTATTCTTAAAATAGTTCGAACGCATTTCGCCGCCGAAGGCGGCGACGGCAAGCCCACCAAAATTTGAGCGGCTTCGCCGCGATTTTCGACAATTTCAAGTTTTTCTTTGGCGGCATTTAAAAATTATGAACTACTCAACATTTGAACTAGCAAGCATAGAACGGAACAAAAAGCTTACAGGGCGGTTCTTTGCTTGCTCCAAAATCTTATCGTTAATTTCCAACGAAGATTCATCCAAGGCAATACCAGAATATTCGTTGTTTAAAATAATAGCATTTTCTAAAATGAAACAAAGCTCCAAAAAACTTTTCTCGCCACCATACCCTTTGTTTGTACTGGCGTTGTCTTTGAAATACTTTGTAAAGAATTTTCTTAAAATTTCCGGGTCGTTTTCCTTCGGCAGGTTTTTTGGAGCAAGGTGGTGCGCCCAGAAAATAATTTTCGGTTTTAGAAGTTCAATATTTTTTCTAATCACTTCGTTGGCTTCTCTGTTTCCTGTCTTAGGCGGAGAAATGAAAATTATATCGGGCGTACCAATTTCTTTTAATTGTTCATTCGTAAGAATATGAGAATTATCCCCAAAATGTGCCAAACGCAATCCATCCGCTGTATAGTGCCATGCGATATTTACATCCCCATTGTATTCGTATACGACCGTACCTCGCAAATTGAGATTGGGGAAGGGGTTGCTATTTGGTTTCGTTGCAGGTGCATTTTGAAGCCAATCGCCCGGAGTGTAGGCATGGTCAGCGTCCGGTTCGGACATCAAAACTATATTTGCACCAAATGGTTTTCCCTGAAATTCTTTTGGAAAGTTTGGTCCAAGCTGCCATTCGGGAGAATCGTTAAAAGGATCAACAAGGATACGGAATCCCTGCTGGTTCTCAATTAAAAAAGAAGAAAGGCCGATGTAATGAATTTTCATAAAATAAAATTTCAAACACCATGATTAAAAAATTTTCTTTTACAAAATGTGGTTCGAGCCGATATTTTTATCAGGTTCTTTGGCAGTTTTTAAAATCGTGGCGAAGCCGCTCAAATTTTGGTGGGCTTGCCGTCGCCGCCTTCGGCGGCGAAATGCGTTCGAACTATTTTAAGAATACAGCACCAGTAAGAATTTTGCAAGCGATTTCGGTTCGCCTCGCTTCGCTCGGCGACCAAATTGTAGGGGATTTTGGGCGAAAAAATCAATTGGCGGTTTTGTTTTGAATTTAATTCAAAGTAAAAGAAAATTTTTTAAATAATTATTAAATAACCAAAGAAAAAATATGAAATACATTATCTACGCAAGAAAATCTACCGAAGAAGATGACCGACAAGTATTGAGTATTGAAGCTCAACTTGTTGAATTAAAAGAATTTGCCGCCAAAGAAAAACTTGAAATTGTCGCCTCGCTTTGCGAGGCAAAAACTGCCAAAGAACCTGGGCGAACAAAGTTCGCCGAAATGTTGTCATTCTTAGAACAAGGGAAAGCAGACGGGATAATTTCGTGGCACCCTGACAGGTTAGCTCGCAATTCCGTTGATGGTGGTAAAATTATTCATTTTGTAGATCGTGGCTTGATTAAGTCCCTCAAATTTCCCACTTTTTGGTTTGAACCAACACCACAAGGTTTGTTTATGTTAAACATCGCTTTCGGACAGAGTAAATATTTTGTAGATAATTTGCGAGAGAATGTGAAGCGAGGACTTCGCCAAAAAATACGAAACGGCGTTTGGCCCGGCTGGGCGCCAGTGGGTTATCTTAATAATCCAAAAACAAGAATGATTGACATTGACCGAGAAAAATCTGGCAAAGTGAAAAAACTTTTTGAACTTTACTCCACTGGCGAATATACTTTAAAATCTCTCGCAAATTGGTGCAAAGAAAAAAATCTGCGAGGCAATCTTGGCAAAGAGATAGCGATTAGCAATGTTCAAAAAATCCTACAAAATATTTTTTATACTGGCTTAATGAAGTATCGTGGGGAAATTTTTGAGGGACAACACGAGCCGTTAATTTCAAAGAAACTTTTTGATATTTGCCAAGCGGTTATGAGCAAGCGAGGAAAAGTGCAGGAAGTAAGAAAACACAACTTCGCTTTTCTTGGCCTCCTTAAATGTGCGTCGTGTGGTTGTTCAATAACTGCTGAGATTCAGAAAGAACACAATTATTACCGTTGCACCAAGAAAAAAGGTTTGTGCCAAGAAAAGCATTATTTGCGAGAAGAAGCACTAACCGAGCAAATCAAATCTTTTCTTAAAAAAGTTTCTTTGCCGAGCCAAGACATGGAAAAAGTTTTGGCGGCGTTGAATAGTGAACAGGAACAAGCGAAGCAACAAACACAAACAAAAGTGAAAAATCTAAAAGAGCAATTAAAACAAGTGGAAACAAAATTAGCAAAACTGCTCGACATATTTTTGACCGACGCTTTATCCACAGAAGAATACGCCGCCAAAAAGAAAGAATTGTTATTGCAAAAAATGGAGTTTCAGGAAAAAATTAACGACTTTGAGCAAAAAGGGTTGTCTTGGCTCGAACCGGCTCGTGAGTTCATTTTATCCCTTAATCAAGCCGCAAAATTAACAGAAACCGAAAACAAAAAAGAAATGACAACATTTCTTAAAAATATCGGCTCGAACCACATTTTACAAAACCGCCAATTGATTTTTTCGCCCAAAATCCCCTACAATTTGGTCGCCGAGCGAAGCGAGGCGAACCGAAATCGCTTGCAAAATTCTTACTGGTGCCCCCGAGAGGAGTCGAACCTCTAATGACAGGTCCGAAGCCTGTTGTGATATCCATTTCACCACAGGGGCATGAAATTATCAAACCACATGACAGCGGC
>C687J35504_10003445_pt1 | contig 10361 bp, 8 predicted proteins | sample RifCSPhighO2_02_FD_35504 | JGI IMG/M metagenome (IMG submission 35504) | reverse complement strand
TGAAGCTGTCGGTCAGGGTGTCGCCCAGGCCAAGGGCCTGGATCGCGCTTTGGGTGGTGTCGGCGCTGTAGCTCCAGGCCCCGGCGGTGGACAGGGTGAAGGTCCCGTAGGTTCCGGTGGCCGATGCCTGTGCCGTGAACACGGCCTCGCCGGTATCGGCGTCGGTCACCGTCAGGGTGCCCGAGGTCTCCAGCGTTGCCGCGGCATCCTCGGTCACATCACCGGTGGTGTCACCCGCGATCACGGCCGGGGAGGGTTCGGTTTCACCTGCGGCCACAGCAGCAACCAAACCAGTCACCACACCGCCCGCAACTCCAGCGCTGACCAGTCCATTCGCAAGTGCAGCCAATTCAGCCGCGACTGCATTTGAAATTGCGATTTCACCCCCCTCAAGCACAACAAAATCAGCTTCCGCGTAGACCCTGACGGACCCATCTGCCAAAGTGAACTCAAGCTGCCCGTCAGCGAGAACGCGCCAAGAGGCTACACCCATATCAGAGCCGAGGATTGTATATCCTGCCGGAGCGGTAGCCGCCTCGGCAAAGCCCGCTATTGCGGACGCAGCAAGAACACCTAGTGCAGTGCCGATCAAATCTGAATGAGTTGTCTGTTTCGAACGGTCAATCGAAACTTCCGATGGCTTTTCATTGCGCTTTGCACGGGAGGACCCTGCAGCCTCAAAAGCGTGGTTTTTGGTCATAAGTCAGTCCTCTCGTTTTAGTACCACGCCCAGAAGGCGAATTTCGTCGGCGTTTCAGGGGCAACCACTGATCAAAAAGCTTTGAGCCCAGGAACGTTTCAACACGGCCCGCGGCGCAGAGCGATTTTTTTGCACAGGCAGAGCGAAGAGCAGTATGCTCGGCTGTCGCCATGAGCCGGAAGCCTGAAAGATGTAACTTTGGTAATCGCGGGGCGTTGATGATCCGCCCGCCCCCCCGCGACGCCCATCGATCCGCCAAGGCGCGGCGGTGTCCAAAAGATAGCATCACAACCTTTTGAGAGTTTGCGTTGGGCGCGCTCGATACTTAACGTCCTCACCATTAAAACGTATGAGGATGCCGCTTTGAAGAACGCATGCAAGGCCTAGCGATCCGACATTGGCGGCACGTGAACCGGGTGAAGCAGGAGGCTTTGGCCGAGATGCTTGGCGTATCTCGCGTTGCCGTATCCAAATGGGAGAGCGGAAAATCGTACCCGTCCAAGGCGGCTGCCTTGCGTCTCGCCGACGTCATGGGCGGCGTGCACCACGGCAAACTGAGAGCAGAAGCGATGTTTCTCGCCCCGCAGCAGCAAATCAAGGCGCTGTTTCGGGGGCGATCAATGCAGCTGGTTGGCGTCTCTGCAGGTTTTTCGCTGGTATGGCCGGAAATGGCCGCATTCAAGGGCGACAAGATGCGTAAACATCTGACCGGTGAAGCGCAGTACTATGCGGACGGCGGTGATCTTTTGCGTGAGGCCGCTGCCGGGGAATTGCTAATGGTGTCCGGTGTGAGTAACCGCCTCGTAAATCTCGGTGATATGCCGGACGAGGCCGTAAGGTTACGTTGGCACGCTATTATCCGCCATTTAGATGGCGAACTTGTGCACGAACTGATCTATGAACCTTGTGACCCGAAAACTCCAACAGGCTTTGAGCGCTTTGTCAGGCGATCAGATGTGACTTTGGATAATTATTGATTGTAACGGGACACTCAGGGCCAACGATTCGTTTTGACCAATCTTAGCGAAATTTCTTTAGAATTGGGCCGTGAGACTTGTGAATATGGGTACAAGGAAATATTGAAAGTTTTGATCATTTATTCCCAGACTCAGGCGTTACGGCCGCGATGCAGATTGGATCGCGGTCATCGGAAGATAGCAGGTACGGATGTGTCACAGGAGTCACCTTAGACCAGTTAGGGTGACAAATTTGGCACATTCGGCAGCCTGTTCTAGAGAGGTTGTTACTGCGTGCTGCATCTTATCCTGTCGCCTGATCTGAACTTGTGCTTTCTGTATCCACCAGATGCGGCGACGACTTTCAAACCGGGTCCGGAACATCTGGGACAGCCAGTTGAGTCTGCGAGATTGCTGATCGCCGCCGACCCAGGATTGCCCCTTGATTGTCGTGCAGCGGCGAAAGGGGTGGATGTCCCGCCGCGCCGTATCGGGGCCAGCGCGGGTGAGGGATACCTGCGCCGAATTTTTGTACGTGCGGGCCCGGACGCAAAACCGCTGGACTTGATCGTAACCTATGAGGTTGGCGCCATGGTCGCGCGTGCCGAGCTGGCCCGGGTGCGCAGCCGATTGGCTGGTGCGATTGCGGCGATCCCTGATCCGGTTGCCTATTTTGATGATGGCGGCAGGCTCGTTTTGTGCAACGGCGCATATGGTCGGCTGCACGGGGCGGAGGCGCACCAACACCTTACTGGGTTATCCTTCGAAGAGATCCTTCAACGCACTCCGCGTGATCAGGGCAACGCGCAAACGCCGGGTCCTGATGAACGCTGGATCAATGAACGGATCAAGGTGCCCCACAAACCGGTGTTTGAGTCCGAGTTCCGGCTGGATGATGGACGGTGGTTCCGGGAGATAGACCGGGCCACTGATGATGGCGGGCGCGTCCACGTGCTGCTTGACGTCACCGGTCTGAAGGAAACGACGCGGCGACTCGAGGAGGTGGTGGAGGGCGCCCGGGTCGGGACCTGGAGCCTTGACCCTCAATCGGGCGCGGGGACCGTCAACGCCTATTGGGCGGAGTTGCTCGGGCTGACGCATCCGGAACTGGGCCAGATCGGATTTGAGGATTGGCGGGCTCTGGTGCATCCTGATGACGTCTCCAACGCGGAGGCCGGTTTCCTTGACTGCTTGAGCGGCAAGGCGGAACGTTTTGATGTTGAATATCGGATGCGCCATCGCTCCGGCCGCTGGGTATGGGTGTTGGGTCGCGGCGGCGTGTCCGACCGGTTTGCTGACGGTCGCGTTCGCCAGATAGCGGGCGTGCTTCTGGACATCTCATCGCGAAAGCGCCTTGAGGCGGAGCTGACGCTGCGCGCGGCGGCGGTTGCGGCCACAGAGGACGCGGTTCTGATCACGGACGCGTCCGGAACCGTGCTGGATGCCAACCCGGCCCATGCGCGTCTTTTTGGGATCGATGATCCGGGTGAGCTCGTCGGCGCCTCCTGGCTGGATTTCTTTGATGCCGAAGCGGCTGCGGACTTGGCATCGCGCGCCTTCCCCGAGTTGCGGGCTGAGGGCGGGTGGCGCGGAGATGTTCACGCACAGCGGTCGAATGGAGCGGTTTTCGAACAGGAGCTCAGCCTGACCGAAATGCCGGAGGGTGAGATCGTCTGGGTCGGGCGGGACGTCAGTAAGCGCAAAGCGCTCGCCCGCGAGCAGCAGGCGCTGCGCGACCGGGTCGAGGTCGCCCAGAGACAGGAGGTGATCAACCTGATCGCTGCCGGTCTGACTCACGACCTCGGCAACCTTCTTGCCGCCGTGATGCATTTGTCCGATCCCATCCTCGCGGGACACCGGCGGGCCGAGGATGTGTTGCAGAAAGTTCACGGGCTCAGCCTTCAGATGGTGGAGATGCTGGTTCCCTTGCGGGATGTCGGAATAACGGGACTCGGGGTCGAGGAGTCTAATCTTGGATCCCTCATGTGCGAAGCTGCACAACTCGTCAGCCTGGGCGCCCCAGATCATCACCAGATCCGAACGAGGCTGCCCGAAAAAGCGTTGTGGTCAGTACTTGAACCCATGCGGCTGACGCAGGTTTTGCTCAACCTTGGCCTCAACGCCCGGGACGCTCTGGAATGTCAAGCGGGTGAGATCTGTTTTTCTCTGTCCGAGGCGGATGAGCTGCCTGACGGTGTGGAAATCGTGGCAGGTGCGGTGCCTGAGGTGCGCTTTGCGCTCTTCACCGTTTCCGACACGGGCCCCGGAATTCCGGACGATGTCCTTGCGCGGATCTGGGAGCCGCGTTTCACGACGAAGGGGCAACGCGGAACAGGGCTTGGCCTGCCGCTGATCGCGACGATCGTGAGTGAAATCGGGGGCGGCGTGGCCGTCCGGACCCGTCTGGGGGAAGGCACGACGTTTTATGTGTGTTGGCCGATACGGGAAGAAGACGATAGTCACCCGGACATGCGCCCCGTTGTTCGGTCGATCTATGGCGGTGATGACCATTTCACCCCTCCTTCGCGGTCCGGAGAAAACCGCGCCCATTAGACCCGGACACGACATGACCATGCTGCTCTGCCCATATCTGCCCTTCGACCCTGAAGAAACCGTCCTGTCCTGGGGGGCGCGGCTGGCCGCGTTCCATACTGGCGGCGGCCTTGTTCCGTTCCTGCATGACCTTATGATCGACATGCAGCAGTTTGTGGTTGAAGCCGCTCCTGCCGTTGACCGTCTTTGCGAGCTGACCGGGCAGGACCCGGCCGCACTTGAGCCGAACAAGATTCTGCGCCTCGATCGTCGCCAGTACGCGTTACGCGGAGAAGAGTTCTCGGTCGAGTTCACCAAGGGCCGCCAGACCGCGTTCTGCCCAGCTTGTCTTTTGGAGGATGAGCAAGGCCGGAAGGACCCGCATGCGCATCGCCGGGGCCGGCTTATCTGGAAGTTCAGGGCGGTGCGCACCTGCCCGGAGCATGGCCTTCCGCTGATCGAGCGCTGCAACATGACCTGGGATGACCGGTACCATGAGCTCCCGGTCCACGCCCCGGAGACGGGCAATGCGCTGGCGGCGCTCATCGACGGGATGGAGCGGCGTGATCCCACCGGACTTCAGGCGTACGTGATCGACCGCCTCCATGGAAAGCCCGGTCCCGTCTGGCTTGACGGGCAGGGGATCGAGCAGGGTGCGCGTGCGACGGAGATGGTGGGAGCGCTGGTCCTTTACGGGCCGAAACAGAGCCCGCGCGCCCTGACCACCGATCAGTGGGATCGTGCCGCCCAAGAGGGCTGGTCGTTCACGAGCCGGGGTGAGGATGGGATCTGCGAGGCGCTGCGAATTGCCCATGATAGCGGGCGCTTCAAGTCTGGAAACGCTGGCCCTCAGCTGATCTTTGGTAGTTTTTACAAGTGGTTGGCCTATCACAAGAACCGGAAGGATTTGGGGCCGATCCGGGACGTGTTTCGCGAGTACATCCTTAACACGATCGCGATCCGGCCGGGCGAAGAGGTGCTTGGCGAGGTCGTTTCGGCGCGCCGCCTGCACAGCGTGCATTCTCTGGCGCAGGAATTCAAGCTTCATCCGAGCACGCTGAGGACTTTCCTGGTCGCACGCGGCGTCATCAGTGACAAGGATGCTGACATTTCGGACGGTTTGTTGACCATCGACGTAGAGCAGGCCGAAGAACTGGGGCGGATCATGCAGAGCGCGATCCCGCTGATCAAGCTGCCGAAGATTTTCAACGCCTCGGGGCCGCAAATCACTGCTCTTTTGAACACCGGACTTCTCGCCGCGATCGGTGGCGAAGGGCCCCGCCTGGGTGTCAGGTGTCATTCAGTGGCTCCGCAAGATATTGACAGGTTGCTGGCTCGGATTGTCGAGATGATCCCTGAACAAGAAGGGGAGAAAGAAGGGTTGTTGCCCCTGTCTCGTGCCGCGAATATCAGCCGCGTAGGGCTTGAAACCATACTGCCCAAACTGTTCGACGGGACATTCAAGCGGGCGGGCCGGGTCGCCGGGGTTCCCGGGCTCGGCGGGATTCGCGTCGCCATGGCCGAGCTGGCCCCGTTCGCACCGGAGCCGCCCAGCGGCTTCCCCCATTGCGTCGCGCTCGTCGAACTGAACGTCAAAGCCATGTTTGGCCTCGCGTTGCTGGCGGACCGGCCCGGGGGCGCGTTGCTTACATCGCGTCGTCTCAAAAGCACAAATCCGAAGATCAAGAAGTTCTGGTTGATGCCGGAGGACATCGCTGCGTTCCGGCAGAAATATGCGACCCTTCCGGACCTTTGCCGGGAAACCGGTTTGCACGCTATGACGATCAAAGCGCGACTGAAGGCACTTGGGGTGCCGACCGTCTTGCCGATCAAGGAGCTCGGCGGAAATCTTTACATGAGGGCAGACCTGCCGGATGGGTGGGCGCAATCGGGTGCCGGCTGACGGTGTCCGGTACAAGCAGTTCAACATTCAAGGACGCGGACGGGAGAGACCATGCATAAGGCGACCAGCAAAAAGCCGACACGCGCCTCTTGGGGCTCGGTGCATGGGGTCGTCATCAAGAATAGTTTGATCCGTGATGAGGAAGGGGTCACGGCGGATTTTATGACGCAGTCGGGAGACAGGGTCCGCCTGCGGGCGCGGCGGGCGAGCATCTTCGAGAAGATCAAGTCGGCGGCGGAGTCTGGGGAGACGGTGATTTTCCAAGGAAGGCAGGTCAGCACCGGTACTTCGTCAAACGATTATCTGAGGGTCCTGATTGCGGGCCCCGTCGAGCTGAACGGTGTTGTTTATGCTGTTCGACACATCAAAAGCCCGGTCTGGCCGAAGGTTTTTTTCCAGATGTACGATGAACGAATATCGAGGGACGGCACAATGTATCAGGTCAGAACGCCAGTCAGCGTTTATGGTCCAAGAGCTGAGGCGCTGGAAGGGATCAGCGTCGGCACTCGGATTCATCTGTCAGGTCGGCTTGGACACGAAGGTTACATGCCGATTTCGCCGGTCACGCTCAATGCGCCGCTGACTTGGCTGGAAAGGGCGAAACGGGTCCGTCAGGACGGCTCCCTTGCTTGTGCCGATCTGTGGTGACGTTCCGGCGAATGGATTTCGGCGCTTCAAGTGACGGACTTTCTGGGGGCTATGCAGCCGTGCTCGCATCTTCTATTGTGGTGATCAGAGGTGAAGCCATGCTGAACATCGTCGTAAAAAAACTGGAACAGGACACCAAGGCCAAAGGCGCGTCGAAGGCGAGCGTCCAGGTGAAGCGGGTGCGTGACAGCGCTGGGAATTTGGTGAATTTCCGGACCGTGGACGCTTCGAGCGAGACGCTATCGGGCGATCTGACGCTTGTGTTCGGTCGGAACGTTGATCGCGCCCGCCGGGAGAACAAGAAGATTCTGGGCGTGAGAGACGTTGTCCCGGCAAGATAAGGAGCGGCCGGTTCTCGTGATCGTTGCCGGTCCGAACGGATCGGGCAAGAGCACGGCCTACGATAACGTTGATCTGGAACTGGGCGGCAGGTCTATCAGGATCGTGAACCCGGACGTACTTGCGAAGCGCATTCACCTTGATGAGGGTAAGGAGGCGGGGGAGGCGAATGTGCTCGCTGTCAACCGGATCCGGTCATGGCTCGACGCTTCGGTTGAGGTATATCAGACCATCGGTGTGGAGACCGTGCTGTCCACGGACAAGTATCGGAGTCTTGTGACAGCGGCCAAGGCGCGCGATTTCGAGATCTGGCTTATGTACGTGTGTCTGGATTCACCTGAACGGAACGTCGAGAGGGTCGCTATCCGGGTCAAGAAGGGCGGACACGCCGTGCCACCTGAAAAGGTCCATGATCGGTATTGGCGCAGCCTCAAGCAGATGCCGTGGTTTCTGGAGCAAGCGGACCGCGGATGGCTCTGGGACAACAGCGGTGAAGGGGCGAAACTGGTCGGCGAAAAGCGTGATGACGTTATGATGGTGGACCCGACCTGTCCAAGGACGGTCCTGGACGCACTGACCACCGCGGAGTAGGCACGCGATCAAGGCGGTTATCCGTGAAGCGGTATTTGGTGTGGAGCGCTTTCTGCTCCGCATTGTGCTGCACCTCGATACGAATTTTTCTGTGATTTACCTTCACGTGCGCTTGCCTATCGCGGCTCTGTCCTTATCAGTGCGTTGAACCTCAGCCTCAGTCGCAAAAAAGTTCCCGATCAGTGACATTTTTTCGGAATTCAGCTAATTCCAGAAGGGATGTTCCTGATCGGGAACTATTGCTTTGTTCAGTTGGCTGCTTGACCCCCTTGGGGCCTAGAATGACCTATGCGCCGGAGTTGCTTAGCCTTGGCCGCACTTGTCCGGCATCCACGAGGATGCCTTTGCGCGCGGTGCCTTACGGGCCTACCGAGGTTCTCCTCGGTGGTCAACCTGCCGCCGGAGAGCCAGAACATTAAGGCCCTATTCAGGCTGAGCCGGATCGCCGCGCGGATCGGACCCGCCGTCCCGATAGTGCGGAGACGTACTTTGGAAACTTCCACCCGTCGCTTACCCTCATTGCGTTCTAGCCCTAACGCTTCTTTTTGGACGGCGGCTGGTTTTATCCTTGGCTTTGAAACGCTCCCTGCGCTGACCTGCCACGGGATTACTCCTCCATTATCGATTGGAGTCCAATCTAAATCGAGAACAAACAATGAAGCGAACAAAGGTCACATTGGCTTGTCGCACACGCCATGCCGGATCGCATCAGGATGTCAAATTTCAGCGACCCAGCGGCCGAAAACTGCGCTAACAAACAGTCAGTTTCAGCCAAATCGCAAACTCCGGCACGCAATCCTTTATTCCTTAAAGGAAAGCAAACTTTTGATACACGTTTATCCCTAAGAGAACGTTCTCTCACCTGGAAATCTGGGCTAGGGCTTTCATCGTTGTTGTTCGCAGACGGAAAACACGGGTGGACGGATCGGACATTACCCGCTGGCGCTCCCTGAACCGGGTCAAGCAGAGCGCGCTGGCCGACATGGTCGGGGTGTCGCAGGCAACTGTTTCAAAATGGGAACGCGGCACCTGGGAGCCAACGCGAGCCATGGCGCTCAGGCTTAGTGACGTCATGTTGGGCCTGCACGAGGGGCGCTTGGCGGCTGAGATCGCCTGCCTCCGGCCGCAGCAGAATATCCGCGCCCTGGCCCGTGGCCCAGGGTTCCAGATCGTAGGTGTCTCCGAGGGGTTCCGCCGCGCCTGGCCGCAGACCAGCGATCTGATCGGCGCGGAGACCCGCCGGCATCTGATCAATGAGGCCGCCCATTATTGCGACGAGAGCGATTATCTTCGCGAAGCGGCGGACGGGGAGCTTCTGATGGTGAGCTGCGTCAGCAGCCGCATCCTGAGCCTCGGGGACGCCCCGCAGGAGGACCTGCGTCTGCGCTGGCACGCCGTGATCCGTCACATCGACGGGGAGCTGATCCACGAGATGATCTACGAGCCCTGCGCCGCGGACACCCCGGTCGGGTTCGAGCGTGTTCTGCGCCGCTCCGACCTCGGCGCGCAGGCCTACTGAGCCGCAGGCCCCGGTCAGGGGCCCGCGGCCGCTGCTCAGAACCGGACGTTCACCCCGAGCTGGAGCGTGGTCGCGCTCCGCCCCGAGATCCTTTCCGTCCCGGCCCGCGCCGTGAAGGTCGAGAGCCCGTCCTCGGACCGGCCGGTGAAGCCTATCTCCAAACCGCCGCCGCAGCCATCTACGACCGTAAGGGCGTCCAGTTCCTGACAGGTCAGGTGCGGGGCGACACTGAACACGGCCCGGCTTTGCGAGACCGGCGCGCCGTCCGCCGTGAAACGGATCTCAGGTGTGAACGTGATTGCTGTGCGGGACACCTCGCCACCCTCAAGCCGGAGCGTGTCATCTGTCAGGCCGAAGGCGCGGCCGGTGAAGTCAGCCTCGCCGATCCGGACCCGCCCATAGGTCAACGATAGTTCCGGAAGGACCTGGTAGGCGCCCCGGTCAATCAGCCCACTGAGCGCGGTCCCAGCGGTCAGTGTCCGGCTGGTATAGTCCCCGTCCAGCGCGAGATCCCCGATTTCCATCTCCAGGGTGTTCCGGCCCGCCCCGAAGGTCAGGAACCCGTCGGCGTAGAGGCCCGGGATCAGCTCATGAACCCCGTATCCGCCCACCGTCACGCCGGCGCGCTGATGGCTCCCTTCCCGCGGGGCGATCAGGTCCGATTGCGCGAACTCCCCCCCTATGAAGGCGCCCAGAAGGGTCCGATCAGACACCATCCGCTCCCAAGCGGCCCGCGCAGTCAACATGGCGGTGGTGGCGCCTGTCCGTTCGTCGCGGCGCAGGCTGAAGTCGCCGAAAACGAGACGGCGCTTGCGCCCGTCCGCGCTGCTCTGCTGACCGAAGAAGGTCCCCGACGTGCTTATACTCGTGTCCGTCTGGTTGAACCTCGGGTCGATCTGGAACGGGACGTCCTCGGCGCGGGAGGCGATCAGGCGTTGGCGCGCGTCCCGCATCATCCGCTCGTTGGAGGTAATCGCTCCGTTCAGCTCAGCGAGCCCGAGCCCGGTAACGACAGCCCGAACCTCCTCCTTGTGCAGCTCGAATTCGGAGCCGGGGGTCGGAGCAGCGGCGCCGACCGTGATCGTCACCGTATCCGCGTTTGACGTGTTCCCCCTGTCGTCGGTCACCACGAGCGAGAACACCAGCTCGGCGGCAGGATCATTCGCCGCCACC
>C687J35504_10003438_pt1 | contig 10381 bp, 9 predicted proteins | sample RifCSPhighO2_02_FD_35504 | JGI IMG/M metagenome (IMG submission 35504) | reverse complement strand
AAAACCCAACCCTGAGTTTCGTATTACTCATAAAAGTTAACAAGCCACTTTTAAGATTACCGTGAAAATCAAATACAACGTCGTATTCCCGCTCCCTTATTTTTTTNAAAAATGCCCTTATCTCTAACNCCAGTTTAAAATATTTTTGCGGATGCTTAATATAGCTCTGCCACTGCCTTCTGGGAAAGGCAATAACCTCATTAACGTCGGGTAATACCTCAACCAAATCCTTGTATTTATCCTCTACAAGCCAGGCAATACGAGCGGAGGGAAAAGCCATTCTCAGATTTTTTACGGCTGGCATTACATGGATAATGTCACCCATCGCTCCAAGGCGAACCACAAGTATATTTCCTGGATTATTTAATAATCTGTTCAAAAATTTCCTCCCGACGTGTTCGAAGACCTAACCATTCAATTTTGATAAAAATAACTCTTTTAAATGCGCCCCTTTAGTAAATTAAAATTGCCTGAAATCAGAAACCGCCAAATTGGGAGAACTATAACAAGCCGGAAAAGCAATAATATGCTTTTTTACTATAAAGCTTAAAAAAACCCTTTTCAATAAGAATCCGACCTAAATTGCATTGTATCGGTATGCAACCTTATATATAATTTATTTGTATATACAACAAAACACTCAATATCGAAATCACAAATAAAGCCTTTTTATTGTTTATCAAATGTTAACAAAATCAAAAATACCCTCGCATTTTTCAGTAATTAAAAGTGGTAATGAAACTATATTCGTAAAAAAGGGGTATGATGAAATCGTAAAGAATATAGTCTTCAACAACAGATTTTCGGTCAATAGACAAGCAACTAACATTGATATAAAATCTGGAAGGGGATATTATTTATCCATTCCTATAACGAAAGATAGCACAGAAAAAATTATTATCAGGGACTATAAACACGGTGGTTTATTTGGAAAGCTTTTTGGCAATGTTTTTTTTAACTTTAAACGACCTCTAAACGAAATATCTATTAGTGAGTTCGCACTACAAAGAGGTATTCCATCCGCAGAGGTAATTGCCGTAACTCAAAAAAGAATATTCGGTATATTCTACAAGGCAACATTCATTTCAAAGGAAATCAAAGGTGCCATTGATATATTACAATTTCTTAAAGAAACGCCATTAGAATACATACAAAAGTCTAAAAAATCTGTAATTTTTGCCCTCGTAAGACTTATAAGAAATATGCACGATGCTGGCATATATCATGCAGATTTACATCTTAAAAATATACTCTTGAGAAAAAATTTGAACGGGGAGTTTCAAGCTTATATAATAGATTTGGATAAATCGGTCATTTTTAACAAGCTAAGTATCAATCAAAGGATTAAAAATTTGTTGCGTCTTAACCGCTCTTTTGAAAAGTTGCGATGGTTCTCTGGTGAAACAATCATGTATCAAAGAAACACGGAGGATAGCGGGAATTACTCCTCTCCCATTCCCCTTTCACAAGGAGGGAGGGCAGGGGGAATTATGGAAAATGGGGTTTCGGATAAAAAGTATCAATTCAATGGACCCGTTTCTCAAAGTGACACATCAGGAGAAGGGACTAAACATAAATCTATGAATCAAAAGATAAAGTTGATTTCTGTGACAGATAAGATTGGGTTTTTTAAGTCGTATATGTTATATAACCACGCAATTGATAAAGATTGGAAAAGATATATCCGTCAATACTATTCACACCATGCGTTACATAGATTCTGGTGGCGTGTTTTTGGTTCTTAATCGAAATGATACTAAAAGACTAATAACCTCTTTGAGAATAATTATTCGCCTCGATTGTAGTGCTGATACAGGCTGCTGTACTGAATGCTACTATAATATTGGAAGATAAAAACACAGGAAGAAAGTTAAGATAATGGTTGATGGCATTGTTGTAAAGGTACTGGGTGACTACGGTCCATTTTCCAGGATTGGGAAAAGTATTGGGTATCAGGTAACCATAGGTCAATCTAGTTATCTGGTTGATTGTGGAGCACCTCTTTTTCAGCAACTTGGTGGACATAAACTAAAAGCGATCAACGGCCTGATAGTTACACATTGCCATGATGACCACAAGAGGTGGTTTTCTGACTACGCCCTTTTTAATAGGTATGCACCCGATATATCCAATAAGCTTCGTCTTCTTACATCAGAAGGAATCAATGAAGAACTTATAAAAGCATCAGGCCCTGCCCTTGATAGGAGTCTGTCATATGATTCTAAAAATGTAATAGATATTGCTTATGAGGATTATGTTGATTACAAGATAATTGGTCCACTTGCCAAATATCGGGTAATCTCCAGAGACGAAGGCAATGGGAAATCGGGTCTCTCCGTAATTGATAGAACTGGTAAATCCATTGGTCCTGACAGGGCAAAGATTGTTGTAAGCAATAAAACAGGGAGACCAAGGATGCTTTTTAAAGACCCCAATTATGGTGAGTGGGTTGAACCAGAGAATTTTTATACATTCTCATCTGAGGTGTTTTATGAGAATAACAGGAACATTTATGCAAACAACGAAGGTTTTAAAATCGAGGCAATTAAAGCCCCTGTATGGCACGGGATTTCTGGCATAGGAATCAAATTTATAACAGATGAAGAGACCCTGACGTTCAGTTCAGACACTGTGCATGATAGGGTTCTCTGGGAACAACTTTATTCAGAGAAAAGGGCGCAGAGGCTTTCTATATCAAGAAAAGAATTTGAAGCTGTTTCAATTCTTTATGGTGATATTAATGATTATATAGAACGCATATGGAGTGAAGAGCGGTTTGCTGAGGCGATTAACTCCTTTCATGGTTCTGTTGTTATACACGACATAGCGGTAAGAAACATTGCCGTTCACACGGATTACAGTAAGTTAAAAAGTACCGTTTTAAAGAAAAACAAAGTTATTTTGACTCATAGTCCTGACACAATGACTTCTGAATGGGTACTCAGCGAAGCAGAGAAGTGTTTTAAGATTAAAGAAAATACCTTTTTTGAAGTGGTTGGAGATGAACTTTATCCGTTAAATGCTGATGTATACCATAAAGAAGCGGGCAAATATTATGTCGGTTACAAAAACACAAAAGGAAGCTACGTTGTGTATGAAAAAAATGGGGTTCTGAGCCTTTCTTCTAATGAAAGGCTTGGTCTCGGTACTCCGCTTTACCGTGTGGATTTATACGAGGATATAGCAGGTAATTATTTCCCAAAACTAGAAAATAATGATGCAGAGTATCGTGAGCGAACAGACGGAAGGATTGAGCTTGTGCGGTTTACCGATGAAGGCAGTAGTGGAAAGATAGTTGAGAATGAGAGAGACAGACTAGTAAAGAAAGATATAATTAACTATGCTAATACAAAATATTATTAGCCCAATCATCTCATATCTTATAGGAAGCATCCCCTTTGGGTTTTTAATCACAAAATTTGTAAAAGGCGTTGATATTCGGCAGGTTGGCAGCGGCAATCTGGGTGCTACAAATGTTGCCAGAGTATTAGGAAAGTCCTATGGCATATTGGTATTTATTCTTGATTTGCTAAAAGGCTTTCTAACCGTTATCGCATTTGACTATTTCTTTACTGGCTATGGACATAATTTATCACTAATATTATGTGGAATGGGTGTAATATGCGGTCATACATTTCCCATATTTCTTGGCTTTAAAGGTGGAAAGGCAGCGGCGACTGGCTGCGGCGTTTTTTTATGGCTTGCTCCTCTCCCACTCCTTATTTCATCTGCCATTTGGTTACTGGTAGTTTTTATTTCCCGTTACATATCTCTAGGATCCATGATTAGTTCAATAGCACTGGTGGCGAGTTTAATACTATTTGGTAAAGAACCTTTTGGTCATGGACTTCCTCTGACGTTATTTTCTATATTCATCTCAATGCTTCTCATTATTCGTCACAAATCCAATATAAAAAGAATCCTGGATGGCACTGAGAACAAAATCGGCAAGAAGGTTAAATCCCTTGATTTCACTGAAAATTAGTAAATTTACCCACGAAAGACGCGAAATATACGAAATCCCTTTTACATACTTTAGCGTCATTCGTGGGTTTTTCTGCTTTTTATTACTTAAATGTCTTTTAGCGTATTTCGTGGGCTCTTTTAAAACAAAAATATCCTTGACCTTTGAAAGGCACGGAGTATAGTATTTTCTGTGGTGGATGATTACCGGTCCAAAACAATGAAACACTCAAGTTCTCTACCTGCACTTCCCCCGATTTGCGGACACATCGAAGAGTTAGGTTAGGTAGAATATAACCTAACAACCTTGGAAGTGCAAAACGCAGATGCATTGGCCATGGGAAAAAAGAATAATGTTTCATTGATTTTATATTTAATCTTTCATTATTTTTATCGGTTTAAGTATAATTCACTTTATTTAGAAACAAAACTTTAAGACGTGGAAATGGAAAAGATTAGGTAAGAAATTCTGGGAGCAAGTTTTATTGATGGAAAATGGAGGTTAGTTATGGCAGAAGAAAGCATATATGATATCCCAATAAGTCAGATTAAAGTTGCTGACACAAATGTTCGCCATACTGAAAGAAATAAAGAACTGGATGAATTAATGGCAAGTATCAAAAAGCATGGACTTCTTCAGCCAGTGGTATTAAAAGGGAAATATGGCAACCCATCTTATGAATTAATTGTCGGACAAAGGAGATTTCTTGCGCATCAGAAGCTTGGAAAGACGACAATCCGAGCCAGATTCGTGGGTCAGCTTACAGATGTACAAGCGACCATTCGATCTTTAGTTGAAAACATGGTGCGTGTTGATCTTAATCATGCTGATACTGCCCAAGCTATTACTCTTCTATACAGGAATTTCGGGAAAGATGAGCGTAAAGTACATGCCGAGACTGGCTTGTCTATAAGACGGATCAGGCAATACATTGATGTGGAAGAGCGAGCCACTCCAAAAATGAAGCAAAAGTTGCGAGACAGGAAAACAACTCTTATAGATGTTCAACGCGTTCTTAAGGCAGCTGCTGGTGATTCAAGCAAGGCGGAAAGACTTCTGGAGAAGATAGATAAACTTACGAAATACGAGAAGGACAACCTTGTCGAATATGGAGAATTACATCCAAGAGCCGATGCTGAAAAAATAATACATGAGGCACAAAAGCCAAGGATTGAACGAACAATTATGGTCAAGTTGTCGGAAAAGGCACGGCAGGGGCTAAAGAAGGCGTCGGATGAATTGGCTATGAGCCCCGATGACGTTGCAGCCCATGCGTTAGAGGACTGGTTATCCAAGCAGGGATTTATCAGTGAGTAATCCGAAAAAGACACCAACGAAGATATACTCTCAGGACGAAGTAGAGAATGCTGTGGCTAGGCTAATCGCGAGTACAAAACGTAAACGCCGGCGCCGGCAATTGAAGCTCTTGGAAGTTGCGAATGATATAGAAATTGCACTTTCAGCTTATAAAAGTCTTTCTAAGCTAGCCGATGTAATTGATATTTCCTTGGAAATGCTTCGCCAATTTTCGATGGTCAACAAGTTACGCCCTCCTGTGAAGCAGTTGATCGCTGATGGTATCATACATAGCGTTGATATAGCCGATCGTCTGAGCCGGCTACCAGTTGCCGACCAGCTCCCAGTTGCACGGGCAGTTGCACAGGGGAACCTGACTTCAGATGATGTACGGGCGATAGTCTCCCTCAGGAAAGCATTGCCAAAGGAAGAGATAGGCAAGGTCATCGATCGAGTGAAAAGATCTCGAAGTATCAAGCAGTATGTCGTTGAATTCCTGATTCCTACACAAAAAAAAGAAAAGGAAATAAAAGAGTCCTTTATGAAAACGCTCGGCAAAGAGAGCATAGTCTCTTTCGATAGCAAGGGCAGGATAAGCCATGCCATCCTAAATACAACCGGCAAACGTCGCATTGAAGATATTGCAAAAAAAGAAGGATTAACTAAACGAGCCTTGATCGACAAGATTATTTCTGGAGCACTCACTTAAATGGCTACGAACCATCTTCCCGGAAGGCGCAAACCAGTAGCTACTATGTTGAAATTGGAGGAGTTTCGTGGCCTCAAAGAGGAGCTTTCTGAATGGCGTATTCAGGGACAGCAAGATACTGGCATTCTTGGCTTTGTGAGGGGTTTGCGTTTGTCTGCAAGGCTCATATATGCAATACGCCATCATCTGTCTTTTTCCGGCTATGAAGTGGATTGGGGTCATCTTCTTACGCAAGAAGGTGATTATTGTTCGCCAGAGTGTGACATAATTATTCACAAGCAGGGTTATGTGCGCCAATGGAACGGAAATCATGATCCTGTTATGAATTTCAAGTTCATAAGTTGCCAAGATGCAGTGGCTGTTATAAGCTGTAAGTCTTCAATTGCGTCGGTAGATAAAACCTATACCAAGGCTATGGGACCTTATGTAAATAAGGTTTTCCTGTTTGCTGAATGTTGTGAGCCACGCGCGGTGAAACGTCTAAAGAAGTCTGCGTTGACTGCTGGTTATGAGGGCTTCTGGTATTTGTATGCGTGCGATAAAACAATGCAGTGTACCGTCGATGAAAATGAATGGATTAACTTCCTCGATGTTCTAAAAAAACTTGTAGACGCGCATTCAAGGAGGACGCCCTAAAATGGCTGAAAACTTTTGGTGGCAACCATTAGAAAAGGAAATTAAAAATATTAAATTAGGTGGGAATAAAGTGTCTTGTCCTGAGTGCAACGAAAGAGGACTGCTTTTTACAAGATGGGTGGAAGGCTTACAGGAGAAACCAACTTATGTTCTTCACCGTAATACAAAAGGAATTAAAACTGATTGCAAAATAAGCCCTGAAGAAGCTACAGGTTTAAAGTCACAAGTAAAGATTTTTAAAAGCGATATTAAAGAATTATTAAGCAATAGGAAATCTTTTGTTTTATTTAGTGGAGGAAAAGATAGCCTATGTCTCTTAGCATATTTAAAAGAAATATCTAATGGCACAAAAATGGATTTGACAGCTCTTTTTATTGATACGACCGTTGGACTACCGGAGAATATGAAATATGTAAAAAAAGTTTGCCGATATTTAAAAATACCCCTCAAGATTGTAAAACCGAAACAAGGTTATTTTGACCTTGTAAATAAATGGGGCATCCCAAGTTTTAAATATAGATGGTGTTGCCGAGAATTAAAGATTAAACCTGTTAGTGATTATTTAGCCACTATAAAAGAACCCAAAGTAGTATTTGATGGCATAAGAGCAGCAGAGTCAAATGTAAGAGCAACCTATTTACCAATATGGTATCATCCCGGATTTAAATGCTTATCAGTAAGTCCTATTTTCTATTGGTCAAATGAAAAGGTATCCGCCTTTATTAATAAAAACGGCATTCCCAAAAATATACACCACTCCCTTGGAACTTCCACAGAATGTTGGTGCGGAGCTTATAAAAGGAAGTCTGATTTTGAAGAATTATACCGAATTAATCCAGAAATGTTTATAAAGTTGATGAAAGCAGAAGAAAAAAATAAGAGCGGATTTACCTTTCTGTATAAAGATGGCAAGAAAATTCCGCTTAAAAGTTTAATTTCCAAGAAGAATCAGTAATAATAAAGCCCTTATCTTGAATAAATGAATGATATTCTCTCAAAAATCGGCTCCATCAAATCCGTCCTCGGCGGCTACCGTCCTTTCCCTGAACAAACCGCTATAACCCTTGTAAGATATGCAAAAACTCCTCGGCATTGACAAATCCTGTAATAGTTTTGTCCTTAATGATATTGCCATCCTTACTAATAAACACAATGGTGGGCAAACCTACAATTCCGTATTTCTCCCAAAGCTGTTTGATCTTCGGGTCGTTGGTATTGGTGCAATCAATCTTGATGTTCACAAATTTTCTTGATTCCCTGATAACTTCCGGGTTGGCGTACGTAATCTTCTCAAACTCCATACAGGCGGCACACCACGATGCCCAAAAATCAATCATCGCCGGCTTGCCTTCTATTCCGGCCTGTTTCAGTCCTTCTTCCTCGCTTACCATCCAATTTATATTTTCTCCGGTTGTTACTGATTGATTTTGAGTTGTGGTCAAGAAAGGAGGCAAAATAAGTCCCTTGAATATTAGGTGGCCTATAAGGAAATATGTGCCAAATATAAATGCTACGATGCCAAAAACCTTTTTGGCGCGCTGGAAGCTGGTGCTTTTATGAGCCAACCGAGCAAACCCACATGAAAATACTGAGACAACAATTAAAAATAGTCCCAGAATGATAATGAAAACAGTTTCTGAGATAATAAGTCTTAAATAATAAAGTGCCGCTCCAAGCAGTAAAATTCCAAATATTCTTTCAACTATTTCCATCCATGCCCCTGATTTCGGAATTGCCTTTATTGCGCCAGAGAATGTCCCCAGCACAATCAGTAATACACCAATACCCCATGCAAAGACAAAGAGCATCCAGAATCCCAGGAATTTATTTCCTGTGCTTGCAATATAGACTAACAAACTAGCCAGAGCAGGACCAATGCAGGGCGATGCGACTATCCCTGAAACCAAGCCCATGACAAAAACCCCGATAATCCCCTTTCTCGTTCCAGTTCCCATCCGATCTGAGATAAAAGACGGCACACGCAGGTAGTAAACTCCAAACATACTCATTGCAAGTCCCACAAAGACTGCTACTACAAACCCTATAACCCACGGGCTTTGTAGTGCTGTGCCAAACAGTGCGCCAGTGGAAGCAGCAGTTACACCCAAGGCAGAATAAACAATGGATATACCCAATACATAAATCAGCGATAAGAAGAATGCCTTTAGTGGCTTTCTGGCTGTGGTTTGTTCCCCAGAAGTCTGCCCGCCAATTACAGCCACTGTAATCGGTATCATGGGATACACACAGGGGGTAAAACTAAGACCTACACCTGCCAAAAATATAAGGATTAGTGATACAAAAATTCCCTTGCTTTCAATAGTTTTCTGGAAACCGCCGGCTTCGACTTCTTTTACAGGCTTTGAAACAGGATGGGTGGGTTTTTCTTCTCCTGATGCTATGCCCGCAGTCCAACTGGCTTGTTCAACCTGCACAGGTATTGTGAACTCTTCCATCTTTGGCGTAAAACAAATCTTATCAGAGCATCCCTGATAATGTACCTCAAGCCTTATACTACTGGAACCCGCAGAAACATCCTTTGACACTCGAATATATGACTTTATTTCAATTTGTCCTTCATAAAGTTCAACCTCTTTTTCCAGAAATGTATCAAACTTAATCTTTCCTGCCGGAAGTTCCATTGACTCTAATGAAAATTGCTCAGGATTTCCGCTTTCTATCCTGATTTGATCTTTATAAATATGATGATTAGAAGCAATTGAGAAAAGAATAATAACCGGTACCGTATCACCAGCAGTCACACGCTCTTTTAAAAGGTTTGCACTTATTTTAAATGGAGATGTTTCCCCTGAAATTACCGGTAAAGATAAGAATAAGACAATAACAACCAGAAACATACTTTTTACAAATATACTTGTTTTCATAGGATCATCTCCTTATTTATACTCTACTTAATATTCTCTATAAGGCTCATGATAGCTTTTGAAACTATTTCTTCATGTTGCTCTGCGGTTTCTGCCCTTCCGTACTTTTCAATTATCTTGTTCCACTCTGGCGTTCCATAATATTGGTGACACCCTATACATATACCTTCTCTTTCGACAAGATTTCTTTCTTTCTGGTTTAAAGGTCTGTCCTCAGGGAGTGGCATATTTTGTATCTGTTTTCCGCTTCTTACAACCAACTGATCCAGGGCATAGGGAAAATCTTCTATCTTTGGGGTTTGCCACCCCCCGGTTTTTATATTGGGAATATCTCCATATACTCCCTTTGATAAATCCTGGAACAAGGGGCTGTCACCCAGTATCTTTTCTGCGCTTCTTGAATTACCAGCACCATATCCTATGGACTTGGGGTTTGTGTGACAATCCTCACAGGTTCTTGCAACAAGACTTGTCGCATGGGGGTTTATAGGGGCTAATGTAGGGGAATTGTGACCCGTAGAGGTAGTATAATGTTTATTAAGAGCCTTAATTTCGCCATGTTCATCAATAAAGGTATAAAAGACCTGGCAGCCTGGGGCGAGGGGAGAGACCTTTTCTCTCAGGTTAATCCCCAGTATCGGACTTTCCCACCTCATAAAGGATCTGTTTTCAAACGATAGATCTCCAAATTCTTTGATTATTGTCTGCCTGCCTGTTGCGGGATCTACTTTCTTGGATGTCGTTATCCAGTCTGTACCTTTTACCCTCCTATCATATTGCATGTGGCATCCAAAACACTGGGGAGCCCACGTTGCATGACAGGCGTAACATTCCAGCCTTTCTATATGTTTGTGAATAGTTGACATGGCGACCTTGCCCTGTTGGGTTTTA
>C687J35504_10003432_pt1 | contig 10392 bp, 9 predicted proteins | sample RifCSPhighO2_02_FD_35504 | JGI IMG/M metagenome (IMG submission 35504) | reverse complement strand
GATTTATTTTTTGCAGGCGAAATTAGATTGGGATTTTTCTCGATTCCTTTCACTACCTTTGCAATTGTTGGTTTGATCAATGCTGTTAATATGTTAGATGGCAGTGATGGTTTAGCGGGATCATTAATTTTCGTACAACTTTTTTTATTAGCGCTCACTGCTTTTTTAGCCCACCTTATTGTAGAAGCAAAAGTTATTGTTTTATTGATGGGTGCTCTGCTGGGGTTTCTTTATTTTAATTTTCCTTTTTCAAAAAAGAGAACGGCCCGTGTTTTTATGGGAGATGCGGGGAGTATGTTTTTAGGTTATGCCTTGAGTTGGTTTGCAACGGGTTTATCCCAAGCGCCTCGGAGTGCAATTTACCCGGTGGGAATATTATGGATATTGAGTATCACCATATGGGATGCCTTTCGCGTTATTCTCCTTCGGCTTTTTTCAAAAAAATCGCCTTTTTCATCTGATCGAAATCATCTGCATCATGTTTTGCAAGACCGTGGTTTTTCACCTAAAAATATTTGTTTCATTATCGCGGGCAGTAATTTGATGTTTGGTTTGGGTGGCGTACTTGCCTTACATCTAGGTGTTTCATCCCCGGTATTGTTTATTTCTTACTTTTTTGGATTCTTAATTTATTGCACGGGAATGCGGTTTTTACAGACGGCCAGGTAGTTATTGAAAAAACATTTTTTTTATGTTTGTTGTGTGAGCAAGCTTTTGAGTTTTTCATTGAGCGAACCCATCACAGCGACAGCGGAAGTGACTCTTATGATCCTAGGTAATCCCCCCACGAAAAAACCATAAACCCCCCGTTTTGAATAGATTTCTACGATAGTTCCTAGTGTACTTTTTGGTTTGAGATGTCGCTGCCGCTCTGTTTTTACTGTATCCAGAGGTTGAGTCACAAGGGCGGTGGAAATACCCACACTTGTTCCAGCGACAAACCATGCTAAAAATGAATTGGTTTTTCGCTCTTTTAACTGCTCTGCTAGGATAGGGACACCTGCGAGAAAACCTGCTGCTGGCACTGCTATACGTAATCCTGTTTCAAAAAAACCTGTAAATAAATGACGAACCCCCTGGTTTTGCTTAAGTAACATTCTCGTCAGTTGTATCGAATTTTGTTTTACGCCTTCTTGCTGTAGAAGCGTAAAAACAACTTCTGTAGGTGTTACAACCGCAGCAGAAAAAAAACCTCCCAAAAAACCTGAAAATAAACGTTGTTTCTGGGAGGTTTTTCCTGTTTTTTTAGAAAGCCATTTTTTTATGAGATCATCTATCGTCACTTGGGTCGCTACCATAGGTGCCATACCCACAGCATTTAACCCTACCCCACTCATTAGAATTGATGGTTTCAAGGTAAAAGGTCGGTTGCTTTGCATACGGGTTTTTATGACAGCCAAAGGATTATTGATAAGTGCTTCTGCTGTTGCAGCGACACTTCCAAGCACAGCTTTGGTGAAAACAGTTAATTGATCAGAAGGGGCAGCAGCGTTTTCTTTCATGTTGTTGATGAGCCAATTTTATTTTTTATCAGCTACATGTTCTGTGGAGAGAGTGGCTTGTTGCTGTTTGCATCGCTTGTTGTGTCTTCTCCAATCCTTCCTCAGGTAATAATAATCTTGGATTTTTCTCCTTCGCTTTTTTCAGTGCATCCAAAGCACCCGGAGGGGGAGAGAGTTGCGTCGTTTTTTCAAACCATTCAAGCGCTTCTTTGTATTGTCCTAACCCATATAAGGCGTTTGCTTTTCCATTGTGTGAAAAATAGTGAGATGGGGTCAATCGTAATGCCTGCTCGTAAGCGCTCAAACCTTCAAAATAGCGCCCAAGCGCAACAAGAGAGTAAGCTTTTCCTGCATGGGCAAGTGTTGAATTTGGGTCTTGAGTCAAAGCTATTTCGTTGGCAGCTAATGATTCCTGGAAGCGTCCTAACACATTGAGTGCAAACGCTTTACCAATGTAGGCTACAGTAAAATTCTTATCGAGAAAAATAACTTTATCAAAGCAATCAAGCGCTTCATTATATTTTGCAAGCGCATTATTAATCATGCTTCGTGTATAAAAAGCTTGGGCGTTATTGTTGTCTAACTTCAAAATCTCATTTAAACATCTTGACGCCTCTGCAAATTGCTTACTCTTAAAAAACTCATCGGCTCGTTTCTGTAATTCTGCTATTTCTGTGTCTGTATTTTTCACAATTTCTCCTTGGTTTTTATCTCAGATATTTATGTATGAGAGCTAGGTTTATAAGGTTAAGCCAAAATTTTTATTTAATATACTTTTACCTTTATCAGTCACTTCTAATGATCGAGAGGAAGAGATTTTTCGTGTTATCCAACNGCCGAGTTNAAAAGCTTTTAATAATTGTTTACCTAGCTTTCCTCCCAAATGATATCGACGTTCTGTTGAATCAAGACAAAATCTTGAGTGCGTCTCTTCTTCTGCAGTTGGTGTTAAACCTAATTCAAAAAGTTTTTTTCCCCCATGCTGAGTCAGCTGGTAGTGTTTATCAGAAGTAAGGGTAATGAGCCCTTGCTCTTCGAATTGTATTCTCAGTGCTACGCCAAGTTGACCTGCTATGTGAGAATAACAAACACGAACATCACGAGGAATTTTATATATGTTATTTCTTTGTTTCAATAAAGGTGTAAGCTGAGAAAAATCCAATTCTAACTCATGTATTCTTTGATAATTAATTACGAAATAATGATGGGCGCCATGTTTTTCTTTTTGAAGATACTCTTGAATCATTAAATTATTAAGCGGATCCGCAAGTTTTTTGATGGGTGTGTTTGTCATCGTGACTAAGTCGCTGCTGGACAACCCATCGTATTGAGTTAGCGAACATAAAATAAGTTTTTCTTGTTTAGATAGGTGCTTTTTCATAATGATTTTTCTCACGTCTTAAAGATGCCTCTAAAAATTAATTAATGATCCTTTCGTACTATCATTAATTCATGATTTTATTTAATAAAGCCATTCTGATATACACCGCATTTTTCGCTTGTTTAAAGTAGAGCATTTGCGGCAAGAGATCTACATCCGTAGCAATTTCATCTAAGCGTGGTCCGGGGTGTAAAATGATGGCGGAACTCTGGGTTTTTTCAATTTTTTCTTTTGTGAGGCGGTAGTGATCCGGTGTTGCTAAGTTATTTGGAGCACTATTATTACCTGCTTTATTTAAGTTAGGGAGATAAAAAGGAAGCATTTCTATTACGTCTGCATTAGTTAGTAATTCATTGATGTTTTGATAGAGCTTCCAAGGAAGACTCGTTTTTTCTAATAAAGAAAGTGTTTCTTTGGGTAAACGACCAGAAGAAGGCAGGAAGAGAAGTTCTTTAGGTTGAAATAAAGTTAAGCCCAGTAACATAGATCGTAAAACCCGTGTTGTCATATCACCCGCTAAGCCAATACGTAATCCGTCAATGCCGCCGTAATAACGATGGATTGTCCATAAATCCGATAAGGCTTGTGTTGGGTGTTCGTTAGAGCCATCTCCAGCATTAATGATGGGGGCAATACCAGGTTTTGTTAGGAGGGTTTTAATAAATTCTGGCTGGAAATGTCGAATGATAAGACAATCAGCAAGTTGGCTAACAACTTGGATAACATCCTCTAAGGTTTCGTGAAAGAAGCCTTCAGAACGTGTCATTGTCGGATCGGCAAAACCAATGACAGCGCCCCCTAGTTTTTGCATGGCTGTTTCAAAACTTAATCTGGTTCGGGTGCTAGATTGATAGAACAAAACACCTAATGTTTTGTTTTTTAAAAGTTGCTTGGCTTCTTCTGGTTTTATAAATAACATTTTCTCTGCTGAGAGAAATAGATTTTCTATAGAAGCCCGATTAAAAAATTGCATGGATGTAATATGTTTATGAAGTGGCATAGGGATGATCGCTTTTTTCAGGTTTAAAAATATAAAAACACGCCAAAGAAATCATAATCAATAACAAACAAAACCCCCAAGAGAATTGGACCCATTGTACGAGCTTGTTATTATTGGCCCCCACTTGTAAGAATAATGTGGCTAAGCTTGCGCCGAGCGCATTACCAAAGTTATGTACCATACGATTAAGCGCGTTAATCGCACCTTGATTAGCGGCTTCGATACTATTCATCAGTGAGGCAATATTTGCAGGTTGAAATAATCCGCCTCCTATGCCATAAAAAAATAAAAAAACCAGTAATAAAATAATGTTTTTTCCGGAAAAGATTAAACAGGTAAGTGCTCCCAACATAACAGTGAACCCCAAAACCATCAGAGGAGAAACTCTCTCGGGATTAATGTATTTCCCAGAAAATCTTGCCGTTAATATAATTCCTAGCGGAGCGCAGAAGATAAAGAACCCTGTTTGCCAGGGTGTAAATCCGAAAATTCTTTCTAGAAAAAAAGGAGGAACAACAAGAATCATGGCTGTTGAAATTCCAAAGGTGAGTGTTGTGAATAAAAACACGAAGAAACGTTTGTTAGTAGATCGAAGAGATACGATGGGATAAGCCGATTTTTTTTCGTATTTTATAAATAAAAAGAAGCTGCTTATTATTAAAATAACAAACCCATAAAACCAGATGGAATATTTAGAATAAAATTGATATAGATTGGTTGTTAAAAAAATACAACTAAACATAAATAAAGATAAAAACAAAAGAGGCAGAAAATTAATGGGGTGTTTAGTCAAATGGTTACTGTCATTTAAACTTGAGCAAAACTTAAGGCCGATCATGCAAATAGGTAAATTGATCCAAAAAATCCAACGCCACCCTAAAGTAGAAATTAATATGCCACCAATAGTTGGACCTAAAATAGGACCTGCGGCCATGACTGAGCCCAGTGTTCCTATTGCTAAACCCTGACGTTCTTTAGAGATTAAAGTTGTAATTAATGCGACGGCGGTTGCTTGCAGCATGGCTGCAGATAATCCTTGCAAGCCACGAGAAAAAATTAAAAAATTTTCAGAAGGTGCTAATCCACATAATAAAGAGCTCAAGGCAAATAAGACTATTCCCCAAGTAAACACTTTTACTCGCCCATAACGATCAGCACATTTACCAAAAACAATGATTGAGCTACTTAACACGAGGAGGTACAGTGAAATTGTCCAAGATATCGAGGTTATCGTGGTTTTGAAATGTTGCTGCAAAGAAGGTAAAGCGACATTGATGATGCCAGAATCCAGTGTCGATAAAAACATTCCTAAACTAGAAACGAAAATTACCTTCTTTTCATTATCAGCAGCGATGAGCATTTTTAAATTAACTCCACCATGCTCCTCGTACAAGTTTAGCTTCCCATGTGAGAGCATCAAACATGGCGTAACCTGGTTGTACGGGAAGTTGTGCTGCGTTAGGTAGTTGATCAAGCCCTGTAATGGCTAGCGCGAGACGTTCGACAAGAATGCCTTGTGCCAGTGGTGGACAACCAGCGAAGATAGGACAAGTTTTTTTATCAATAAACCAATTATGTAAAATTTCTTTATCAGGATAACTGGGCATTTCAGGAATAAATCTTTCCATTAAGCGTTGTGCTTTATCAGAAGTAATAACAAGCTCGTCAGGTAAACCGAATACTTCTTCAACCGGCATAGAATCATGCGTGTATTTAAAAACAAAAACGCGATGCCCAATGACCGGCGTGCAAAGCATGAATTTACAGCGTTTGGATTTTCTAAATGCTCGGTGTAAGGCATAGCGCGCAGGGATATTGTAGAATTCAATTTTATCCATAACATAATCACAGCCGTCCATGAATTCATCAGCATTTTCCGCATTAATGCCATCAGCATAAACTTCAATATTAATATCGCGAGTGATGTTGTAGACCATCTCAGCAACAATCTCTGCCTTATTCCGTCCTATATTATCTATTACTGCGCCCAATTGACGGTTGATGTTTGATAATTCGAAAGTGTCAGGATCTGCAACTTTTAAATTTCTAACCCCTAGGCGGACCAGTCGTTCAGCGACTGCCCCCCCTATTCCACCACAACCAGCAATGCCGATCACAACACTTCTTAATTTTTCTTGTCGTGTTTTTTGTTCTTGTTCTGTATTGCCCATCCAGCCAAGATTCCTTTTGATGCGCTCCCAATATCGAGTGTCATTATATTCACCTACGTATTTCTTTCTTTCTTTAATCATCGTTGTTTCTCCTTTAGGGTTTTAATTCAAGTTTTGATTGCAACATTTTCTTTATTAAGTCGATAAATTTGTTCAGTGTTTTTTGGGAAACGTTTAGTAAAATTATAATCAGTAACAGCGAAAATTTTTAATTCTGTTTTCCCTGTGTTTATTGTTTGATGCTGGACCCAGCGAGGTACAAACACCGTATCTAATGGTTTTATAGGAATGCTTTCGTTATCAATGATGACGCGCCCTATTCCTTCAATAACAAAAAAAATAGTTTCATGAGCATGGCGATGAAACTCATTATTAAAACCAGGAGGTATGCATAATATTCTAGGATCAAGTATGTCTGGAGAGATGGGAATTCTATCGACAGTAAACTTGATGTTTTCAGTTAAGTTTTCATTGAAATAAAGTTTATTGTTAGTTTCGTTAACTGGATTTTTTAATTTCTTGAGATCATATTTTTCAATGTTAAAATTAGCTGGTGTGGATGCCCGTTCAACGAGCTGATTGAGTTTTTTTAATTGNAGTGTTTTATGGATATGAGTGAAGAANATGTCGCGCAAATCGAGTGCTTTAATGATGGCGTTTTTACAACGGTTAAACCAGTTTTCTTCATGCTGGTAAGATAAAGCGATTTCCTCTAGCGTAAGCGCATGATCGTCATCACAAATGATATGTTGTGTGAAAAACTCTACTCCTGTTTCTTTAATACCAACGTTTAAAAGACCTTGTTTAAAGATAGTATATAATTTACTGATAATTCCTTCTGTTGCAAAAGAAAGTATTGCCGCACTTTCAGCGGTGCCTGAATAAAGACAGAGATCCAAGTATTGTTTAAAGAAATATAAAGTATATTCTTCAAATAAAATAGAAGTTATATCGATTCCTAGTTCATTTATTAAAAATTTCCTAAATAATTCACTGTGACGAAGTTCAATATCTTTTTCCCCGCTTTCTTCCCATAAGTTTTGTGATAATTTCGCGCGGTGTTTATCATCGTCAAAGTTGATCATGCCTGCCGAAATTAATTTGGTGAAATTTTTTGAGTAAAAATAATATTGTGAAAACAAGTAACTAAAATCTTCTTTAGTGAGTAATCCGTTTTTGCAGCTAATCAATAAAGGATTATGCCATATTTGATGCTTCTCTTTTAGTGTATTCAATGCTATCTGAGATGTGTTTTTCGTCTTTCCCATAAGTATGACTCCGGTGTTTTTAAAGATAAATATAATATTTTNTTTAATCTGAATTTTTATATCTGTAGGTTATTGGTTCCCGTTTCTTTTTCTGAATCTTGTTCATCTGGAACATCATCTGCTGGGTTTGATAGATGACGTCGTTGATTTCTATTAAAAAAAGCATGTGGGTTTGCTTCTCTCGGTTGGTTAGGTGTAATAACAGAGGATGGATTAACATCCAATGCTGGGTATGTTGAGCTTGGAGCATCAGAAGTGTCATCAGTATTTTCACTTATTGCATCGATTTTATCTTTGTCTTCCCTTATTTTTCCTACACAGCGATACATGATTAATGCTGTTGAAAGAAGCATCGCTATATCGCGCGCAGCAAACATAAAAATGGCTTCATTGTCGCCGCCGAAAGCTTCGCTTAGCCCCCATGCAGTAGGGATGCCTACAATGATCATCATGATAAATCTATATAAAGTTGGGAGTAAGATATCATCCCAGCCCCGTAATGCACCTGCGGTCACCAAGCCAAGTGCATCAGGAATCAAGCCCGCCATATTTATCCATAATAAAGTTTCTGCTAGTTCTATTGTGCTCGTATTGCTTGATTCTGGAATAAAAAATTGAACTAAAGGCCCACGCGCTAAATAGAAAGAGAATGTAATAGCAGTATTCAGACTTGCAGCAATTATATTACCTAAAATAATAGAACGAACACTGCTTCGATGTAATTCCAAAGCAAGTGCTTTATCCCCTTGCCTTATTGCTGCTTGAATGCCACCTCGATTTGTTGAGATACGCATGCCAACAGCTTGAGCAAACCCTTGTATCGTTGAGGCAATCAAAGCAAGGTATTGTATGGAGGGCTGTGAGGCAGTGAGTGCATCAGACTGGTGATTTAAACCGAGAAGGGTTGCGATTAACAAAAGGGTTACCCATTCGGTGAGTCTTTGAAAAGACAACCTCCAGCCTTGTTGTAGGAATCGTTTTATTTTTTTTAAAAGATGCGGTAAGTTCCTTCGATATAATTGATAATCTTGATAATTTGGGCGAAGAAACCATAACTGTGTCGCAGCTGTAATGGTGGCAGCAGATAATGTACCGCCCAAACCTATACCCAACGCTCCGAGCCGATTTAGTAAACCATAAGAAATTCCGCTGCTCATTACAGCAAACAGCAAACCAGATATGGGTGGGATAAGCCAATCACCGGCCGCAAATGCAATTTGTGAATTAGTGATAATCATTAATAAAGGGATGCAAGCGCCAGCATATCCTTCGAAAAATTGTGCGGCAATCACGGCAGTTTGTGGCGCAAACATTCTTGGGAAAATACCACGATTAGCGAGCATTAACGCAGTTGCTGCGGTCCCTAAGCCAGCAGTGAGTAGCCAGCTTGTTCTAATAACTTGGCCTGCTTTTATATATTTTCTTTTCCCAATGAGCGGACTTATTTGTAAACCCGTGGCTAATAGAATACCCACGGCCGTACCAAGCGTGACAGAATAATAAGTAGCAACTATAGCGCCAGCGCCAGGCCCCTCGGGACCCGTCAATGAAAGTAATCTCCCATTAACCAATATATGCGTTGAAAGGAATAGGCTATTTAAACCAAATGAAAGTGTTTTAACTAGAGTGGGGTTGTGACAATGTCCTTCCGCAGGTCTATTGTTTGCTAGCAAAGGCGTCGTTATGTTGGGTGATCCTGCCGGCATTCTGCNGTTATCCATTTTTATTTAATGTTTTTATTTTATACCACNTGTCTTTAAATAAAACAAATCCTCTCGGTCACACAAAATATACCCNAGAAATTTGTTAGTAGAATTTAGTTGAGCGANTAAACACAGCCAAAATAAATGCAAGAAAAGTTAGAATAAGCATAAAGAAAAACACATGATAAATGTTGTGATGAAAAAGCAATTGACTTGAGATCAAGGATCCTAGTCCGATCGCAAAATACAATACGGCATCTAATGCACCCCAAGCAAAATTTTTATTTTTAAAATTAAGAATATGCTGGGCGTAAATAGAATAAAAAGGAGGTATTTGTATGCCTGCACCCAAGGCGAGGAAGATTTGTAGAAAATAAAATAAATAAATATCATGGACAAAAAAATAAAAAAGGATAGCGATGAAATCAATAAAGATCCCAAGGATCAACAAAGAAAAATCGGAAATTTTTATTTTTCTAGTAACAACAGGGGAAATGATTGCAAACAGGGCAGTGCCCCAAGTAAAAATTAAAATAGAAATGCCCGCACTTCTTACATCTCCGCCGATCATATTCGTGTAAATAGCCCAGATGGGCGTTAGACAATTTGAGGCTATTTGCAATAAGAACGTTATTAATAAAAGAGAAATACAAATATTAAATTTCTTTTTTGCTACGTTGGGTGATTGTTCAGGCATATATACCCCTTACCTATGAAGATGCGAAGTTAGAACCCAAGAAAGCATGTCATCCAGAGAAAAACACTCCGCGGTATCAAATAAAGAAGTACAAGTTTCCATGTGTTTTTCGAGGGATCCAGTGCTGACCTCTCTTATTTGAACCTGATATTTTAAACCAGTAAGAAAGATCGAGCCTGGATCCTGGAAAAAACACATGAACCTTTTTACTTTTTTAAAAAAACGTAGGATGTGTTTTTTCCAGGATGACGGGGTTGGGGAAAAACCAGAGATTTTATCTTGAAGTCCGTTGGGTGTATTCACAATCTACCTTATCCCTGAGTTTTGAGTTTCAATAAATTATCTTCAAGTGTTTTTACGCGCGCTTTCTCTTTTTCAACAATCTCGCGAGGTGCTTTTGCTAAATACGTCGGATTATCTAATTTCACTTGACGTTCTTTGAGCTCTTTTTCTATTTTCTCAATTTCTTTTGTTAGTCGTTGTAATTCCTGCTCTTTATTTAAAAAATCACTCACGGGCAATAAAATTTTAAAACCATTGGCTAAACCTCTTACGCAAGATGGAAGCACCTCTTCAGTTTTTTGTATAACAATTTTTTGTAAGCGCGCAAGTGTTAAAATAAAAAACTCAAATTGCTGACATTTTTCAATGTCTTCTTTTTTGCAATCAA
>C687J35504_10003427_pt1 | contig 10400 bp, 13 predicted proteins | sample RifCSPhighO2_02_FD_35504 | JGI IMG/M metagenome (IMG submission 35504) | reverse complement strand
GAGTGACCAGTCGATATTCGCTCCCTCGATCGAGGTGCGAATGAGTGATCGCGTTGAACTCTTCAACACGCGCGACGCGCGGGAAAGACCGCGGGAATGGACGGAACAAAAGAGTGTGTATAAACAAACAGTCGCCGGCGAAAGCCGGCGGCTGTTTGTATTGGTCGTGTTATTCTGAAACTGGGACACTATTTTTTTCTGCCCAGATCGCAAGTTCGTCGACCACTTCTCCGACCGGCTTATCTGTTTGGGCGAGCCACAGAGCTTTATCTCGTAGCTCGGCGGTGCCGATAGTCAGCACCTTGTCGTTGATGTACAAGAAAACCGTGAAGGCCATAACGGAAAGCCGCTTGTTTCCATTTCCAAACGCGTGGTTTCTGTTGAAGGCGTAAAAAGTAATCGCGGCTTTCTTGAAGATGGTCGGATACAATTCCTGACCGAAAGCAGCTTGCTTTGGAAGATTTAGGCACGAATCAACTTTTGCCTGATCGTGATCTTCATAGAATCCCATCGGTTCTTCGTGCTCAAAAAGACGACGTGCCATTTCGTGGCAAATCTCCTCGAGGATCTGCTCATTGAGATAATTAACGGGAGTAGCTTTCCCCTCGGTCATATCGGGAGAGGTCGATCAGGGTTTTGCCGTAGTTCTTTATCGTGAAGTCGATACCAGCCTTTGCTTTGTTCTCGACAGTACGAAAATCTCCGCTTTTCAGCGTTTTCTTAGCTCGAACGATGTTCCGAAGCCATTTCATAAAGACACTATATCATACTTGCCATTTCAGACGATGGAGGATTTGGACGGAACCAAAGAGTGTAAATCGCAAAAGCCGCCTCGAAAGAGGCGGCTTTTGCGTTGCGGTACGAGGCGTATAATCAGGTCGTTGTATGAAGCACCACGTAGTCTCAATCGGAATATCTCAGCACCAACTGGCGGGCAACAACCTTCAGTACGCCGCGAAGGATGCCACAGAGTTTTTTAAGCTGTGTACGTCAAATCTGAAGGATATCGGCTACAGCAAACTCTTGGTTGATTCTGAAGCTACTCTCGGTCAGATGAGAAGTGCGATTGGTACAGAATTGCTCGCCTCTGTCTCCAAAGGAGATGCGCTCTTCTTCTTTTTTTCGGGACATGGAGCGCAAGGTGGAATGGCTACTGACCCAAGCGTCGCGCTCAACTATCTTGTTCCTTTCGACGCGATGATGACAATGCAAAAAATCGATGTCGCCGCTATTGAGGTCGCGCGTCGCGGCTAGGGGTAAACGACCATGAAAAGAACCGCAACAAAATTTCTTCAAGTAGTGGTCGTGCTTATCGGTATCGTTGTATTGGCCGCATTGCTCTTAGAGCCGACTGTCGAGGGCGTAAACGCGGACGCCACGACGCTCCGAGAGATATATTTTGACGACCCATTTCTGGCGTACATCTACTTTTCGTTTATCGCCGTATTTGTAGGGCTCTACCAAGCGTTTAAGCTTCTGGGTTTTGTAGGACGTGGTGAAATGCATTCTCAAAAATCCGTACAGGCACTACGTACCATAAAATACTGCGCGCTTACCTTTGCCGGCCTCATCTTCGCCGCGGTAGCCTACATCTTTATTGCTGTGCGTGGCACCGATGACATCGCCGGCGGGGTTGCGATGGGGTTTTTCATGGTTCTCGCTTCGATACTTGTCGCAGGCGCGGCGGCGCTCTTTGAGCGGAAGGCCCTGAAAGCTCAGGCCTAAATCCCTACGTATAGCAAGAGCCGCCTTTACGGGGCGGCTTTTGAGTGATGGCTGGCGCGCGGGCTTACTTGACCAATTTACCGCTTTGTGGATAAATACTTTTGGCATGGCGGCTCGTACCAGCTAGCGACCATGCGAACGAATGGAGGAAGTAGATGGCCAAAATCAGGAGCATGCTGCTCATGAGCTGCAGCATTTCGAGCCTTATGGTCCGTGGCTACGGACCGCGGTGCGATCACAGGGGCTCTCCCTGCGGTATCCGCGGCCACAATGGACACGGTGGCTACTGCCAGTATTGCCCGCGCTGCAACTAAAGCGTCGGCACGACTGACAGCCAGCGAATGATCGGGGTAGCGAACCTGCCCCGATTTTTTTATTAAACATGACTCGACGGCGATGTACAGCAAGAGCCGCCTTTACAGGGCGGCTTTTTGCATGCGGTATGCCTCCGAGGTCTGCTTCAGCGCGTCGTATATCTCTCTCATCGAACCCCACCACGACGTCTCGTGGTAAGGAATACCGTGCTGCAGACAATATGCTTTTACGAGTACATGCGCCTTCGGATAGTTGATGCGCGGCATATCGGAGAAAAGGTGGTGCTCAATCTGAAAATTGAGCCCGCCGGTCATGTGGAATACGAAAGTCGAAGGATAGATGTTGCGAGTGAGTGTAATTTGCTGGGTCCAGCTCGCCGCAGTATCGCCCTCCACGACCTCCTCACCTTTGTGATTCGGTGCAAATACGAGACTCATGTACAAGCCACCGACGAGTATCACAGCCGCAAGGAAAGGTATCGCCGTCGTAAGTGGCAGATAGAGGAATGTGATACCGAACAGAAGCGCAAAATGGATGAAAACGAATACCGTCTCAATCATCGATTTCCACGTGAGTCGTGTGAGGAGGTGTCTCCACGCGTACGAGACCATGCTGAAGTACACGAAAGGAAGCGCGAGGAAAAAGATGACGTGCTGATGGGGGAGAAGGAGGCTGTTGAGTAGAGAGGAGCGCTTCTCAATCTGTTTCGGCGAGAAGATGAATGGGATATCGAGGTCGGGGTCGTGGTCGATGTGATTTACATGCGTATGGTGCTCGTTGTGCTTTTCATACCACTTATCCTCACTCACTCCACCGAAGAGACTCCACATGATGGAGCCGAAAAAACGGTTCCATCTATAGGAGGAGAACACCTGCTGATGCGAGAAGTCGTGTCCGAGCATGCCCGCCTGTACCAGCACCATCCCGAGGAATACGCCGTTGAGCATTGTGAGAGCGAGGTTGTCGGTCAGGGTAATAAAATACAGACCCAGAGCGGTGGCGATGACGACAAGCGTGCCATACAGCGCGTAGTAGGAATATCGACGCTCGAGGAGGCCCTTGGACGCAACTATCGCACGGAGCTCTTCGTACGATGCCGCCATTGGTGAAAAGTATAGCAGGTGCCCATACCGACCGGCGGCACTGTGAAGAACGCACTTGCATATTACACAATATATGGGTATGCTTGGTCAAGCCAATCCGCTACAGAGCGGAGGCAGGAAACGGAGCGGAGGGAGTCATGAAGAAGCTCGACCTGTTGAAGATGTACGCCGTACCGGCGACGCCGGATGGCCATGACGCATGGCAGTTGATTCGCGGCGATGCGACGCCGAAGTTGAACACGCTCACCAACACTAATCTTCGCAACTACTTGCGGAGCACCGGTGTCGTAGAAGGCGTCGTTCTGAACGTCGATCGCAGCAATAAATACAAAATGATCCTGCACGTCAAGCAGGGCGTCGACGCGGAGTTCCTCGAAGAGCACTTGACGATGCTCGCACAAGGCAGCGCTGCGAGCCACGACACGGCGCCAGCGCGCACGGGGCGTGCAGCGTAGTTGCTCAAGGGCGGCCGGACCACGTGGTTCGACCGCCCTCAAACTTTTTTATAGTTATCCGGTGCGCCAGGAAGGAATCGGACCTTCGACCTCTGTCTTATCAGGACAGCGTTCTACCACTGAACTACTGGCGCAAGCGAGGCTCAAAACGGAAAAGCTTGCTTCCCCATTTTAACCGAGCGAAGCGCCAGAAAAACTTTGTCAAAGGCAAAGGTTTGCGGCGCAAACGCCAAAAGATAGTATCAAAAATGACTCAGTATCGCCACACTTCCGTTTTAAGGTGAAGTCTGTCATCATTGCCGAATGAATCCCGTTAGAGGCTGCGGAAGACGATACCGGTTGCCGCGTTTCAACATGGAGGATTGCAAGCGTCGAATTTATCAGCGTGTATCTAGCGCGGGAAGCAATGCTTCCTGCCTCTAACGGGATGAATTACNGAGTCNTTGGCGGAAAGACCCTTNCTGGGACGGTACAGACCAACATTTCCAAAAATGCTGCCGTGGCGCTCCTCGCCGCNTCGCTCCTCAACCGCGGCGAGACAATCCTCAAAAAGATGCCGCGCATCGAAGAGGTCAAACGCCTCATCGAAGTGATGGAAAGTATCGGTGTGAAAATCGAGTGGGCGGACGACGGCGATATGCGGATTATTCCGCCAGAGAAGATTGATTTGTCCCGACTCAACACCGAAGCCGCAGCGCGCACGCGCTCTATAGCGCTCTTCATCGCACCGCTCGCGCATTTGCTCGGCTCCTTTGACCTGCCGGCTCCTGCGGGGTGCGACTTGGGCAAACGGACGCTCGGTTCGCACATCGATGCCTTGGCAAAGCTCGGCATCCACGTGACAGGGAGCGAGGACACGCATACCTATCATGTCGAGACAAAAGAAATGAAGCCGGCGGAAATAATCATGTACGAGGCGTCGGACACCGGCGCCGAAAACGTGCTCATGGCAGCTGCCAAAATAAAAGGCACGACGACGATTAAATTCGCGAGCGCAAACTACATGGTGCAGGACGTCTGCATATTCCTCCGCCAATGCGGGGTCAAAATCGAAGGCATCGGCACCTCGACGCTTGTCGTGCACGGGCTCTCCGACATCAATGCCGAAATCCACGGGCACCCATCGGAAGACCCTATCGAATCAATGTTTTTTATTTCCCTCGCGGCGACGACGAAATCAGAAATTACAATCGAGCGATGCCCGATGGATTTCCTCGAACTTGAGCTTTTCACCCTCTCTCGCATGGGACTCCAGTACTCGCGGAGCGAAAAGTATGCGTCCGAAAATGGCCACACCGTGCTCCGCGACCTCACCATCAAGCCCTCCGAGCTTGTGGCGCCGCCCGACAAAATCGCTCCGCGCCCGTATCCCGGTATCAACATCGACAACCTGCCATTCTTCGTGCCGGTGGCGACGCAGGCAGCGGGAGAGACCCTCATCCACGACTGGGTCTACGATGGACGCGCACACTGGTATCTGGAAATCAACAAGCTCGGCGCCAACGCATCGCTCCTCGACCCGCACCGCGTCCTCATCAAAGGGCCGACGACGCTCCACGGCGCGGATATCGAGGCGCCTCCTGCGCTTCGCCCNGCCACNATGCTCCTCATCGGNATGCTCGCTGCGGAAGGCGAGTCCACGCTCAGAAATGTGTACCCAATCAACCGCGGCTATGCGAACCTCGCCGAGCGCCTCAAGAGACTCGGCGCTTCAATAGAGGAAGCCGACTAAGCTATAATATTGTCGGCAATAAATAGTAAACACTGCCAAGCGAAGTCAAAAAGAATATCACAAGCATAGAAGTCCTTACCCACCAAGAAACCGTCAGTAGGCCAAAAAAGATTTGCACATTTCCAAATGTTGCACCCTGCTTCTCAAGTTCCGCTAGGCGTGAGAGTAACTCCCCTCGAGTCATTGATGTGAGCGGGATTCTGCTGATGGCGTTTGGTTCTCTTTCTTTATGAGCGCGGTCGAATTCGTTGATTTTCTTTTGCGCGGAAATATGAAATATGTGCGCCTTGTTATACAGCAGAATGAGCGCCCACATCGCGACCGCGGAAAGCAATAAAGCTACCCCCTTTTTCGGCCCAGCAGATTGATTCTGCAGGTAAAAGAAAGCAAAACCGACGATTGTGAAGAAAAGCCCAGGTATTGTCCAAAGCTTCGCGTCGTAAGTGCGAAGTGTCGCCTGCACCTCAGAGTAGAAAATGTCATCATTAGGATACTTCTCGTCCATATTTATCCATTCGTCACTCTTATTTTCTTTGCGGCTCGCCCCGCCTTTGCCCGCGCATCCCTGATATTTTTGCCGGTTGCGAGGACGACCGCCATACGGCGATGGCCGGGGGACATTGGTTTGCCGAAAATCCGGACATGCGTGCCCTTTTCCTTCAGTGCCTCAGCGATTCCGGTGTAGGCGGGGTTTTCCGTCTTTATCTCTGCGAGAATCGGCACAGAGGCACCCGCACGGCAGGGGATTTCTGGGATGGGGAGGTCGAGGATAGCGCGCACATGCAGCTCCATCTCGCTCATATCTTGCGAGACCATCGTCACCATGCCGGTGTCGTGCGGGCGGGGGGAGAGTTCCGAAAACCACACCATCTCGCCCTTAATGAAAAGCTCCACGCCGAAGATGCCGCGGCCTTTTGAGCCGCAGAGTTCACTCACCACTTTCTTTGCGATGGCCTGTGCCTTTTTGAGAGCACTCTTTGACATCGGATGCGGCTGCCAGCTTTCGCGGTAGTCGCCGTCTATCTGTATGTGTCCGACCGGCGCGCAGAAGGAGATGCCCTTTCTGTGTCGCACGGTGAGCATGGTGATTTCGTAGTCGAAATCAATCGCCCCTTCGACGATGACCTTCCCTGTCTTTCCTCGGCCCGCTTCCATCGCGTACTTCCACGCGTCGCCCAGATCTTGCGGTTTTTTAGCCATACTTTGGCCATGTCCGGACGATGACATCGTGGGCTTTATGAAGCAGGGGAAACCAACGGCCTCGGCACCTCTTTTGAGTTCTTCGAGCGACGAGGCGAAACGATACGGCGAGGTGGGAAGTTTCAATTTCTCGGCAGCAAGTTTTCGGATGCCTTGTCTATCCATGGTGAAATGCACGGCGCGCGCGGTCGGAATCACGCGCCAACCCTGTTTCTCAAGCTTCACAAGTTCGTCTGTCGCGATGGCCTCGATTTCCGGCACGATGTAATCCGGCTTCTCCTTTTGAATGACAGTGCGTACGATTTTCGGATTGCGCATATCGAATGCGTAACTCCTGTGCGCGACCTGCATAGCCGGCGCGCCCTCGTACCGGTCGCAGGCAATTACCTCGATACCGAGCCGCATGGCCTCGATGGCGACTTCTTTGCCGAGTTCGCCCGAGCCGAGGAGGAGTAATTTGACCGACGAAGGCTTATTGGGCGTCCCGAATTTCATGCCCGAACTATATCAGTTTTCCTAAACAGGTTAAATCGTCTAGAATGCCACCACACGCCGCGGTGGTGAAATTGGCATACACGCTAGCTTCAGAAGCTAGTCCTCGCAAGAGGTTGGGAGTTCAAGTCTCCCCCGCGGCACATGAAAAGAGTGGATAATGTTCTGCGCGGGGGAGGGTGCACTTATCCCGTTGCATCCATTGATAGGGTTGCACATCGTACCTATAATTAAATTGTATGGACACCAATTTGTTTAGGGATCGCAATTTATTCATCCTCTACATACTGGCGGCGGGAGCGAACATATTCAACTTCGCCGGACACGGAGGATGGGCAGTATCTGGGAAAGTCGCGTTTGCAGAGTTGATAACCAGGTCTCTCGAATCTACGCTGGGCTTCGCCATGCCCGTGGAAACCGCGCTTGGGCTAGTGCGTTTTATCGGATGGATCGATCTCACCATCGCTACCATCATGGTGCTTGCACTCATAGGCGTATTGACGGGCAGGGGCTCACTCGCAAGACTCGCGCGCTCGCGGACGATGGTACTGCTCTTTGTCTGGGCTGTGTTCTGGGGCTTGGCGACCGCTTTCAGCAGGGTAACCGCCCATGATTTCGAAATAATCTACCTGCTCGATTTTATTGAGCGGGGCGGAAATTTCTTCGGCGCCGCGATTGGTTTGTATCTGACGCTCATTCTCCGTAGGATACGAGGGAACGCATGAGTACTCCTGCGGCCGGTATACCCGATTATCTCGAACAATATTATTGGTGGGCATACGTGCGCCCGAAGGCCGTGCGCTTTTTCGATCGGTCGTGGCTCATCAATCTGATTCTGTTCGGAAAATACAGGACCCTTCGGGATGAAGTCTTGAAGGAGTTGGGGCCCGCAATCTCCGGAAAGACCCTGCAGGTATCGTGCTGTTACGGCGAGCTCACTCCGCGTCTTTTCGAGTGCGTTGAAAGGGGCGGCGGGACGCTCGACGTCGTCGACGTCCTGCCGATTCAGCTCGAAAACTTGAAGCGCAAACTGCCGCACGGGGCTTCTGCGGCGCTCCATCGGATGGACGCCGCGGCGCTCGGATTTTCCGACGCGTCGTACGACCAGGTGCTGGTGTTCTTCCTTCTGCACGAGGAGCCGCAGGAGTATCGTGAGAAAACGATGCGCGAAGCCCTGCGCGTCTTGAAGCCGGGAGGCAGGATCATCATCGCGGACTACGGAGCTCCTTCCGCGTGGCATCCGCTCCGGTACCTTCTCCTTCCGTTCCTCGGCGTGCTGGAGCCGACCGCGAGGGAGATGTGGCGGCGCGAGCTTGCCGACATCCTGCCCGCCCAGATGGCGAATCGGGCATGGCGCAAGCGCTCGTATTTCGGCGGCCTCTATCAAATGCTCGTGAGCGCATAATGCAGGGGCGAATCTCCCCCGCGGTACATGGTAGAGTCTCGATACATATGCAATTAAAAGAGGCGTCAACCGTTATCACAGGCGCGGCCCGCGGCCTTGGCGCTGCACTCGCGCGTGAACTTGTTTCTCGCGGTGCGAAGGTTGTGTTGTCTGATATCGACGGAGAGGATTTGCAGGCGCTCTCAAAAGAGCTCGGCGTGCCGGCTTTGCACTGCGATGTGACAAATCATTGGGAGGTGAGTGCGCTCGCGGACGCTGCGGAGAAACAGTCCGGCCCCATCAGGCTCTGGCTCAACAACGCGGGCGTGTGGATGCCGTACGCACCTGTCGAGGAAATAGATTTTGAACGCGCTCACAAATTGATTGAGGTGAATTACTTCGGTCTCGCACACGGCATGATTGAGGCTGTCAAGCGCATGCGACCGCAAAAGCGCGGCATGATTGTGAATATACTCTCGGTCCGCTCGCTGAAAGGAAAAGCGCTGGGGGCAGCATACTCCGCGAGCAAATTTGCGGCCGAAGGATTCACGCAAGCGGTGCGTGATGAGCTGAAGGATTCCGGTATCTCAGTTGTCGGCGTGTACCCATACCGTATCAAGACGACGCTTTTCGGCGAGAACAAGCATGAGGACTATGCGAGCTCGATGGAACCGTCCGAGGTTGCAAAAATAATCGTCGGCAATATCGCTGCCGAGGAGCCAGCGGAACACCTCGAAATCTGGAAAACCGATGATGTGCGCACGAAACGAACATGAACGTACGAGCTATCAAAACACGAGTTTTTAAGGAAGGCGAGGATTTGGTCGCCTTTATAAAAAAGTATGTGCCGAAAGTGAAAGACGGCTCAGTGCTCGTCGTAACGTCAAAGATTGTCGCGCTCGCTGAAGGGCGTGTCGCGCCGATTTCGGGGACGAAGGCCCGCGACGCACTCATTCGCGCCGAGAGTGATGTCGGCGTAAAAACGAAACTCGTATGGCTCACGATAAAAGACGGCATGTTTATGACCTCCGCCGGCATCGATGCGTCGAACGCGAACGGCAAATACATATTGCTCCCGCCCGATTCTTACGCGTCGGCGCACCGCATTCGTAAGGCGCTGAAGAAACATTATCGTGTCAAAAGGCTCGGAGTACTCATTACCGATAGCAGATGTCTACCGCTTCGCGCCGGAGCTGTCGGTCTTGCGCTTGGTTACGCGGGTTTCAAGGGCATTCGCGATTACCGAGGCACACCAGATATTTTTGGACGCAAACTTCAGATGTCCCGCACCGATATCGCAGATGGCCTTGCCTCTGCTGCGGTGGTCTTGATGGGCGAGGGACGAGAACGAACACCACTAGCGCTCATCGAGGATGCGCCCGCTGCTTTCGTCGAGCGCATCAATAGAAAAGAGATACTCATTCCTTTTGAAGAAGACATGTACCGCCCGCTCTTTAAGCCCTCTGCGCGCGCATCGAAGCCTCGACGAGTTCGCGCGGCCAGCCGTAAGCGAGCCGGTTGAACGTTTTCACATGTNCTCCTGANTCAGCGCCTTCGAGTGGCTCCGGCGGCAGGCTCATCCCCGAAAACACCGGACTCGTTTTCCCATCGATGAGGAGTTTGATGTAGAAATTGAAACGCGGCAAACCCATAAAATCCCGCTCGGTCATCGGCGCAAATTCCCCCGCGAGGAGCTTCGCGTCCTCGGCCCCCACCTCAAACGAGAGAATCGTCCCCACGTTGCCGAGCACGGAGTCGCGGATGGTCTCGGGTAATTGCGTAAGGTACTGATTGGTCAGGTGCACGCCGAGCCCGTATTTGCGCGATTCGGAGAGGAGCGACACAAAGGTATCTGTCGAGAAATTCTGGAACTCGTCGACATAGAGATAAAAGGGCGTCCGACTTGCGGTAGGCTGGTTTGCGCGGCGGAGCACCGCCGCTTGGAGTCGTGAGATGAGGATGAGTCCGAGCATGTGCGCATTCAGCTCGCCAAT
>C687J35504_10003422_pt1 | contig 10412 bp, 7 predicted proteins | sample RifCSPhighO2_02_FD_35504 | JGI IMG/M metagenome (IMG submission 35504) | reverse complement strand
TATGAGAATCGATAAGTTACAGAATTATATTCATATGTAAAATAATATGAGAATCGATAAGTTACAGAATTATATTCATATGTAAAATAATATGAGAATCGATAAGTTACAGAACAATATTCATATGTAAAATAATATGAGAATCGATAAGTTACAGAACAATATTCATATGTAAAATAATATGAGAATCGATAAGTTACAGAATAACATTGGTATGTAAATAATATCTTAATTGATAAGTCACAGAATATTATTCTTATGCAAAATAATATCTTGATCGATAAGAGACAGAATTATTCATATGTAAAATATTATCTTAATCACAAAGTTATAGAAATTATTGTTATGTAAAATATTATCTTAATTACAAAGTTACAGAATATATTTTAATGTATAATAATTATTATATATTAAAACAAAGATGATTAATATTAAAGAGGGGATAAAAAGGATTAAAAATCATGTATTGACGAGAATATTTTAATGGTTAGTTATGTTCTAGCGATTAAAATATTTTAATATATCACCAGTAAACTCTGTATTATGATATACAATTTTATAGACTGATGATAATATTGATAGAAAGAGTAAAATAGTAAAGAAAGACGAGATAGATAGAAAGAACAAATAGAAATAATAAGAGAAATGAGAAGAGATAAGAAGTAGTAGCTAAAGGAAAATAATGAAATGCTAGCAGCACCCGTTTTTCATTAAAATCCAGGAAAATGAGAAAAAAAAAGAGACAAAAAAAGAAAATGTAAACAAAAATTTGCAATGTTTAGACTTAACGAAATAAGTGATTATTCTATAGATGATTTAATAGAATTAGCGGTAGATAATGATATAAGATTGAATGCAAGAATGACAAAAGAGGAGATGTTAGCGGAAATAGCACCAAAACCAGAGTTAGAATTATTAGAATATCAAAAAAGACATGTTGATAGAATGATAAGTATTTTAAATATTCCTAAGTCAAAGAGAGTAGATGCAGTTGGTATTGCATTGGATTCTAGTAAAATGGGAACAGGTAAGACTTATACAGCACTAGGAATAGCACAAAAATTAGGATATAAAATATTTGTGGTATGTCCAATTGCAGTACTGGAAAATTGGTACAATTTAGCTTCTACATATCAAGTTGAAATACTAGGTATAACCAATTACGAAAAATTAAGAGCTGATAAAGTAAAAAATGGTAATGTATCATATTACCCTATGAAAAATGGTTTTATTCTAAGTTCTAAAAAATGTCCATATATAGTAAAAACTACAAACGGTACTGAAAAGAAAAAAGTTGGTTATGAATGGAAGTTACCTGAAAATACTTTAATAATTTTTGATGAAGGCCACAAAACAAAAAATTTAGGCACTCAAAATTCTAAATTAATTATGGGCGCTCGTGATTTCATTAAAACTAAAAAGACTTGTAAAATGATAGTTTTAACTGGTACACCAATTGAGAAATCTTCCAATTTACGCTCTTTATTATATGTTTTAGGTTATACTTCTGATACTGGTTTCCAAACTATGCATTCTTTCCGTCTCGCTCATGGTGCTATGAATGATAAAGATGTTCATAATTTATTATATGTTAATCCCGATTATAGACGAGCTTCTCGTATGACTGAACAAGAACGTGATGAAGAACTCAAAAGCCCTTATACTAATGATATTAAAGCTGAATCTTTTTCAGTTGATGTCGATATAGCAACCCAAATTCAACGTGAAAATGAAACTATCGGTGTTCTTCTTGAAGAAACTAAATCTAATCCCAAACGTTCCGTTCATATTCTTGCCCAAATTACCCGTGCTCGTCGTCGCATTGAACTTATTAAATCTTCTATAATTGCCGATCTAGCTCATTCTGCTTATAATGATGGTTATTCTATTGCCATTTTCGTTAATTATCTCCCCTCTATTGATGCTCTTCAATCTCTTCTTAAATATCCTTTCTCTGTTATTCGTGGTGGTCAATCCGCTTCTTCTCGTTCCACTTCTATTCGTCGTTTCAATTCCGGCCAAGTTCGCATTATCATTTCTACCATCAGTAGCGGTGGTACTGGTATTTCTCTTCACGATACTAAAGGTGATGCTCCTCGTTATTCCATTATTTCTCCCACTTATTCTATGACCGAACTTCAACAAGTTTTGGGTCGTGTTCATCGTACTGGTTCCAAATCTAACACTATTCAACGTATTGTTTATGTCAAACCCCCTTCTTTTATTTCTCTTCCTCTTAATCCTTCTCTTCCTCCATCTTCTCCTCCATCTTCTCCCGATTCCTATCCTGACACTTCTCCTAACGCCCCTTCTGTCTCTTCTTCTCCTCAGCTCGAACTCTTTATTGAAGAAAAAATGGCTCATTCTCTCAATAAAAAACTCACCTATATTAACAGTGTCATTTCTGGCGAACAAGGTGATCTTCTTTTTGATTTCTCTTCTCCTACTCAAACCTCCACTATTTCTTCTGCTCCTTCTTTCCCTTCTTATCCATAATTCTCTCCCATCCACAATCCTCTTCTCTTCTCTTAATTAGAACTTTGTTCATCTGTCTCATCTTTTTCCATGCATTCAACAATTTTTAATTTATTTGTTGAATCCACTTTCTTTGAAATATTTATTATATTAATTCTATGTATTTTTATAATGTTCATATATCATATATGTTGATAATGTTCATTTTTGATATTAATCTCGATATAAATTATTGAATTTAAAATTTCATAAATTTGACTATCTATAAAATGACCAATCGATGCAGCGGTTTAACAACTAAAGGATTGAGATGCGCTCTTAATGTGAAAAATGGCGATTATTGTAGACATCATTTATCACAATCTAATAATACAACTGTATCCAATAACACTTTCCCTTCATCTTCGTCTACTTCATCTTCGTCTACTTCATCTTCGTCTACTTCATCTTCGTCTACTTCATCTTCGTCTACTTCATCTTCATCTTCATCTACTTCATCTTCGTCTACTTCATCTTCGTCTACTACATCTTCTAATATCAGAGAAATCAAAAAACGTAAATGCAAAGAAAAATCAATAAAAATTGATAAAAAGATAGATATTGATAAAGATATTGATAAAAATATAGCTACAGAGGAATGTAGTATATGTTATAACGATGATGTATTACAATATTTTACTTGTACTCACTCAATGTGCAAGACATGTATTTTACAGATGAAAAATACTGTATGTCCTTTTTGTAGAACTGATTTTTCTCTTGATTTGCAAAAATCTCAAAAATCTGCTATTGATATAAATCAAGCCAAAGAAGAAGAAATTAAACGTCAACAGCGTCTTCAATATGATGCTAGAATGGCTGCTTCTCTTCAAAATGCACCTTCTCCTTGGCTTACTGATATGCTTACTCGCTATGGTATTACTATCCCATCCTTAAATCCTGTTGCTCAACCTGTTGTCCAACGCACTCAACGTTCTGTTCCTCAACCCGTCCAACAACCTGTTATCCAACGTTCAATCCTCCCATCTATTATTCAGCCATCTGCTCCTCAACGCGTTCCATCTGCTCCTCAACGCGTTTCATCTGTCCAAACTTCAGTTCCTCAAACGCGATCGTCTTCCGCATCTGTAAGTTCATCACGTCCTTCTACTCGTTCCTCGATACAATCATCTTCTAATATAACTCGTTCTTCTGCTCCTTCACAACCTCAAATTTCTACTGTTCAAACTAGAGTAGTACCCAGATCTTCTGACAACGATTATTTAATTTCACAGTTCGCCAGATTATTCAATGATACTGATAATGATATCCAAACTGCTATTATGATTTCTCTTAATGAACATTAATTTTTCAACTTATAAATCTTCAGGTAAATTATTTAATAAGTATTAAATAATTTAAAAATAGTTTTTGTTTATAATTCATATTGTGCTACTTTTCTACAATATTTCACAAATTCATCTAAAGGCATATCCCATTTTATAGTATTTATAATACTACATACTAAATGTATATTATCTAATTTATAATGTTTAGAGCTATCTATTCTATCAACTGATATATTAGTCAAATATCTCTTACCTCTACCTGACCCAGTTTCTTGTCTTACATGAGTCATTTTGTCTTTCGTTATAGCACATAGTCCATCTTGTTTTTCATATAATTGATAAATATCTTCTTTTTTAATATCTACTTTTATATTTCTTGTTTTTGCATTTTTTTTTAGGTCTTTAAAAAGGCAACTTATATATCCATCTAGTGTAGAAATATATTCATGTATTCTTTCCTTTTGACATATTTTACAATATGTTTGGCATCCCGTACTACTAGTTTTATCGGCTGAAAATTCATTTACATCTTTTACCATTTCACAATCTAAACATTTTAGTTGTCCTGTTGTTGGCTTCTTATAATCCAATTTTTTTCTTTTCTCGCTTCTACACTCTTTACAGTTTGCATGTCTACCATATTTACCCGTTTTTAGCAAATGAAATGCATCCAATGTTTTTTTATAACCACAACATGTACACTCTTTCATTTCCATTTTCAATTATTTTTTGGTTTCATTTCCAATTATTTTTGATTTCATATTTGCTAAAATAAATTACAAAAAAGAAATATTGAAAAAAAAAATAATTTTTTCTACCATAATAAAACACACACCATATGCAGATCTTCATAAAAACGTTGACTGGAAAGACAATTACACTAGAAGTAGAAGCAGGCGATTCCATTGAGGCAGTTAAGCAAAAGATTCAAGATAAAGAAGGCATCCCACCAGATCAGCAAAGATTGATCTTCGCAGGAAAACAACTTGAAGACGGTCGCACTCTAGGAGACTACAGCGTGAATAAAGAGAGTACACTCCATTTAGTGCTTCGCTTGAGAGGAGGAGGAGTTGTTTAAAAAAGGATGAAGATGGGAGATGAAAGAAAAAATATATATTGATATTTTGATAAATATTAATATAGGGTAAAAATGGAGAGTAAATTAGGAAAACAAGTAGGAACAATATTTCAACGCAATAATACTGAAGCATGGTCAATATCTGTGAAAGACAAAACAGGTAAAAAATATAGCAAACAAATAGGCTGGAAGACAAACGGTGGTAAAGATGAAGCTTATTTAAAAGCTCAGGAATGGCTAAACGAAACATGTAAAAAATATAACATAAACAAAAATTCTATTAGATATATTGATGATAGTACAATAGAAGTAAATTTAACTCGAGATCAAAAAATGATAACGGATTCAAAATTTGTAGATATTTGCCTAAAGTATGCCCTATTTGCCAATAAATCGGGTCAAGAAAATTCTTGTTTTTATGCATATTTAAACATAGATAATAAAAATGTTGGATTCCACAACTATATAACTGGCTTCAAAATGGTAGATCATATAAATAGAAATAGTTTAGATAATAGATTAATAAATCTAAGAGAAGTAAATCATAAAATTAATAATAATAATAGAACTTCTTTAGTTAATACGTCAGGGTTTTTAGGAGTATCCTTTAATGCAAAAGATAATTCGTGGCGAGCTAGAATCAAACAAGACGGAAAAGAGTATACCAAAAGTTTTTCTTTGGCAAAATATGGTGACGATGCTAAACAAATGGCAATAGATTATAGAATTAAACTCAATACTATATTTAACTGTAATAATAGTATTAATCCATCTTTAACTATTGAAAAAAATGATTTACAAAATTCAGAAACGGAGCGACAGATTGAAAAAATAGACGATTTATCGATAGATAAATATAGTGAAAATTGTGATGTTGAAAATGGGAAAAAAATTACAATTATAAACAAAGATACAATTAAAGTTACAATTAATCAATATGAATATATGATAACAGATTATATTTTTATGCAATTAGTGAATAATACAGAATTATATATTAGATATGATCCAACCAATCTTAAAATTAAATATGTATGTGCATATATTGACGGAAAATTAATCGATTATCATAATTTAATTACCAACAATACATATATTAGACATAAAAATAATCTATTACTGGATAATAGATTATGTAATTTTGAGTGTAGTATTGTGGATCATACAAATGAGTGTAATTCAATCAAATTAACTACTAACATAACTGTAAAGAAAGAAGTAGTTGAGAAAGAAACAGTAAAGAAAGAAACAGTAAAGAAAGAAACAGCAGAAAAGGAAATCCTAAAGAAAGAAATAGTAGAAAATCCGATACTGTACAAAGAAAAAAACGGGGGTAAAAGAAAAGAACATAAAATAGTTGATAATATTGAATTAAAACATTGTTATAAATGTGATGATTGGTTGGAACTATGTAATTTTTCAAAAAATAAACAAAGATGGGATAATCTGGATAATAGATGTAATTTTTGTTATAAAAAATATGTGATAGACAATAAAGAAAAAATTATGTTAAAAAAGAAAGAATATAAAGAGAACAATAAAGAAAAGATAAAAGAATGGAAAAATAATAACAAAGAAAAAATAAGTCAATATAATAAAAATTATTTAAGTAAGTATAGAGAAGTAAATAAAGAGGAATTAGCAAAAAAACAACAAGAATACTATCAAGTAAATAAGAAAGAAATAAACAAAAGGAGAAACGAATCAATAAATAAAAATCCTGTAAAAAAAATACAAAGAAATTTGAGAAGTAGAGTTAATGTTGGATTAACTGGTAAATGTAAATCAGAAAAAACTAAGCAATTATTAGGATGTACAATCGATGAGTTAAAGATATATTTGGAAAAACAATTTACAGAAGGTATGACCTGGGATAACTATGGAGAATGGCACGTAGATCATATATTACCTGTATCAAAATTTGATATAACCAATGAGATAGAACAACATGTTTGTTTTCATTATCAAAATTTGCAACCTTTGTGGGCAAAAGAAAATATAAGTAAAGGATGTAAAATGGTGAATTTGGATAAAACTGAATTAATGAATAGACTTTCTCAAGATGTAATATTAAAACTAAAAGAATTTAAAAATCAGGAAGAATATAATGCATCTCTGAAATATATAACAACCTTGTTCAAACTTCCAAAAGAAAAAAAGAAGATTTCACTTGTTGTTAAGGATACATCATTAACACTTAAAAAATATTATGGAACGCAAATAGGACAAGAAAGTAAAAAACAAGCTCACTTAAAACGATCAGAAACTATGGAAAAACAAAGAGAAATTGTAAGACAAAATATTACAGAAAAAGTATGTAATACCTGCCAAAATACGTTATCTATTGATAATTTTCATAAGAAAACAGCCGCAAAAGATGGATTGCAACCAAATTGTAAAGATTGTATCAATAGAATTAAAAGGGAAAAACGTATGAAAAAATGAAATTTAAAATAGAAATATTATTATAAATATTTCCATTCTACTATATCAAAAATATTAATAAAATATTATTTTATTAATAGTAATCGAAAAAAAATATCATTCGTAATATTAAAAAATAATGTCTACGTTATTTAATTTCGATCCGACTATTCCAAGCGATAATTATACCCTTAAAGAGCTTAAAAATATTGGAAAAGATTACAATATCAAAGGATATCATTCAATGAAAAAATCCGACATTTATGATGCATTAGTCTTGAAATACCATAACAATAATAACATTACTAATAATTCCGATACTGACACTGACACTGACACTGACGAAGATATCAGTAACGATAACAATGATAATGTAAGCGATACTACTAATGATGACGAAAACGATAATAATGATGATGAAAGTGATACTACTACTATAGATGCTACTATAGATGTTACTAATTATGTTAAAGATAAAAATAACGATAATACAGATATATTTGATCCAAACATTCCTGTTGCAGAATATAAATTAGTAGAACTCAAAAAATTCGCAAAAGATCAAAACATAAAAGGGTACAATGCAATGAGAAAAGTAGATCTTTATAATTTACTTATTTTGAATCTAACAAAAAATACAAAAAATGTTTCTATTGATAATAATATAGATGGAGCTAATACATCTTTTGCTATTGATGCTGACTCAAACAAATTAAATTCATCAAGTAACAATGAAAACAATAGTGATAATAGTGATAATAGTGATAATAGTGATAATGAGAGCGAAAATAAAGATAGTGATAAAGATAGTGATGAAGATAGCGATGACGATAGTGGAGAAGATAGTAAAGAACAAGAATCATTGGGATATTTTGGTAACGAAGAATCAAAAGAATTTTATACAATAAATAAAACAACAAATAATAGCAATACGAAAAATAAAGCAAATAATAGTAACAAAAATGGAAAAATATCATATAACGGTAATAGAGAGGAAGAAAAAGATGATGGAAGAGTAACATTAGAACAATTAAGAAAAACGGCAGATAATTTGGGAATAAAGTATGATCAATTTACAATAAGATCAACGTTGGTGAATATGATAAGAAATAAATTGAGAAATGAAGAAATACCGAACGATACAGAAATAGACAGTGATGACGATAATTTAACCGAAGATTTAGCATTTCAAGATGTAACAGACTATTCTTTATATGGAAATATAGTAGACAATAATCAAGAATTTTCGGGATATACAACACCAACCTCAAGGGATATAGGTGAAAATTACACTATACAAGACAAAAAAACAAACAAAAATATATCACCTTACAGAAAATTATTAACTAGCAATTCACAAAATACAAATATACCTGCTAAAAAATTGTCGCCCAGTAGAAATTCAGTATTGAATTCAAAGATATCACCCAGTAGAAATTCAGCATTAAATTCAAAGATATCACCCAGTAGAAATTCAGCATTAAATTCTAATTTATCACCCAGTAGAAATTCAGCATTAAATTCTAATTTATCACCCAGTAGAAATTCAGCATTAAATTCAAAGATATCACCCAGTAGAAATTCAGCATTAAATTCTAATATATCACCTAGCAGAAATTCGGCATTAAATTCAAATACTATATCTCGTAAAAATTCAACACTAAATTCAAATACATCACCGATAAGAAATTCAAGTGCATCGCCAATAAGAAATTCAAATGCATCGCCAATAAGAAATTCAAATACATCAAATGGAAATTTATCAACAAATAGAAATTCGGTAATAAAAGCAAGAAATTCTAACAATGGAGATAATATAAATAGAATAGATTCGAGTTTAGATATAATTAAGGGAAGAAATAAGAAAGGAATAGATCATGAAGAAATAGTGAAAAGAAATATATTAACAAGTGCATTGAATAAGCCAAGTAGTTTTTGGAATAATACAGGAAATGCAGCTGAAAATAATAATGTTATACAAGATGATTATCTTAACAATGGGACATATAATATGAGAAATGGGACATTAGATGATTTAACAATGACAGATGATATATATAGAAATGATGTACCTATAAGAACAGCGATGAGCGGAGATAGAAATACAACAGCAAAATATGGTTCATTAAGTAAATCAAGATTAATAAGTGATGAAGATTATGATAAAGTAAAAGTAAATAGCTATGAAAATAAAAAATTAAGTCCAGCAAGAAATGGAAACACGGTATCTGCAACAAAAAATAAGAATTCAATATATTCGAAGATAGCACCAAGAAGTACGAATATAAAATCAAGCAAATCGAATGATAATTCTAAAGTAAAATCTATAACAAACAAAACATATAATAACATAATTAATAAAGGCCAAAATAATGGAAAAAATAGTAAAAATGCATTAAATAATGGACTAATTGATGATGATGATTATAGTAAAATGAAACAATCACTTAATGCTATTAATGAATATCAAAAATCCAGTGATATAACTACTAATAATGTTATTACTAGAGTATCAAGTTCAAGAGCTCATTCTTCAAATATGACACCAAGAAGAAGTATTGTTCCATTGAACGAACAAGATTCTCCTTACACATCAAATCATTATGGCAATGGTCTAGATTATATTGGAAGTACTTCTGATTTATATCCTAATAATTATGGAGCTGGAAATCCAACTGATATGTATGTCGGAGACGAAGATGCAAAAATAGTCTATCCCAAATCCAAAAAATAAATATTCCTCTTGTTTTATTATAAAAATTGATTGATTTTAATATTTTAAACAATTTCAATTAATCCAATATTTTCTGGCTATAATTATTTTGTTATCAATATTCATCAAACATGATAACATATAATTGTTAATTACCAAAATATACAATTATTTATAATTATATATTTAGATAAATTACTAATATTACTTGGATAACAAAATATTTTTCTTAGAGAATATATATTATGTCCACAGTCAAAGAATTCTTATATTTTAGTATATTAATTTCATAATCAATATACTACAAATAGTATACTCTATCAAGTATAATTATATAATTCTTATAAGTAATAGATAAAATATCTATTCAAATACATTAATTGAATACTTATAA
>C687J35504_10003418_pt1 | contig 10416 bp, 15 predicted proteins | sample RifCSPhighO2_02_FD_35504 | JGI IMG/M metagenome (IMG submission 35504) | reverse complement strand
TGGTATACGGGTCGTTGAGGTAGCCGAGCGGCGCACTGCTCGGATAAATACCCATTCGCGCCTTTTGCCGGAGGCCTCGTGTCACGTTGACGCTCAAGTCGCGGATGTACTGATTGGCCATACCGAACTCAACAGACATGAGGAGTACGTTGTCATGCGGAAAATACGCTTTGTCGTGCGTGATAATTTTTTGGATAGTGCCTTGTTGCAAAAGCCACGAGATGCGCCCGCTATCCACCGGATTGCGCGAAAGGCGGTCAATCTTCCAACACACGATGCCCTGCGCTTCGCCCTGCTCGACACGCTTTAGCAATTCCTCGAATACAGGGCGGCCGGGCATCTTCGCGCTCCGCTTCTCTACCAACTCGTCTGCAATCTCCAACCCGTCGCGCTTGGCGAGCGCGCGCAATTCCGCCAACTGCGCCTCGATGGAGAGCACTTGCTTGTCCTCGGTGTCGGTACTTTTGCGTGCGTAGAGGAAGTACTGCATAGTGATACTATAACTCGATATGAAGAACCCTGGACTACTTTTAGAGGATATCTTGAAGATCAAACGCGACTTCGAAGCGGAAGGAATAAAGCTGCCGCCTGGGCTAGCGGGTATGTACGGCGAGATTCTCGCTTTTCAGAGAATGTTGGCGATGTTTACAGGTATGGGTGCCGAAGTTAAATACGATTCTGGGCAAAAGGGCGCAGATATCCAATTGATAAAGAAGAATGGTAAGTCGATATTTGTTGAGGTGAAAACGTCTCGATTAAAAGAAGAAGGATATGGCTGGTTGTATGGAGCTGCGCTTAATGTAAAGAAATGCAAAAGTAAAAAACATCCCGATGCGATGTTCCAACACCGCCAGCGCGGACTTATTCATGGAGATTTCTGTTATTTTGATTTCATAGTATTTGTCACGTTGAATGATAGTTTTGATGCCAGTTTTTATGTTATTCCGCGCGAATTTATTGAGGAGAACAAGGAGCTACTGAAAAATATTCACCCACGATTTCTTAGTTCCACTCACAGAATATTCGTTAGCAACGGAGATAAGCCAAAGTTGCCTCCCGAACAACATGAACTCATTCGTAAAACCGAGAAGTATAAAGATTGCTGGGACCTCATTGGGCAACTGCTATGAATGAATTTGAGGTAGATAGAATAATTGCGTTACTGCAAAAGGGTGAGTTTGAGGGAGCGCGAAAATATCTGGGGACCTTGTCCGGCGAAGAGGATTTTCACTATTGGTACTATCTCGGCGTTGCAAGCAGAAAGATCAACGACTTAGAAACCGCGGCGGAGTCTATTGACAAGGCTATATTGTTAGACGACAAGTCGAGTCCGGCATATTTTGAACTCGGACTGATACATCAGGCGAGGAAGGAATACGGTAAGGCGATAGATTGTCTGACCAAATCGCTTGAACTAATGTCTGATGGGGTCACTCCGATACAGCGAATAGATTCATTGAACAGCCTTGCGCTAACTTATAAACGCGCTGGGGACATCGACAACGCTCTCAAGTATTACAATCTTTCGTTGGAGACATTGGCGCAAGACATACACGATTGGATAAAGACTCGCCAGATCCACGAACTACCTCAAAGACCTACGCTTCATCCCACAACTAAAACGTGGTATGAACTTGCCTTAGCAATAGCGACAAAAAGCGCTGCCAAAGATGGTATAGAGAATATTCGAGTACCGACTGGCGAAACGGCACTCAAATTGATTCAACAAAATCCTATCATTGGAAGGGCGTTTTATGACGATGGAAAAACTAGATACATTCTTCCTGCCTACTTCGACGCTTTTTTCGAGGCTCTAAAAGGAGACATTCTGTACTCGACAATTGTTAGTAACGTAGGCACTCTCTTAGCAGAAACCGCAGAAATTCGACGGGCAGGAGAATGTTTTATGGAAGCAATTGATTTCATACCGCAAGGTAGTGGATATACAGATTCCATAGTCAGTTTTAATCGGCTGCGAGAAGAATACGGCGCTAATTATTGGGAGTGAGTGGTGCGTGCGAACGGGAGGGTGGGTCAAACGCACATGCCTTATGGCGCCCCTCCAAAAAATCCTCACTCCAAAAATCTTCGGCTTTGTATTTTCGAACCTCCCTCCACCGCGACCCAGTAGGTCATTCTGCTGAATGAGAAGCGCGCGACATCAGTCGTTAGTGCTAAAATAGGTTCGAGCAGAGTTGTATAGAGTCAAAATTTTAGTGCTTGCAAACTGTTTTCCTGGGCGTAATGTCTGTTTAATGAGAAAAACCGATAAAGCGCGAGTATCTCTCGCTGGAGAATTTGCCGTTTTGTCACAACTCGCTTTGCAGGGAAAAGACGCAAACATGACTCTCGGCAATACAAAGGGCGTTGATATTTTGGTATCAGATCCGGTCACAGGAAGAATGCTGAAATTGGAAGTGAAAACAAATTACCGAAAGAAGCCTCGTAGCGAGGTCGCTAAGAACAAGATGTTCGGTAAAGTCTTGAGCTGCAGTGGTTGGATTCTAAAAAAGAATAACGGTAACTATGACAAGAAGAAACATGCAAATTTATTTTACTGTTTTGTGAATATTACGAAAGAAACGAACCGATGTAGATTTTTCGTCGTACCTGCCAAGATTGTTGCTGATTACGTAAGAAAGGAATTTAAGTTGTTCAAGCAAGAAAGGGAAAAAAGGGTCAAGAAAGTTAATGACGTGGGCATGAGGCAATTTCGTTTAGGCATAAGAGGCGAAATATACAAGGTGCGAACAACACCTATCGGAGAAGACTACGAGGACAATTGGGACTTTAAGACAAACGATTAATAAACCTAATATGAAACGAAAATGACAATAATTTATATACTTTTGGGAGTCATCATTCTTTCCTTAATAAGGATTTCTGGAATTGCTAAGGGAAATGCAATTAAATTACAAGATATCAGTCCAAAAATACATTTCATATATGAGCAACTTTTAAAGGAAAAAGAAAAAAATGAATAATATATGCAAGTGCGATACTCCAACGTGTGCCAAATGCTTGCTCGTTGCCTGTCAAGATGATAATTGCCCGATTCATACCACAGAGCTGAAGATCCAACAGAGAAGGTACAGGATGTCTTCGACTAACGTCGAGTACACGCAACAGTTGGAGGCAGAGATAGAGAAATTGAAAAACGTTAGAATGGCCATCAAGAAACCCTTATGATACTTGAGCAGGCACGGAACATACTGATTGCAGGGCTACTCATTTCTGTAGTAGTGATTGTGAACTTGGTTTATAAAACCAATAACCCAATCTGCCCTGATGATTTCAATGATGTTTATGAACAAGCGGCTGCATTGGATACATGGCTAGGAAACTTCTACGAGAGTAATCCAGACGCCACTATTGCAGAAATGGGAGAGGCAAGAAAGAACTTTTTTGTAAAACACAATTGCAAAGAAGCTCTGCAGAGGATTGAGGATATCCAGTCAGGGAACGCAGACCCAGAAATAGTCCAAATGATAGATGACGCAATACCAGATCCTCCAAAGAAAGTTAATTTGATTGGTATAACCGTGGCCAGGATGACCTATGGCCGAATCCTAGTTCGGAATTTAACTCCTAACACCCCCTTCTCTTATTTTATAGCCAGTCCTGACGACGTAATAGAGGAGGACGCTTTACGATATAGTCCTACTACTGGGAATATAGGTGATGAGCCAATTAGAATAATTGGGGAAATGTCGCACCAGTACTTTTGGGATGAGCCTGAATATTTTGGCTGTGTCCCGTGGGTTGATATAGAAAAAATCGAGAAACTCCCGGACCCTCCTAGGTTTCAACTCAATTAACGGAATCTCTCCTTAAATTTACATAAATCCAGCATAATCTAGGGTATCATGGCCGCATGAGCAAGAATCCTTATCTCAATGCGCTCCTCGCCTCGGCTTACATTGCCGTCATCGCTTCCGTCATGTATTTCGGCTCGCAGAATGCGGGGCAGGTGGAGGACAGCGTGCTTGCCCCTATTGCCATGCTCTCGCTTCTCGTGCTCTCCGTCGCCACGATGGGGTACCTGTTCTTCTACCAACCCGCCCAACTCTTTATGGCCGGACGGGCGGCAGAGGCGGGCACGTTCTTTTTGAAAACAGTCGGTCTGTTCGCGCTCGTGACGTTCATCTTTCTTGCACTTCTTTTTATTTTCCCAAGGACGCAAACGCCAAATGAAAACCTTTTGAGCGTGAAGTCATATGTAAGTCAAAATATCTCGGATCTCTCGCCCGAGAAGGAAGTGCTCGGCGGGACGTTTTATGTTACGGAAATACGGGCAGATGGCAGCGAGGGAGTGGTGTACTACGAGGACGGACACATCGCGCTCGTGGCGGATTTCACCTATAGCGTTTCGGGTGATGGGGACGTTGAAATAACTTCGTTCACCGTCCGCAAGTAGTGCGGCATTCCATCCGCAAGTGAAGGCCTCAGTGCGGAATGAAGGTGTGTGATAGAATCCGCGCATATGTCAAAAGTCATCGTCTCCGGCTCGATTGCGTATGACCGCATCATGGATTATGCGGGGAATTTTACCGACTCGTTCATGGCGGATAAATTGCACACCTTGAGTGTGAGCTTCCAAGTCGAGCGCATCAAAGAAGAGTTCGGGGGAGTCGCGGGAAATCTCGCCTACAATTTGAAGCTACTCGGAGAAGAACCGGAAATGCTCGGGACCGCCGGCTCCGACTTCGGCCGTTATGCGGACTATTTGCAGAAGCTCGGCATCGGCTCCGATTCCGTACACATCGACCCGTCTGATCTCACTTCCGTCGCGCACATCGTGACCGACCGCGCCAACAATCAGATAGCGGCATTTGCGATGGCCGCGGGCGCGAAGCCCTATGGACCTTTGCCCGACGGGGATTTCAAATGCGCCGTTTTGGGCGCGGGATGCGTCGCGGACACCATCGCCGTTGCCGCACATGCCAAAGCGAAAGGCGTCAACTATTACTTCGACCCTGGACAGTCGATGCCCGCGTTTGCAGCGGATAGTCTCAAAGAAATAATCTCGGGAGCGGCGGGTCTTTTTTGCAACGACTACGAGCTCGGTCTCATTGAAGAGAAAACGGGGTGGAACGAAGCCGCATTCCTCACGCAGACGCCGCTTCTCGTCGTTACGCTTGGTGCAAAGGGCTCGCGCATTATGTCCCAAGAAGGTGTGGTTGAAATTTCGGCCGTGCCACTTGGGAAGCTCGTCGATCCGACGGGGGCGGGCGATGCGCATCGCGCGGGATTCATCAAAGGGATACTGGCAGGTCTTTCACTCAAGCAGTGCGGGCAGTTGGCGAGCGTCGTCGCTGCGTACGCGGTGGAGAATTTTGGTACACAAAATCATCACTTCACACTTGCCGAGGCAAGCGAGCGGTACGAGAAAGCATACGGCGAAAAAATCGCTTTGTAGTATACTTCTCGCGTATGGAATACGACATCAAAGACATCGGCCTTGCCGCGGGAGGGAAGCGCCGCATTGAATGGGCCGAGCGCGACATGCCCGTGTTGCAGAAGGTGCGCGAGCGGTTCGAGAAAGAACTTCCGCTCAAAGGTAAAACTCTCGCGGCGGTGCTTCACGTGACCGCCGAGACGGCCAACCTCGTGCGCGTCCTCAAAGCGGGCGGGGCCAATGTACTCCTCTCGGCATCGAATCCGCTCTCGACGCAAGACGATGTGGCCGCTGCGCTCGTGAAAGAGTACGAAATTCCGACGTTTGCCATCAAAGGGGAGAGCAAGGAGACATTTTTCAAACACATTGAAGCGCTCATCGCGCAAAAGCCGGTACTAACGATGGACGACGGCGCCGACCTCGTTTCGACCATTCACAAAGACCACCCCGAACTTCTGGGGAGTATGCTCGGCGGCACCGAAGAGACGACGACGGGCGTCATCCGTTTGCGCGCGATGCACAAAGACGGCGCGCTCAAAATGCCGATAGTGGCGGTGAATGACGCGAAGACAAAGAATCTTTTTGATAACAGATACGGCACGGGTCAGTCCACACTCGACGGCATCATCCGCGCGACCGACGTACTGCTTGCGGGCAAGACCTTCGTCGTCGCCGGCTACGGCTGGTGCGGCAAGGGGCTCGCCATGCGCGCCAAGGGCATGGGTGCCAGCGTCATCGTTACGGAGATTGACCCCGTGAAGGCGCTCGAAGCGGCGATGGACGGATTTTTTGTGACGACGATGCGCAGTGCCGCCGCGGTCGGCGATATCTTCTGCACGGTGACAGGCAACATCAACGTTATCGGCGCGGAAGAATTCAAGGTGATGAAAGACGGCGCCATCGTGTGCAACTCCGGTCATTTCGACGTGGAGATAAATCTCAATGAGCTGAAAAAAATGGCGAGCGGAGAACCAACTATGCCGCGTGAGAACGTCCAAGAATATTTAATCAGCCCTTCGACAGGCTCAGGGCAGCCAAAACGCATACGCATTTTAGCTGAAGGCCGCCTCGTGAATCTCGCGGCTGCCGAAGGCCACCCCGCGAGCGTCATGGACATGAGCTTTTCCACGCAGGCGCTCGGCAGTGCGTGGATGGCGACACAAAAGAAGCCGCTCGCTCCCGGCGTGTACGACATTCCCGAGGAGATGGAGCGCGAGATATCAACGCTCAAACTCGCTGCAATGGGTATGAAGATAGACGAGCTCACGCCCGAGCAAAAAAAGTATCTGGAATCGTGGCAACATGGCACGTGAGTATGCGTCCGTGTTTTCATATTGAGATTGTTACCCCGAAGAAGATTGTTCTCAACGGTCTGTGGTTCGGGCCTGCCAAGCCGAAGAAGGTCATTATCTTCATACACGGGCTCACCGCTTCCGCTTTCAGCATGAAGCGGATCGTAGATGAGCTCGTCAACCGAGAGACGGCCGTCGTCACATTCAATAACAGGGGATTTGAGCAAGTTACTGAGATTAAAAGAATTGTCGGGAAAAAGAGCCGATATGTACAGGCTGGTGCGGGGCATGAAGTATTTACGGAATGCGTGGATGACATACAGGGAGCCATTAATTTTGCAAAGAAAACGGGGGCAAAAAATATCTTTCTGGCGGGGCATTCAACAGGCTGCCAAAAAGCGATATTCTGGGCGAGCCGCAAAGGGAAGGGGGTTCGCGGCATTATCTTGCTTGCGCCGGTGAGTGATTGGGCTGCTGAAGTAATGCTGCAAGGAAAAAAACGCCTAGATCAAACCGCATCCGTGGCGCGTGCGTTCGTTCGTTCCGGGCGCAAGCACGACCTACTGCCGAAAGGTAAAGTAACCAAACGACATGAAACGTTTGACGCACAGCGAATTCTTTCCCTTTACACACCCGACAGTCTCGAAGAGATTTTTCCGTATGCACAGCCAAAAAAGAATCCGCGAACATTTAGCAGCGTCCGTACACCACTTCTTGTTCTATGGGCCGAAAAAGACGAATACTCTAGCAAGCCCATTCAAGAAATTGCGTCTTGGTTTGAAGAACACCTCTACACGGGCGAGGTGGTTATCGTGCCGAAAGTCGGGCACAGCTTCAAGGGCGGGGAAAAAACGGTTGCCGGGGCAATCCGCCGATTCATGGCGTCCGATGCAATGAGATGACATCTCATTGCATCGCGATACGTGTGGGAAATATGCTAAACTAGCCCGCATGGAGAAAGGCATACACGTTGCCATCTCGGCGGAAAAGCTGGGGGACTTTTTTGGAATCCCCATCACCAATACGCTGATTACGAGCTGGGTGGTCATCGCGATACTCGTAGCCGTCGCTTTTTTGGTGCGTGGCAGGCTGAAAATGATTCCGGGTAAGTTTCAGACGCTCATGGAAACAATGGTCGGATTTGTGTACGACTACGTCACTGAAACGCTTGAAAGCCGCGACATGGCGCGCAAATTCTTTCCGCTGCTTATGACGATATTCCTGTTCATCTTCGTGGGCAACATGCTGCACTTCATACCGGGTATCGGCTCTCTTCAATACAACCATGAGCCGCTTCTGCGAGCGCCGAATACCGACCTCACCGTGCCGCTCGTCCTCGCCATCGTATCCTTTTTCGTCATCGAAGTGACGGGCATTCTCGCCATCGGTTTCTGGAAATACAGCAGCAAATTCATTCAGAATCCTTTCAGAAATCCCATCGGCTTCGCCGTGGGGCTCATCGAGCTCGTCGGAGAGTTGGTGCGCGTGGTGTCGCTCTCGTTCCGGCTCTTCGGCAATATCCTCGCGGGCGAGATAATCATCGCCGTCGCTATATTCTTCGCGCCATACCTCCTGCCCGTGCCACTCATGATGTTCGAGATATTCATCGGCTTTCTCCAGGCGGCGATATTCGCGCTCCTCACACTCTTCTTCATCAAGCTCGCTATCATGGAGCCTGAACATCACTGACGTAAATTGGACATCCGATGTCCAATTTGATTAATTGATTAAGGCGTCAGTTTGGTAGAGAAAAAGCCGGTCTTCGCTTGCGCAGGTGACCGGCAAACCCCCTGGATTAGACAGCCGGAACAAGGCGGGCGGCAGCTTACGTCAGCATCATGGCCCCAGGGCCAGCACCGCCGCACCGAGCAGAAAAATCCCAACTGCCGTAAGCAGCTTGCCTCGATAGGCAAAAATCGAGGCGACTACGACCACCGCGATGAAAACGACTATATCGAGCACCATTGTGATCCTCCAGATCTCGAAGCTTCTCGCGCTTCGTCGAGAGAAGCAAAGCATTTATTATCCCATTTGTCAAGCCGTGGAATATTTCAGAAGCGTGTTAGAATCTGTGCATTCTTATTTATTGGATTAACTACGTACTACGTTCTACGTACTATTAACTATTCATTATGGATATTGAAGTAGCAAAAACACTCGGAATGGCGATTGCCGTCGGTCTCGGCGTCATCGGCCCCGGTATCGGTCTCGGTATTCTCGTCGGCCGCGCACTCGAAGCAATCGGACGCAATCCCGAAGCGGCGGGAAAAATCCAGACGACGATGTTTATCGGCATCGCGGTTACGGACGCATTGGCAATTTTCGCTTTGGTCATCGGATTTATCATCAAGTTCACCTAAGGGGTGAACTTCGCCTTTCACCATGAGCGAACTATTCGCAGCGTTTGGTATCAACTGGCAACTGCTCCTGGTGCAGGCGATTAATTTCGGACTCCTGCTTTTCGTCCTCTGGTATTTTCTCTATACGCCGATTCTCAAGCTCATAGATGACAGGCGGAAGAAGATTGCCGACGGCGTGAAGACAGCAGAGGCGGCGGACCAGAAACTTGCCGATGCACAGGTGGAGGGCGAGGGCATTGTGGGTACCGCAGCGCGTGAGGCCGAAACGTTGGTAGCCAATGCCCGCGGTCGCGCCGATGAGAAAGCGGGTGAGATAGTGAAAGCTGCGGAAGCGCGGGCGAATTCAGTGCTCGAAGAGGCGAACGCACGCGCTGAAGAGGCGAAACGCATGGCACTAGCCGAGAGCTCCAAAGAAATTGCCCGCGCTGCGATGCTTGCCGCAGAAAAGATATTGAACAGTAAATAGTTAGTACAACGTAGTTCGTAGTAAGAAAATTCATGGAACAATCGTACGCACAAGCATTATGGAAGTTGGTGGAAGGCGGCATGGTTCCCGCAAAAGCGGTACGCGCCCTTCACGACACATTGAAGGCGCACGGGCGTGAGGCGCTTCTGTCTCGTATCGCGAGTGCGTTTACCCGCATTGCAGAGCGCGAAGCAAAACGGAGCGATGTCGTGCTTACGGTCGCGTGCGAGAAGGATGAGCGGCACGCGCACAAAGAAGTGAAGGAGGCGCTCTCTGCAATGGGAGTCGATGCAAAGGACCTCAAGACGCAAATCGACGATACGCTTATCGGCGGTTGGCGCCTCGAGGGCAAGGAGACGCTCGTGGACGCAAGTTACAAGAATCAATTACTGGAATTATATAATCGCGTGACCGCATAACGTATGGATTCAGCAACCGTCGAGAAGATAATCAAGGAAATTGGGAATATCGCTCCCGCGCATGCGGGCGAACATGTGGGGCGTGTGGTCGCGGTCGGCGATGGCGTCGTTGCGATAGACGGGCTCTCCAAGGCGGTGATGAGCGAAGTGCTCGTCTTCGAAGAGGGTAAAGGCAAGAAACTCGCCGACTCCATGGAGGCGCACGGTGAATTGTACGGGCTCATTCTCAACCTCGAAGAAGACGGCGTGCGCGCGACCATTCTCGGCGATACGGCGCGCGTCTCCGAAGGCATGACGGTCAAATCAAGCGGAAAAATTCTTTCGGTGCCTGCGAGTGAAGAGCTCCTCGGCCGCGTGGTGAACGCACTCGGTGAGCCAATTGACGGCAAAGGCCCTTTCAAGAAGACCACCCTCATGCCTATCGAGCGACAGGCAGCCGGTGTCATCGACCGTAAAGGCGTGTCGGTGCCGCTCGCGACGG
>C687J35504_10003417_pt1 | contig 10420 bp, 9 predicted proteins | sample RifCSPhighO2_02_FD_35504 | JGI IMG/M metagenome (IMG submission 35504) | reverse complement strand
AAATAACTATGAAGGTAAGGGCAAAGATGCATTTAAAGAATTGTTAAAGAAAGATCCGCTTACTGCAAGAAAAGTACAATACGATGCTGGTTTAATTGTTGCTGGAATCAATGGATTTGCAACGATTAAAGAGCAGTGCCTAAAGTGTCACTGGGAAAACAAGGACGATAAGAACAAATGCCCAAAAACCGATAAAGTTATGGATTATAAAGACGCTTTTAAGAAAGACGATCATCGCGACAATGATGAAATTGATGATGTAATAAAAAAGATGTCTGATGCTGATAAGAAAAAATGGGCAGCTTTGTTGCCAAAGGATGCAATTCTTAATACGCCATTAAAACCAAAGAAAAAAAAGGATTAACTCTTTAAGCTTAAGAGTTATAGCTGAGGAGGATTCCGGAGATGGTTTGTAAACCAATAAAAAACTTGATGAAAGTGGTGTTATCAGGCGTAAAAAGACTTGAATTACTAACGTTTTTAGCTACATGTGCGGCTGTTATTATATTATCGCCTGCAATGTTATTTGCAGGCGATAATGGCCCGTGTATTGAGTGTCATACAAAACCAGACAAACTGAAGGTTGCAGAAAAGGCAAAAATAGACCCTGTAACAGGTGAAATTAAAGTGTCTCCTATGTTAATCGACGAGGCCGCCTTTAAGGCATCGGCTCATGGTGGTGAAGACTTTTTCTGTATCGACTGTCACCAGGATTTAGATGGTAAGGATGTGACAGAAGGTCACAAACCAAACCTAAAACCGGTGGATTGTATTACCTTCTGTCACGATGATCCAGCCGATGATTATCTGCAGAGTACCCATGTTAAGTTGATGCGGGAGAATAACAAAGATGTGCCAACGTGTAAGGACTGTCATGCTGGTTTATCATATCATTATACCCCATTGGGTGAGAGTTCTCCCAGAGACGTTCCTAGGGAGACCGATCCTCTTCACAGAAAGCTAACGATTGATGCGTGTGGTTCTTGTCATCAGGATTATCTAAATAGTTACAAAAATAATGCACATGGTCAAGTTGCGACGTTAGGTCACACGACAACTGATGTGCCTGTGTGCTTTGATTGTCACGGTAAGCATAAAATATTGAATTCATCAGACCCGGAATCAAAGGTAGGGAAAGAAAGAATTTTGGAAACATGTGGCAGCTGCCATGCAAATGCAAATGCAAGTTTTGTCAGGCATGTTGAGCATCCGCAGATTAAAAATATTAAATATTACAAAACCGTACTTGCTGCTGTAAAAAATGCCCGAAGTGATCCGGAAAATCTTAAAAAAGTCATCAAAAACCCACAAACGATTTTATGTATCGTATTTGTAATGTATGTGGGAATATTGGCGTTTACGTTTTCTGCCTTCGGACTCCATTCCTTACTAAGTTGGTTTGCAGTAGTTCGAGATGAATACAGGAGAAAGGAGCATGGTGATGAAGAACAACACTAATTATTTAAGGTTTGGTCTTTTTCATAGATTTTGCCATTTTTTGATAATTATCAGTTTTTTTGGTCTTGTTTTAACCGGAGTACCTTTGGCTTTTAAAGGTTATGGTTGGGCACGATGGCTTTATGAGTTATTTGGCGGGTATCCCACTGCCGGTTACCTTCACCGTATTTGCGCCCTTATCACTTTTTTTGCCGCATTTGTACATTTTATATATCTCTTTTATAATGTATCTGTACAAAAGAGAAAGGGCTTTTTTTGGGGGCCGAATTCTCTCCTTATTCAGCCGAGGGATGTCTTTGATATAGTGGGTGACATCAAATGGTTTCTTGGTATTGGGAAGCGTCCTAACTTTGATTGCTGGATATATTGGGAGAAATTTGAGTATTTATCTCTAATGTGGGGAACGCTTGTAATGGCAATTACAGGGCTAATATTATGGTTCCCAGTGCAATTTACAAAAATTATCCCAGTTTCCGTTGCTGGTATAATTGATCTTCCAAGTATTGCCTTAATTGTTCACAGATATGAAGCCATTCTTGCAGCTGGTTTTATTTTTACAATTCATTTTTTCCATACCCATTTACTTCCGGAGAAGATGCCAGTTGATGAGGCGATTTTTACAGGCAGGATAACTGAGGAAGAGTTTAAACATGAGCGTTTAAATCAGTATAAAAGGCTTCAAAACCAACGGCAATTGGATAATTATAAAATTGCCCCACCTTCTTTGTTTGTAAGTTTTCTAACCAGGCTGTTTGCAGTTCCAATTTTAATTACAGGGCTAATCATGGTAGGCCTGATGTTTTCAGCACTTCTCGTTTGGGCTATTTGATTTAGATTATTACAATTATCCTGGCAATCAATTCGTTGCTGTAAAGTCTGAATTTATTTAGAGATAATACCAATAGTTAGTGCTTTTGGTTTACGAAATAACATGACTTACAGAGTTTTAATTGCAGATGATGAAGAACGCATGCGAAGAGTGCTTGCTATGGTATTTGATGAAATGAAAGATATTAAAGTTGTTACCGTGAGCGATTGTGTAACAACTTTAGAATATCTTGAGAGAGAACGGTTTCATCTTCTCATAACAGATCTAAAAGTACCAGAAGTAGGAAGATTAGACTTTCTGAAAGCAATCAAATGTAAGGTACCAGATCTTCCTGTAATTGTTCTTACCGCATACGGTTCTGTTGGATCTGCTATAGATATCATGAAAGAAGGTGTTTTTGATTTTCTTACCACACCTTTCGAAAATGACATTCTTAAACTAGCCGTAAAAAGAGCCCTGAGGATGAGTTCTTTGACAATTGAAAACAAATATCTACGCCAAGCACTTGAATCGCAGTACAACTTTGAAAATATTATTGGTAATTCTCCTCAGGTATTTGAGGCTTTAAAGTTAGTCGGAGATGTGTCTAAGACAGATTCGACTGTGCTGATAACAGGAGAAAGTGGAACTGGGAAAGAGTTAATAGCGCATGCCCTTCATTATAATAGCAAGAGGGCAGGCGGGCCATTTATCGTACTGAATTGTGCTGCGATACCTGAAAATTTATTGGAAAGTGAATTATTCGGATATGAAAAAGGTGCATTTACCGGTGCGGAAAAGACAAAAAAAGGGCGTTTTGAATTAGCTGCAGGTGGTACTTTTTTCCTGGATGAAATATCAGAAATGAGCGCTGCTATTCAGGCAAAGGTATTGCGTGTGGTTGAAGCTAAAGAATTAGAACGACTGGGTGGTACTGAAACAATAAAAGTAGATGTTAGAATTATTTGTGCTACCAATAAAAATCCTGAAGATTTGGCAAATTCAGGAAAGTTTAGAGAAGATTTGTATTATAGAATCAGTGTCTTTCCTATTATGTTACCACCACTAAGAGAAAGAAGAGAAGATATCATGCCACTAAGTAGACATTTTCTAAAAAAGTTTTCAACTAAAATGGGAAAAGCGCCAATTTCGTTGGGTAAAGAAGTTGAAAAATTCTTTATGTTGCATAAATGGGAAGGCAACGTTAGAGAATTACAAAATGTTATTGAGCGTGCTGTAATATTATGTAAAGGGAATGTTATAACAGCTGAGCATTTACCAGTTTCAATAGTGAGGAGTTCACATATCATAGAAAAAGAAAGACACAATCCGACCTCGGCTTCTCTTCAATTTGATATTCCACCAGATGGGCTATCGTTGGATGCCTTAGAAAAACAATTAGTTACACAAGCGCTGGAAAAAAGTAAAAATAATAAAACAAAAGCAGCCAAATTGTTAGGATTAACGAGAGGAACTTTTCGATATAGATTACAAAAATATGGTTTAGTTAATTAGTTGTGGCAAATATCAGCCAGCGCTAATTACAACTACTATCAAATGAAAGTTATGAAGTTCTAATGATATGAATTAAATTTTTTAAAATATCGAATTTATGGCTGATTACAACCTTGATTCGTTTGATAAACAGACAAATAAATATGAATTTAAATTCTGTAATATGCTTTTTTAAAGTTATGTTACGGGAAATTATCGTGTAGAAATTATTTTGGTACAAATTATGCTTCCATTTAATAGTTTTCGAATTAGGAGTGTGTCTTTAAATTGTTCAATTTTACTACAAGGTAATGAAAGGGGGTGAAAAAGGTTATGAAGAAGAATATTTTTGGAATAGTTGGTATTTTTAGTATGTTTGCTCTTTTAGCTCAATCCGTTTTTGCAGCATGGGATAAACCATGTGATAAGAGGCAGATTTTGGAAGCTTACTGGTGCGATGCATGCAAAGATGTTAAAGAGTTTACTGAATGTTCTGAAATAGGATATATTTGGGATTTTGCCAAACATCGTGCAGCAGGAGATAAAACGCATACTGATTTACCAACCTGTTGGGCATGCCAGAAAATAGCATATAGTTGTATAAATACCAATTGTAAGAAGTACGGTGCATGTCTGCCTGCTCCTGGTGCTTGTGGCGAATGTGGTGATGATATTACAAGTAAAAAGATTTGGGCTAGGGCATTATTTAAATGTCCAAAGTGTAGTAAAGAAAACCCAGAAGCTGGTAAAGGTTTCACGACTATAAAAGGTAGGTATGCGCCGCAAATTGAAAAAGCCGGCGATTGCGAAACCTGTGGTGTACCTCTTGAAGTTATTTGCACAAAGTCAGGTACTTGTCCACATGTAGCAAAATAGTTGTATTTTACATAGATTTAGTTATTTACTTTTAGTAACTAGGAGGTAAAGGAGAAGCGATGAAAGGGAAGGGAATGATAGGAGCGTTGGTGGTGGGGTTGTCGTTGGTGGTGGGAGGGGTAGCGAGCGCTGGGTTTATCCAGGGCACGCATGTGAAGACGGACATGCCATCGCCATTTTTTATAACGACGTCACCGGATGGCGGGACGTTGTATATTTGTAATCAGTCAGGGCATAGTGTGACGTTTGTGGATGCCCGGACGCAGAAGGTGGTAGGCGAGGTGGCGGTAGGTGTACAGCCTGAGGCGGCGGCGCCCACGCCAGACAATGCATTTTTGTATGTCTGCAATGCCGAGAGTGACAGCGTATCGGTGATAGACATAGGAAGGAAGCAGGTAGTCAAGGAGATCAAGGTAGGGGACTGGCCGAGTGGGATAAAGATATCGAAGGATGGGAAGACGGCCTATGTAGCGTGTTCGGGGAACATGTGGAACACGGTAGACGTGATCGACACGGGCAGGATGGAGAAGGCCAGGTCGATCTTCACGAGTAATTACGGTCCAAGGACATTGGACATATCGCCGGACGGCAAGACACTGGCAGTAATCAACGACACGGTTGGTTCGATAAACAGGAGTGTGAATTTTATTGATGTAGCCAGTGGTAAGGTAACGGAGAAGAGGGTAATCAGGGAGAGTTCGAACCTGAGGGATGTTGTGTATACACCCGATGGGCAGTATGTGGTGGTGACCTATGAAAGTCCGAAGAACTGGTTACCGGTGTGCGAGGCAGAGAACGGCGAGGTATTTACGAACAACATAGCGGTGATAGAGACGAAGGCAGGCGGCAAGGTAGCAAGACTGCCGCTGGATGAGCTCAACAACTATGATGGGAATCCGTATGGGTTGGCGATGGATCAGAAGGGGAGGTATTTGTACATAGGAGTAAGAGGGATGCATCGGGTGACGATACTGGACATGGGCAAGGTGTTGAACATTGTGAGGGGAAATTCCCAGTCAGAGCTTGATTATATGAGGGACGACCTTGGATTGGTGAGGGATTATTTGGTAGCCAGGGTGCCTACGGGACTTGGGCCAAGCTCAGTATGTTTGTCGCCGGATGGAAAGATTTGCTATGCAGCCAACTATTTTTCCAACAACGTGACAGTAATCAGGACACCCGTGGATTAATAGTGAAAAGGGATTGTGATTAGGTATTCATGATAGAGATTATAAGGAGGAGAAAAATACGATGAAGAGCGGAATGATAAAGATCGGTTTACTAGCTGCCCTGGGGATAGCCGGGGTGGTGACGACTGGTCAGGTGATGGCAGGTACGCCGCAGGTAATGGCGACGATCCAGACGGGTCCTGAGTGGGAGCCGCTGCCAAGGGGCGAGCCACTGACAGTGCCGGAGGTGCATTACCGGGTAAAACACTCGCCCTATAAGAGCGAGTTGGTGAGGTATGGACAGTTTATATTCAACGATGCATCATGGGGGCTGCAGGGCGAGTATGCATGCGCCAGTTGCCATTATGAGAGAGGCCAGACGACCGGGTTGATTTGGGACTTGGGAGATGAAGGATGGGGAAGCTGGAAGAACGTGAAGTACATCAGGGGCGGGAGGTATTTGCCGCCGTTCAGGCATGAAGGGTTTACGGGACATCCTGATGAAATCGTAGGTGCGACGAGCTCATTGGACAGGGTATGCGGAAGAGACCCGGGGTTTGTGTTCAGGAGCGAGAACTTTTCACCCGAGAGGTTAGAGTCGCTCATTTGCTATATCAGGTCGCTTGAGTTTACGGGAAGTCCGTTCAGGAATCCTGATGGCAGCTTAACGGACGCCCAGAAGAGGGGCGAGAAGATATTTAACGATCCGAAGGTTGGTTGTTCGGAGTGTCATCCAGGTGAATCGAGCGATCTGAAGGCTCTTTACAGCGATGCGCAGACCCACGATGTGGGGACAGGTCGGGTAGGGGTAAAGGGATTCAGGTCAACGCCTGGTAAGGTGTATAACATGCAGGCATTAAATGCTGGTGAGGATCCTTATGGAGAGGAGAGCGACACGCCGATCATTGGGTTAGACCTGGTGAAGGAATTTGATACGCCGACATTGAGGGACATTTATGCGTCAGGGACGTATTTCCATGATGGGAGCGCCAGGACGCTGCTNGACACGATCAACAACGCGGTGACGGATACGGACATGCACGGAAGGACGTCACACCTGAGTGCACAGGAGTTGGATGATTTGGTTGAGTTCATGAAGGCGTTATAATGTTTAAAGCAAGCCTGTCCTCATGTAGATGGGGAACAGATAGAAAAAATTGGTTTAAGTGGAATATTTTAGGAAAGTGAAAGGAGAAGGCCAACAGATGAGTAAGAGTAAAATAGGAGGAGTAATGGCATCGGCGTTTATAGCTGGTGCGTTGGTCTGTGGGAGCATCTTTGCATCGGGAAACCAGGTAATGACAGGTGGTTCGAAGCAGGGAAAGGCCTTATGGACTGATTATTGCGGGATGTCAAAAGAGGTACAGGGTCCTGTGGATGTGATACTGTTTACACAGTCACCGAGGACGGCGAAGGGGGATCCGTATCAGAACTATCCCCACTATGTCCCGGAGGGCAGCAGGATTGTATCGTACAATTTAAAGGCGAAGGAATTGAAGGTGTTGACCAATGATTTTGCGACAGCCTTTGATCCATGCACGTATTGGGATGGGAAGAAGTTTACATTTGCCGGAGTCCACAAGAAGGGTGGCGGATGCCAGATATGGGAGATGAACGTAGATGGCAGCGGTGTAAGGCAGATGACCGATTACAAGGGTACGTGTCGTGCGCCGATCTATTATGCGGCTGGCAGCATTGAGGACGGAAAGGGCCGCATCATATGGCGTGACAGGTATTTTGAAGGGGACTGGAAGGAGAGGGGAGCGGTAGACAAGACAGGATTTATTATATTTGCCGGGTCTCCAGATGGCGTGATGGATGAGTTCCACAATCCTTATGCGTACAATCTTTTNAGGTTAGATACGCAGGGTGGTCATGTGACAGAGAGAATCACTGGTCACGTGCTGTCAGGTATTGAGTTTCCAAGCATAAATACGTCAATAGACCAGATTACCTACAACGTGAGTTCCAACTTTGATCCTGCGCTTACGCCGGATGGAAACATCCTGTTTTCCAGTGTGCAGGCCAACGGAAGCAGGGCAGGAGGCAAGGGTAGGGTAATGTTGTGCGTGGACAACTGGGACGGCGCGTATCCGAGACCGATCTATGGAAACTGCGAGGAAGAAATTGGCGGCGCATCTGGCAAGTCACAGGCAAAGATTACCTTTGGTGACAGGAAGTTAGTATACATAGAATCCCCCTATATGAACTGGGGAGTAGGTCAATTGGTAGCAGTAAGCTGGGATGCCCCATACAACAAGACCTATGAGAAATTGGGCAAGGACGAGGGTGGTTTATACAGGAGTCCGTATCCACTTCCAGACGACAGGATGTTAGTATCGTATGCGGAGAGGGGAGATTTTGGCATTTACTGGTTTGACTGCAAGAATGGTCGTGCAGGGGAGTTGGTACACAACGACCCGGCGTGGAACGATCATCAGCCAGCCCCGGTGTATATCAAGTATAAACCGAGGTGGATCAACACCTTTACGGCTGGGAAGGACTTTGGTGTGACGACCGTGACGTATCAGCCATTTGACCAGGTGAAGGTGGAAGGTTATCCACATTCATGGGCAACATGGATATGCTTTGATACGACGTTAACTGATCTGCCTGTAGGTCCATATCCACATCAGAGGACAAAGGCAACGAAGCAGGGCGATGTAAAGGCAGTGAGGATTGTTGAGGGGACACAATGCATTGAGCCGGAGGCTGGCAGGTTCAGGGCAGGTGCAGGAAGTCACCTTGTAGGAGGAGACAGGTCAAGCAGCAACTCAGGAACGGCATTCCAGCAGAGGAGGATCATTGGATATCAGTATGTAGAGGACGATGGTTCAGTGGTGACCTCGCAGATAGCCGATGTTCCATACTATATCCAGAACCTGGATGAGAGGGGAATGGCGGTGCAGACGGCGTTGGCATGGGCGTATTTGAGGCCATATCATGGCAGGATTTGCAGTGGATGTCATGATGGTTCATACCGAGGCAGGGCATTCCAGAACCAGCACGCAAAGGCATTGTACAACTGGTGGTACGATGACAGGAGCCACTATGATTCACCCTTTGCGTTTGGAGGCCTGAAGCTTGACAAGAATGGCATCTATCAGGGTGTAAAGCATGGCGATGACGTAGTGGTGCCATCGGACGTATACTATGGAGGCCCATCAGGTACGACGTCTCAGCCTGTGGAAGGGTTAACGGATGCGAAGAGGAGGACGGTGGATTTCCGCAGGGACATACAGCCGATCATCGATGCAAAGTGTGCGAATTGCCACAATGCAAACAATCCTCCAGACTTAAGTGGTAGTGCAGAGCTTGTGAGTGTTGATGGAGTAGCGGCATTCAGCCGTTCATACAACAGCTTGCTGGAGGTACAGAGGGGTAAGGATACGAACCTCGGCGGTAAGTATACCAATCCATCAGCGGCCATCAACAGCTTGTTGATTTGGAGGTTGTACGAGGAGAAGTTAAGCCAGTTTGCTCCGAGGGAGAATGTGTTCCCGGTAGCGGGCAGGGTAATGCATGACAAATTCCTCACGCAGGACGAGAGGTATTTGTTTGTAGAATGGATAGATATTGGGGCGCAGTGGGATAACATCCAGGGCCCTGATTTATACCCAGGCTATCATGCAAAATAGAGTTTAAGGGAATACCTTAAACAGGTCCTTGCAAACGGAGGACTGGAAGAAAACAATCGAAGAGCTGGGTTATGTGGGTTTCTTACTCACTACCCAGCTCTTTGTGTTTTTGGAATTAACGCCTTCGGCGGACTTTTACTCAACACACTCCGTGGTATAGTTATTACACCCCGGACATCCGACCTTTGGCATATACCCTTCATAATGTTCCTTGTTAAATTTGGCCATCCCGATTCCTGCATCAATGATTGCTTCATTGACCAAAAGCTCAGTTCCACATGCTGAACAACGGTAATTGTACTCCTCTGGTGGAGGACCGAATGGCTCTTCCATTCCCTTCCTCTCCAAAGGCTTCTTGAACGATCACCTTAACCCGTTCAAACGTCTGTGTCGCTTGCATCCCATAATACCTTATCCTTTTAAACCCTTTCGGAAGTGCCTGCTTGCACGCTTTGCGAAAGCAAGTATGCTAAATCATCTTCCCTATAAACGTATACACATCCACTCGTTCTTCCTCTACATTCTCCGTCTTATGCGATCGATAATGATATCTTACTGTTTCCCCATCACCTGTCTGCGCGCAACGCACAGGCAGAGTCCATCTATTCTCCTTATCGATAATTGTGTAAATTCGTGTCCATTCTTGGCCAATTACAACACAAGTACAGCAAACTCCATTTTAATACTGCATTAAAAATACCTTGATAATAAACAGGATTTAGGCTATAAATTGGTCGGCTCAAAACCCTCGTTTTTAAAAAGTTTTTTGGAACTTTACTAATAAGGCGTTACATCCAAAACACATCTATATTACCAATTCGGAAGTACATCCAAAATATGGATACAATTTTTACAGTCAAGAATGAAGATTTAGAACATCTGAACCCACAAGAGGCAGTGGATTTTTTCCGAGAGTTATTATGGGCAGAAGCTGCCGCCCTTGGAATTGGAAAAAATCTTATAAATGTGCCGAGCGC
>C687J35504_10003416_pt1 | contig 10424 bp, 13 predicted proteins | sample RifCSPhighO2_02_FD_35504 | JGI IMG/M metagenome (IMG submission 35504) | reverse complement strand
CAGTCGTGCCTTGCCACAGGGTTGTTAATTCTGATGGAAATGCCGGCAATTACTCAGGCAAAGGCGGAAAAAAAGGGAAAATAAGAATGCTGGAAAAGGAGGGGGTTAAGGTAAAGAATGGAAAGATTATGGATTTTGAGAAGGTGTTGTTTAGGTTTTATTGATGATTTCCCATCAACTGAGATGGAACAATGTCAGGATTGTTATATCTGGCGGCTAAAGGATTTTCGAGTATTTCGAAACCCAAAGGTTTGTAAAATCTTTCAGCAAGTTTTCTGTTTATGCCATTAGCCCTGATTACAAAAGGCGGTGTATACCCTTTTTCCTTAAAGTCTTTTTGCGCTATTCCTATTCCAATATCAATGAGCAATGGACCAAATCCTTGATTTCTGTAATATTCAGTTACCTCTAACCCAACAAAATTTTTTTCTTCACAACCAGGGTGCCTTTCCTCTCCCCAAGTTGGATTCTCAATTTTGTAATTATCACGACTGCGATAAACCATTATAAAACCTATCGCTCTTGATGCTTCCTGATCAATTAGGGAAACATCAAATATTGGATTTTCACACGATAATGTTGCCGAGCAATTCCTTCCATTACTGACTACTGAAACCTGTTTTTCATTCCACAATCTGTCAATCAATTCATTTATCGGTTCAATCTGCGGCATTTTAAAATCTTATTTGTATGATTCCTCTAATTTTACTAATCTATTAACCAGCTCGTCATTGCCAGAGCAAGCTGCAGCCAATTTAGGGTCGCCAGACAGCAAAAGATAAGATACAAACGTCGGCAAGTTTTTTATACTTGATCTTTCAACTAAAGATTTTTCCAGTGCCTGCTGCTCTTCTCTTGTGCGGTATAAATCCGGCACTCTGGGATCTGCCTTCCCAACCAATCTTAATAATGCTTGGTAAAGTGTCATTTTATTATTTAGTTTGTCAATTGACTATATAATCACCACCTTTTTTCCAGAAAAAACATATAAATAAAAATAACCCCATCTCTTATTATTTTTAGTCTAATTTATCTACGAATCCTTTGCCTTTGTTGATTAAGCAAGAGGCGTCGGCGTCTTTCTTGTTCACGTAGTTGATTTTCTCTTTGTTGAACAACTGTTTCGTAGCGCGGAACAACTACATTTAATATTGCTTGTGGGATAACTTCATGAGCTTCAGAAGCACTAATTTGTGTTGTGCCATATGTTCTACGAGCTAAATCATCAATAGATTTTTTTATAATGGTGGGTGTTGTAGGACTTGTAGATATTTTTGCATAGTCCCCAACCATAGTTAGTGCTCCTAACTGGTCTTTATAAAAGCCTATTTTAACGCCACCGATATTAACTTGGGCTTCAGAATTAACCCTGCCGCCATGGGAATCACTAACGGGCGCTGTTTTAGTTTCTAAATTAAGGTTGAGACCATAAAAGACTCCTTTTAAAACATCAAGTAATCTCATTCCTGTTTTAGTGTAGCATGTCATTTTAGCCAAAAAAATTACTTTAACTTGTAAACCTTAAAATCTATCTCTTCTTCTTTTTCTTGGTTTTCTTTATCTCGTCTTCCAGGTCAAGCTCGTCTAGCAATTCCTTGTACCTGTTTCTGATTGTGACTTCTGTCACTCCAGCTACATCAGCAACTTCCCTTTGTGTTCTTTTCTCGCCATGTATCAATGCGCTTACATACAAAGCAGCAGCTGCTATTCCAGTCGGCCCTCTGCCTGAGGTTAATTCAGCCTTCTGGGCTGATTCAAGAATTTCAATTGACTTGCTTTGGGTTTCTGCGCTGAGCTTTAATGCAGATGCAAACCTTGCAATGTAATCTGCAGGATTTGATGGCAAAATTGTAATGCCAAGCTCCCTTGTTACGAACCTGTAAGTTCTTCCGACTTCTTTCTTTTCAATTCCAGAAGCCTCTGAAAGCTCATCCAAAGTCCTTGGGACATCATGCCTTCTGCAGGCAGCGTACAATGCTCCTGCAACAACACTTTCCATGCTTCTGCCCCTTACGAGCCCTCTCTGGACTGCAAGAGTGTAAATCCTTGCAGATTCCTCTTCCACTGACTTAGGCAGCTTCAAGTATGAAGAAACCCTTTTTAATTCTGCAAGAGCAAGCTTTAAGTTTCTTTCTATGGCTGTTGAAATCCTGTACTGCCACTTCCTTAATCTGAAGAACTTGTTTCTGTCTTTTCCGCCAAGCTTGAACAAGTCTGCCTTTTGCCCGACTTCTGTTCCTAAGCCTTGGTCATACTGGGTATAAGTCATTGGAGCGCCTGAACGCCTTCTCTTCTCGCCTTCCTCGCTGTCAAATTCCCTCCATTCCTGCGAGAAGTCAACCATTTTCTCTTCTATTACTAATCCGCAATCCCTGCAAATAATCTCCCCCCTATCTCTGTTCCAAGAAAGGTTTATTCCGCCGCATTCCGGGCATTTCTTTACTAGTTCTGGCATTTTTGGTCACCTGCTTAGCATTCTATATATTGGTAAAATTTATTAACACCCTTTTACCCCCCAAACTGAATATAAGTCGATAACTATGGTAAGATTTATAAAGAGGTAATAAGTAGTACTATATAAAGCTTTCGGTTCTTATCGTCAAAATGCTAAAAATGAGAGAAAATATCGAAAATCCAATCCTAAAGGAATTATTCGAAATTCTAGCTTGTCCTCTCTGCAAAGCAGATTTGGAGTACACAAAGGGCAAGAAAGCTCTTGCATGTGCTGAATGCGGCAGAAAGTACCCAATAAGGGACGGGATTGCTGTGATGGTGGCTAAGTAAGCAAGGTTTTGATGTTGAATTTTTCACTTAAATTTTTATAGGGTTCTGCCATACCTTCTTAACATGAAGGACAGGTATATTTTCGGGGGCGGAGACTCAGACGGCTTGCTTGGAATATCAGCCATTCTTAGCACAATAGGTGACGCGTTCTTTTCATTTACGTCGCCAAGAACACTCCATACAGAAATCAATAACTTCGTAAGGGGAGCAAGCGGCAGGATTTACATAGTTGACCTTGCGCTGGATCAATCAACTTACAGGGATTTGCTTAGGGAAATAGAATCCCTCAGGGGGTTCAGGACATATTTTTTTGACCAGCATAATCTGCCTAGGGGAGTTTCTATGGAAAAGCTGCCATTCACAAAAATTTCTATTGATGATACAGTATCAAGCTGTGAGAACGCATATGTTGAAACAGGCTGCGAACTTGATGTTATTGTGCCTGCTGTTGCATCAATCAACGACGGCTTCAAAAGCACAGAACTTATAAGGGCTGCCGAGAAAAAGCATGGTGAAAGGCTATACAGAAACGCAGAAACATTAAAATTTGGCCTTGCTTTTAACATCAAAGATAACAAGTTTAAGCGAGAACTGGTTTACGCAATAAAAGAAGGAGAATACCCTGAGTCAATACCTGAACTGGTCAGTAGATATGAGCAAGGGCTTATAAGATGGGAAGAGATAAGGTGCATGGCAGAATCAAGGGTTAAGACTGCCGAAAAGCTGGCATACGGGTTTTTTCCAAATTTAAGGGGGGGCTATGCCAACATGCTCGCAGGCTATTTAGCTGAAATAGGAAAAAAGCCCGTAGGTATTTCAATTTTGGAAACTGACAGAGTGCTTCAAAAAATCAATGTTATATCCAATAACCCTTTAATTAATTTAGGACAGGTTGTGCACGATATTGCTATAGCATTCGGAGGGGCAGGAGGCGGCAGCACGTCAAGCGCAGGCGCAACAATAAACAAGAGGTACACCCCTGATTTTCTGAAAAGATTAGATGTTAAATTAGGCGGCTAATAATCAATAAATTTATATTAAACAATTAAACCTTTTCTAGTGCCGACGTCGCATAACCTTTCTGATTTAATTAAATATCTTTATTCAAAAATCACTTTAAAGTATGTTTCAACAATCAAATTATAATTTTTGTTTTCTATATTGAAAATAAGCACTGGACATGCTCACGTATAATATTTAAACCAAAAATCATTTACATAGTTTCAACTGATAAAAAGATGGTGATTTTTGTGAATTTCGATATTAATAAATTAAAGAAATCAGAGGATTTAGCTTTATTACTTGGTATGTTTGTTGGGGATGGTTGTATGTCAATCGGACATAATGGATATGGCTACAGAACCTACCCTATAGCTTTTGTAAATACCAATAAAGAATATGTCGAGTTATTTAAAGGGCTTTTTTACAAAATATTTCAGGTTAAGNGTAGTTTTTTCTTGAATAGGCGAAAAAATAAAAAGGATTTATGGCACTTTCAAAAATGTTCCCNAGNAATATATGATTTATTTAATAAAGAGTTCGAAATGCCAATGGGCAAAAAGGCATCAGTCGTACGTATCCCATCTTTTATATTAAATGCCGATATTATCATTAAAAAATATTTCTTTTTAGGCTATTTAATAACTGATGGCTGTATCAAAAAAGATGGAAGTTTAATGTTTCATTGCTCAAGCAAAAATCTTCTTGAAGACTTAAAACAACTTACCAAATCAGTTTGGGGATTTGAAAGAAATATCAGAAAATTTATCCAAAGAGGTAAATACATTTCTTATCAGTTAACTTTAAATAAAACTCAGGGATTCGTAATACTATCAGACTTGCCGACGTGGCACAACCTGGCACTGCGCGGGCCTTGAGCATCTCAGAATAAAGTCAGCCCGTTCCCGAAAGGGTATCTCGGTTCAAATCCGGGCGTCGGCGTTTTTAATTTTTTGTAACGCATCATTTTATCCTTGATGTATTGGTAAAGTACCTAGTTGATATTATAAAAATAGCTATAGCTGAAAGTCCAAATATAAATATATTAGACCAAAAATGATTAAATCCAAACAAGATTCCTAGAATATCGCCTGCAGTCAAAACCATAATAGTTAAGAAGCTTGCCATAACAGCTAACCAAAAGTTTCTCTTTTCAGAAAGACTCGCCTGTTTATTTGTCATCTTATTTCCTATGAGCTTGTTATATCTATCATCAACTTTTTTAAATTGACTGCGAACATTAAAGGACTGCATAATCATCGCAATTGTCATTGCTGCCATAAATACACCCAGAACTACCATAGCAATTGTATTTTTTTGGTTTACAGCAGCATAATATCCTAGAATTGAACTTAATAATAGTGTTCCAATAAATATTAGCCAATGAAATTTTGCTTCAAACACAAATTTTTCACGGTCTAGTTCCAACTCTACTTTTTTATATTTAACCATCCCAAATTGATTTAATCTTTAGAACTATATAAAAATTTTTCTTTTATATTTAGCTTATCATAAAAACCCTAGCACTTTTCGCCACATCCTTTGCATACCCAAACTCGTGCCTGCTCTCTGCATAGATTGTAAACAATTTCTCTCCTCTTTTCACTTTGTCGCTGACGTGCTTGTAAAGGTAAATCCCGGCTCCCTTGTCATCTGGAGCGCCTGCAATCCTCGCAATCCTTGAAACAGATAAATTGTCTATGCCTGCAACCCTTCCTGACCTTGCTGACAAAACGTCAAAATGAAATTTCCCTATTTTTATGTCCTCTGCCGCAATCTCTTTCCCGTTCTGGGCTTTGATAATCTCAACCATCTTGGAGTAAGCCCTGCCGGAATCCAGAATTTCCAATGCCCTTTTGTAGCTGTTTTTTACTCCGACCATATTAAAAATCTCAGCGCACATCTTCAGGCATTTTCTCTCCAAGTCCAAAGGCCTTCTCGGGTCCCTTTTAAGCAGCCACAAGACATCCCTTGCCTCCAAAGCAGGCCCGATGCCGTTGCCGATTGGCTGCGAGCCGTCTGTCAAGAGCACCCTGACGTGCTTCTTCAGCCTTTTCCCTATTTTCTCAAACTCTTTCTTGAGCCTCAAAGCCTCAACTTTATTTTTAACTTTAGAGTCCCTGCCGACAGGCACGTCAATAACAATATGCGTGCTTGACACGGAATGCTTTTTTGCCATGATTGAGGCAAGCAATTGGCTTTCCGCGTCTATCTCCAGAGGCCTCTCGACAGCTATTATTTTGTCGTCTGCAGGAGCAAGGTTCAAAGAGCCCCCCCAGACTATGCAGCCCCTTGTCTTAAGCACTATCTCCCTCATTTTACTTATAGGAAAAGTCACGTCAGCCAGCACTTCCATTGTGTCTGCGGTGCCTGCCGCGCTTGTTATTGAGCGCGAACTTGTCTTTGGAATGAAATAGCCCGCTGCGGCGATTATAGGTACAATAACAAGAGTTGTCCTGTTGCCGGGAATGCCCCCAATTGAGTGCTTGTCAACTATAGGGCGCTTGCCAAGATTCAGCACCTCGCCGTGCTTGACCATTGCTTTTGTCAGCATGATTGTTTCTTCTGTGCTCATGACATTTGTGTAGCACGCCGCGACAAAATATGCCAATTCAACGGCGCTCAGCTTGTTGTGCACTATATCCCAGACAATCTGGTTGATCTCCTTTTGGCTTAACTTCAGCCCGTCAAGCTTTTTCTTGATGTAGTCTATGGACAGCGGCTTGCGCGCTATCCTGATGTCAACCTTGTCGTTGTTTTTAAGCTTTAAAGAATTAATGACTTCCTCAAAAACGCCAAGCCTGCCTTTCGGCACAACCTTGTCGCTTTCGGCAATGTCAACAACAACTGTCTCGATCTTTTTGCCTTTTCCTATCTTTATCCTGTCCATGACATGCAAGTCAAGCATTGCAGCATCTTCATGGTTTACAACTGCAACCAAAGGCCCGCCGCTGGAAATGTCTATGTCTTTGACTTTTAGTTTCATTTTTGTTTCAGTTTGGTTTTTTTATTTATTGTTATTATATATTCTTTTCTATTCTAAAGTGTTGTATTCACCTTTGTATTCTTCTGTTATCAAAACATTTTCATAATTTCTTATGATATCGCTAAATTCCTTTCTTATGGAATTCATAATCTGGTTAAGATGCTTATGATCTTTAACTTCTAACTCGAGTTCAAGTTCCCAAGGACCAAGAGTTTTTATATAATAAAGCACATTGCCTTGTCTTCTGCAATAGTCAATAAAAGCGTTTTCTCTTTGCTTTGTAAGATTTTTTAGATAAAAAATGATTTTGTAATAATCTAATCCTAATCTATCCCTATTAGGAAGTATGGAAAAAGCCCCTATAACCTTTTTATTAATCAACTCTTTTATCCTATAGCTAACAACTCTAGGCGTCGTATTAAGCTTTTTTGCCATTTCTGTTGAAGGCACTCTCGCATTTGTGGTAAGAATTTGAAGCAGTCTGAAGTCTAAATCGTCTATCTCGGCAGTTATTACTGGACCGCCCCACGTGCATTTGACTGTGCCTTCTTTACCAATTAGGTAACCTCTAGAATAAAATGGCACTTCAATCTGGTTCGTTATCCCCTTTTCAAGAATGTATTCATTGAATTTTGTTGAAAAGTCAATGTAGAATGTATAAAATTCGTAAGGTGTAGTTACCCAAACTGCCGTTATAACATCCCATGCGCCTTCACATCTAACGACCCAAAATACCTGCCTATGAGACACTAAATATTGCTTAATACCTTCCCATGTTTCGTCTGTCACATCCTGTAATTTAATATAAAGCTTGTAAATGGATTTTCCAAATTTTATTGGGTTGATTAAAGTGACAAATTTTTGTATTATGCCTTCTTCAATTAATCTGTTGATTCTGTACCATACAGTGTTTTTGTTTAATCTGACTTTTTTGGCGATTTGGCTATCAGATTGTCTGCAATTAATATCAAGCTGATAAAGTATTTCCCTATCCTTTTTGTCCAAATTATGCATATTTTGGATATAATAACAATTAATATATAAATATTATGTTGTTTTACTTTAAAAACTAAAGATATATTTAATATATTGGATTCTACTTCTAACAAAGATTACGATTGTTGGGTGGTTATTGTGGCATATACTGGAAAACAACAACTAGACAGGAAAGCAAATAGGCATATAAACTTAGGAGACTCCACTATTCAGCACATAGATTTAGGTGATTTGCCAAAGGGAGAACAATTATATTTTTCTGATAGTAGTATTATTATGCCCTATACAAAGAGCGATTTATTAAGAATTTTTTATGGAGAAATTTGGCTAAAAAATCTCCAGGAAGCTTTGATAGGGTACTCCCTGCTTGATAAAAGCGGTTCTGTCAAAAAATTATTTGACAGGGCAAACTATTTCGACAAATACTTTAAAACTACAGAATTTAGTGATACTTTAGAAGAATTGTTGAACTTTACTCTCGGTCGCATGGATTCTGATTTTTCAGGATTTATGGAGGCATCTGAAAAGACAAAAGCCGAAGCCCATGAAATGCTTGGGACCATTTATTATTATTTTGTAAAACTAAACACTCCTAAAAAAAAGGAAAAGGCAAAACAATATAGAAATTGGTCACTTGATCATTATAAATCTGCAGTGAGTGAAGGATTAAGAAATCATGGGGTTTATGGCAATATAAGAAGATTAGAAAAGATTGTCACCTAAGATTAGCTTGTTTTAATTTAAAAATACTTCTCCAATTGCGCCTTTTCCTCCTCGTATATGTCAACAAAAGTCATGAGCAGGGCGAGCATGACAGGGCCAAGAAGCAGCCCGATAAACCCAAACAGGCTCAGACCTCCAAGAACTCCGAGAAGCACAAGAATCGGATGCACGCTTGCCTTCATTCCTATTATCTTCGGCTTCAGGAAATTGTCGATGCTGCTTATCACAAGCACCCCATAGACAATCAGGGCAATTCCCCTTATTGTTGAGGAATTGTCGCTCTGCAGGTAGCCTACAAACACAAGGTTCAGTGCGGCAGGCAGCCACACAACGGCAGTGCCTATGTAGGGAATCAGCGCAAACAGCGCCATTACAAACCCCCACAGGATTGGCGAAGGAACGCCCAGCGCAAAAAAGCCTATTCCGCCAACCACACCCTGAATGATGGCTATCAGTATGTTCCCGTAAAACACGCCATAGATTATGCTGTGAAACCTGCCAAGGACATGCTGCTTGTGGGCTTCCTTCAGCGGCAGCAGGTTTTTTACCCTTTGTGATATGGCATCGCTGTCCTTGAGAAGGTAGTAAACAACAAAAATCATGACAAAGAAATTAAGGAGCACTGAGGGTATTGCGGCCAGAAATCTTGAAACATTCTCTATTATAAAAAGCGTTATTTTTTCTATTGTCGCCTGCAGATAATAGTCCAGGTCGCTTTCGGGCAGGAACGATGTAAAGGACTTGAACGCCCTGCACGACGCCCCGCTCTCATCCCTGCAGACTATTCTCAGAAAATTGGAGCCAAGATCCTGCTGGCTCAGTGTAGTGTAGGTTTGGTAAGCCTCCCTGGAAACCATGCCGATAACAACAACAAACGGGATAGTGAAAAGCAGGACGATAAGTATTGCAACGGCAAATGAAGCCACGTTCTTGTTTTTGATGCGCCTCAAAGCCTTTTCGTACAACGGGTTTGCCAAATACGCTATTATCGCTCCTGCAATAAGCGCAGGCAAAAACGGCCTTGTTATGTAAAAGCCAAGCAGCAGAATAGCCAGAAGTATCACGGAAAAGAATATTCTTGAATAAAGTTTTGACCTGATGCTCTCACCGCTTTTAGTTTTAAAATGGGCCTGACCAGATTCGAACTGGTGACCTTCGCCAATTCAAAACATATGGGATGTTGTGTCGAGGCGACATCATTTGCGGAACTATGCTGCTTAACCGCTAGACTACAGGCCCTTGGGAATGCCTGATTCAACTACGGTATATATATTTTTCTAATGGATTTTACCTGAAAAATGACGCTCCGAAGGGGCTGAAGTAAAACAAGAAAAATGCAGTTGCAAGCCCGAAAACCGCCAGTATGACTTCCTGCACAATCTGGTGAAACCTTGTAAAGTCCCTTGTGGCCTCTATTATGTCTGTTTCAGTTATCAGCCCTGTCAATTTGTCATTTTCAACCACCGGAAACCTCTTGATTTTTTTCTCCCTCAAGTGCTTCATTATATCGGCGAATTTTGCTGATGGCGAGATTATCATAAAATTTTTGCTCATTACGTCCCTTACCTTTGCCTTCCTTGAAAGAACGCCTTTTATGACATCGTTTTCGCTGATTATTGCAATCGGCTTGCTTTTTTCCATGACTACAAGGCTGCTTACGGACTTGGATGCTATCAGCTTTGCAGCCTCCATAATGCTTGAATCCGGCGCTATTGAAACCACGCCACTAGTCATTATGTTTTTTACTTTCACCATTTCAGGCACCAAAAGGCAGATATTTGTACAGATACCTGTAAAGCACAAAGACAAAAAACTCGAACAGGACAAAAAGCACCAGCACAACGTTTTGTATGTTCCTGTGAAACCTTAAATTGTCGCTTATCGCATTCACAACGTCTTTTTTTGTCGCCAAGCCCACTAGCTCATTGTTCTCGAC
>C687J35504_10003403_pt1 | contig 10452 bp, 10 predicted proteins | sample RifCSPhighO2_02_FD_35504 | JGI IMG/M metagenome (IMG submission 35504) | reverse complement strand
AGCGAAATTAAAAGAGCTGGCATTGCTCTCAAGCGAAGCTCTGGGAAAATCATTTGACTTTTATTACCAGTTTAATCCTGAGAGGGTAAAAGAGATTTATGAGATAAGAACTGAGGCAATGGAAAAAGCCATCTCTTTTATCCGGCTTGACAGTTATACTGCAATGTTCATAAGGCATATCATAAAGATAGCAGAGGATTCAGCAGACTTAAGCCATCTCGCATTGATGATGAAGCTGCAGTGATTTTACGCTCAATCAGCAGGAAATATATCCTTCTGATAAATCTTCAATCTCCCTCGGCATCAGGTAAGGAATGCCGTAATTGCTTGTAAGAAATTCTGAGAAATCATAATTTATCTCAAAGGCTTTTAAGAAAGCCTCATGCGCCTTTCTTGTGTGCCTGCTAAGTATGCCATTAAAATTCTTTTCAAGCTCGCCAGCCATGTTCCTTTCAGATATAATTGCAGAAACATTCTCTCTTTTTTGTATTATTGGCAGCAAGCCAACAAGCCTGCCGTCTCTTGGGTCGCCTGTTGATTCATACCAGTTGGAATGAAGCAGCTCTGAGAACTCATGCGGCAGGCTTTCAGCATAGCCCTCTATCTCCTCTTTGTATGCCTTCCACACATCCTGAATCTCAGGCAATTCTGATTTAAGCGCAGATGAAAGAATCTGCGTTGATGCTATGTTATCAATAAAAGACGGCCTTAGTTTTATTTTCCCTTCAATACTATCTGTGCAGCAGCTGTACACCCGCAGCTCTGTCCTGCATTTTGGCTTTTCCTCTGAATCATGGCATGGCTCTGCATCTTTATTCATGTATACATAGCCCTTGCTCATCAGGCGCGCCATTCTATTGAGCCTTAAGTCTTTTTCATCTATTCTTGTTCTTGATTTGCTGATAATCCTGTGTGGAAATGCAATATACCTCACATCATCCCCAAGCTCGCCCTGTATTGATATGTGGTATGCCATGTCCTGCCCATCCCTGCCTGCGCTGAAAAGCCCCATTTTATGCAGCAATGCAATTCCCAAAATATGGCTGTGAAATGCCCCTGCAGGCCTGAAGGCTGCCTCAACTATCTCTTTATACTCAGGCCTTCTTGGAGAATTAATTCCAAAATATCTTAAAGCCTGTTTCCAGGCAAAGCTTGTATTAAGCTCTGATTTTGTAACCTGAATCTCGCAGCCAACAGGCAGGAGGAATCTGGAATAAAGAGCTTCTGTTTCAGCAAGCTTGTCCTCTAATCCGCTTATGCCGAGATAGTGCGCAAGGTTTAGCGCGCTTTTTGCTCCAACTGAAAGCCTTTCATCCTGCTTTGGCAGTTCAAACTCTTTGATTACTGCAAATCTTGCCAGCGGGAAATTGTCTTTGTCACTGTCGCTTACTGGCCATGATTTTGGATAAAAGGAATAGGATTTGGCAGACTCTTCAGAAATCCTTGAAAGCGCAAGCCATTTTGAGCGCAATAGGATATTCTCTTCAGCAAAGGCTTCCTCAAAATTCATCTGGAGCATAATCCTTGCATAATCAACCAAAAAAGAGCCCATGTTCTTTTTGCTTACACTAAGCTCCTCTCCAAGATTCAAGCCCTCGTCAATTATATGCCTCTTGAAATACCTGTAAGGGGCATGCGAGACAACAGCGCCTGTTAAAAGCTCTTTTGTGCGGTAGTCAAATGGGTTTTGCTCCTTTTTCACATCCAGATTTCTAACATCGCTTTCCCTGACTGCTGCTGCAAAAAGAGAGATGTCAACAGCATCCTCAAGGTTTACAGACACTGGATTTTGCATTTCAAATGAGTTTGGCAAAAGCTGCCTTAAGATTTTGTTCATTCTTCCCATCCATTCATTTGGCTTTGGTGAGCTTGCCATTTCCTGCGATACAAACATAAAGCCCCTGCCAAGCAAGTCCAGCATTTCAGGGCAGGCATCAGAATTAGAATAGCCAAACCTGAATATAAGCTCTGATACAACATCTGGCTTTTTGGCGTAATTCTCTGCGAGCCACACAGGATTTAGCAGAAAGCCAATCCATGACGGGGCATACGCTTTTTCCGGGAAGCAGTAAAAATCCAGCAAGGGGAAGATAAGCCCTGTATTTCCTGAATAGCATAGCACCTGCGCAATCTCATGAGCCTCTGGCTTGTTCAGCAGGGGAAGAGCCTCTTCTGCATGGTTAGGATATTTGTAAGATATTACCCTTGCTGCTGCTTTTCTAACCTCTGCATTTTCATGCCTTAAATTATCCTTAATATACGGAAACAGAACTCCACTTTTTGGGTTGTCTATGTAAGAAAGCGCAATAAGCATTTTCTGCCTTATTTCATCAGAAGAGGAAAGCCCGGCAATCACTCTCTCAATGAACTGCTTGTCCTGAATCTGCCCGCTCATCTTTCTTGCCACAGCCTTCTGCACAAGCTTGTTGTCAATTGCAAAGAATTCAAAGAGGTTCTCATCATTTATTTTGGAATAAACTGAGCTAATCAGGGGCTTGCAGCTTTTAGACTCAAAGTGCGATTTTGCTATCTCTTCAAGCAGGTTTGTGCTCATCTTCTTGCATTCCTTACGCTTTCTTTTTTATTGCCCTGCTATAATAGCTTCCCCATCCGCTGATTTGCTGCAGTTTTTTTATCCTGTGGCTTTCCTTAATCTGCTCATTTGTCATTCCTGAATCCCTTAGCTCTGCATAATCCTTGTATGCATTAAGCAAGGGCCTATTGTCTGTTTCCTTCTTTNCCCTTGTTTTTTCCCTTTGCCCTTTTTGGTGCTGGTAAGATTTACCATATCCACAAAGTACATAAGAATTGCTAAGCCTAAACTTCTTTTTTATCTCTTCATTTGTCATTCCTGCATCTCTTGACTTGAAATACTGGTACTTTGTCAGCCTGGGCCTTTTGTCAGCTTTTTCTCCAGCAGCTTCTCTTTCTCCGCCTTTGGTTTTTCCTGCAAGACCTTTATCTTCTGTCTCTGCGATGCCTCTTTGCTGTATGCTCTCCAAAAGCTTGTCTATGCCTGTTTTTTTGCGAGGCAAAAACACAGTTGCTGTTGCCATATGAGCAACAGCTCCCTCAAATTGCTCGATATATGAAAGGTCTCCTGCCTCATACGCCTTGTCAAGCGCCTTCTGCATTTCAGTGAATGCTTCACTGATTTTCTGCTGATAGTAGCCCTTTCTCTCATTAAGGATTTCTGACAGCGGTTTTTCCTGCGTTTCCTGTATTTTTCTTCTTGTTTTGTATGTCATTTATTCTCCCGTCACCCCTTATTTTATACCTAACCTTTTTAAGGTAAGGAGCTTAACTATTTCTGCTTTTTCCAGTGCATTTTTGACTATCTCGCTTTTTTCTCCAACTAATCTTTTGTTTTTTTCTGCCTTGCTAATATCGCAGTAGGTTGATTCTTTTGCGATAAGGTCAATAATATACCTGTCAAATATGCTGCTGTCTCTTAAGTTGGTTCTTGATTTATAGTCTTCATGAGCAGAGTTGATGAAAATAGTTGGTAATGTCCCTAAATATTCTGACCTGCTTCTCAAGTGCATATGGTGAGGCTCAAACTCTATGGGCTGGGGGGTGTTAAAGGGAGATTCCTGCCTTGGCTTCACTCTTTCGCGAGGCCCATCTTCATCCTCTTTAAATCTTCCTGGCCCTGGAGGTCTTATGGGTTTTTCTATCTTGCTCTCTGCAGGTTCTTTTTTGTGTTCTTCTCCTTTATGCTCTGTTGATGGCGGAATTCCATCAACAGGAAGCAAAATTCCGGTTTTGGACCTGACATATTCACTAGATATATCCTCTCTTCCTATCTCTTTTAACACATCTGTAATTACCTTAAAAATATTGTTTATATGGCGATTTTCTTGCATACTCTTTCCACGTTTTCTGCTCTCCTCAACAATAGGCCTTATCTTTTCTTCTAGTTCTTTTATAGAATCAAACCACGCTTTGAATGCATTTCTGCTTCTGTCTATGCCATCCCTCCCCAAAACAAGCTTATTGAAAAAATCATTGACATATCCTGACACTTTTCCTGATGTCCACACGGGGCTTTTGCTAAATTCAGTTAGGTCTGCTAAAGACTCATAAACAAGCACATCTTTTGAGTAAACAGCTACCTTGTCATAAACTCCTTCCGGGTTTATGAACAGTAATCTTTCAAGCTTTCCTGGAACCTCTTCTCTTTTTATGTTTACAGGCAAGGTATCATTTATCAGCTTAGAGGAAGAGCCTCTTTCATAGTTTATAGCCTCTAATGACTCTGCTTTTATATCTTTGCTTCTTTTCTCAACCCTTCCTACACGAATATCCACATCCTCTCTCATTAAAGCAGGGTTATAAAATAGCCTCAGCCAATCCTTCAAATTAGGGACTGTTAAAATTTTGTCTAATATATGTGGATTTACCCTGTCTATAATAACTCTGGTTCCGTGAGGAAAGTTTCCATAGAATGCCGCCATATCACCTGTTCCTATTTTGTTGGGCTCATAATTAACCTCTTCCTTATCATCATCTATCTCCCACCTGATATAGCTATACCCCGCACTGCTGTTCTTGTAGTCCCTTGTTATTATATGCATTACCTTTCCTAATGAGCCGAAAGCAAGCAAGCCAAGCCCTTTCTCGCCTCTGGCATCAATAATCCCTGCTTTCTCTGAATACCCGACACTGGTAGGCAGGCTGACAAGTTTTTCATAAGACATACCTGTTCCATTATCAGAAACAATAAGTCTTCTTTCATTAGGATTTACTATCAAAACAATCTCCCCCTTAGTGCCAGGAATTCTTGCGTCCAAACTATTTGTGACAAACTCTCTTGTTGCGTCCTTAGGAGGATATACTCTTGCTATCTGTATTAAAGCCCTTCCCTCACCCTTAGCATGAAATTTTACCTTTTCTGTAACCATTTTATTTGCCTTTCTTTATTATATTTTTTAATTTAGATGGCGGTTGCGTGATTTGCATCCACGTATCAAATGCCCCTCCAGAGTACAAGATATTTAATATCTTTGACACATAAATAAAGCTCTCTGAATCTTTTTTTAGTGTCTCAGACATAAACTTCCTTTCCTCATACGAGGCTGTCCTGAAATAATCAGCCTCTTCACTTAATACCTCTATAAGCTGCATGATTGCATCTGCTCTTTCCTGCACAGAAGGCCTGTACTGCTGTATCTTTAACAAGCCTTTTTCTAACTTCTGCATGCCTGTAAGCTTCTCACCAGTTTTCTTAACTAGCGTGCTTAAATCCTTTTTTGCTTGGTTTATTTTTCCAATATCCTCTGCAACTTCTAGTGGTAATTTTTCAATCTTTTTTGGCTCTCCAATCTCAATCAGGGGCCCTTCATATTTAAGGCATTCCAAGCCAGTAATGTTATAAAGCACACTTCTTCTTTCAGGTGAGATTCTGTCCAAATTCCTTACTTGGCCATGCAGATACTCACTCAAGCTTGTCCTTGGAATTCCAGTAGCCTTCTTTATCTCAGAAAATGATTTCCCGCTTGATTTATACCATTCAACTAATTGCTCATTCCAGGGTTTTGTTGAAGATTCCATTTTTAGAATTAGCTAAATTAATGGGCTAAGCTTTATAAATCTTTCTAATCGTTGTCACTATTAAATTAAAACTTTAAAAATCTTTCTGAAAATGAATCACGCCTCTCTCAGGTCAATCACACTGCCGGAGCTGGTCTCGCTGCCATTGTTCTCTATAAGAAGCTTGTAGGGAGAGGGGGCTTTGAAAAGCTGTTTTTCCTGCTCCATCCCCTGCCATCTTATGTCAAACCTGCCGGAATAGTTAAGCATAAGCTCTACGCTATTTATCCTTCCTTTCTTTTCTGTCTTTGCGATGATGTCACCAATATAGGTAATCCTGCCAGGCTCGCTGTATGTGTACCTGCTGTCAGGAAGTATGAATGTAATTTTATCACCTGCCCCGTTTATGTCAATCTCGCCCCTGCCTATCTTAAAATAAACTGTCCTCGTGTTTCCTGCTGTAAACCCGACCTCCATGATTTTTGAGTCAATCTCATTCAATGCAGTTATTGTCTGCTCAATCACAGCCTTGTCTTTAATCTCATTTATCTTCGGCATGGCAAACGCCAAAACAAGCCCTATAATGCTCAATCCGATAAGCATGTACACAACTGTCTCAACCCAAACCTGAGCCCTGCGCGATTTTGCACTCTCTGCCATTTTTGCCTCTTTTTTTAAGCTGTCTTTTAGCCAAGTTAAAATAATAGAATATCCTTTAAATATCTTGTTGTGCACATCAGAAGTCTTCTTGTTCTAGTCATGCAAGCCGCACAGCTTAAATGCAAGTTTTTCCTAAAACACCTGCCAGCTTCAGCATATCTGGGAAAGCTCTATTGTGTCAGTTGCCTGGTCGCAGTCCCTGCCATTTGCCCTTGCAATTAAAGAGGCGCTCTCTGCATTTATGCACCCGCTGCATTTAAGGACATATGTCCTGCTTCCGCCATTTGGAGGGAGCTGTATATTGCTTATTATTGTTTGTCCTTCATACATCTTTAATTCTCTGTGGTATCCTACTGCCGATGTTGCAGCATCTGTCTTGTAAAACCTCCAGTACCTATGGCTTCCAGCACTGCCCCATGTTTTTGTCTTCCATCCGGTTCCTCCAGAAACATCAAATCCTATTGCTGCAGTGCTCCATGCACTGCCGTCATCTGAATACTGAATATCCCAAACTGCAACAGCCTCACCATTATAAATATAGATGTCTGCCTGAACATAACTTTTTTCATTTCCTGCCCCTAAATCTATCTTGAGCCATGAGCCAACGCCAGATGAACTTGTCTGAAACCCTTCGCTGGTAATAACTCCGTCAACCAGCTGTGTAGGCACCCAGCCGCCTAACCCACTCTGGCTTAACATGCTTGATGTTGGATTATTTAATACTGTTGTTGTCCCTCCGCCGAACATCTCCACATCAGCAGCGCTGTTGTTTTTAATTACAAGCGGGGTTGAACTTCCTGACTTATATACAACTGCTTTAATCTCATCTATTTCAATGTCGCCGACATTTATTGTGACAAATGTTCCTGTGCTGTTGGAGCAGGCATATCCCGCATCATCAAAGCTCAGCTTGCCAAGCATGTCAAAGCACGCCTGCCCCTGCGTCAGTTTGTTTTTTGTAAAATTTATCAGGATAGGGGTTATTATTGCTATGGCTGTTATGACAACAAGTATAATAAGCACAGTTGCTATTACCTCTGACACTGCTTTTTTGCTGCGTATAAGCTTAATTTTTTCCATCTGTAAATGTCAAACCTCAATCTCCTTTCCGCTATCTTCGGGGCATGTATACTCCTTAATCTTTCCGCTATTTACCTTTCCAAGCAGCATTGGAACTATGCTCATGCTCTCATATCCTGTAGTGCTGTCCAATGAGACTGATTTTGCCTCGCCCTTTGTCAGGTCAACCTTTACTATCTCCCTTTCTTTCCTGAATTTTGATATCTTCAGGACGCTGAGCGATGATATTGGGATGTTTCCCGTATTTTTTACGCTTAAGCTGCTGCCTCTCAGCTCTGCCTGAAAGTTAACATCAGTGCATGCCTGCTCTATTGCCTTGTCATTCTTTAAAATCGCCTCAGGAATAAACCTTCTCGCCCACAAGAATATGATGGCAATAAGTATGATTGTTACTGCAACAAGCAAAACAGTGGCAATCACAGGAGAAACTGCTTTATTATGCGCCCTGCCTGCATTATTCACCCTCTTTTCTTTCATCCCTTACTGAATGCNAAATAGTTTAAAAATGTTTGGTTTATAAAATCCTCCATGTTATCTCAGCACCCTTATGAAAACTATCTCCAGCAGGTGGATAATGAATATTGCTGTGCCAGCAGCAATTTTAGTCAAGCAGCTTATAAACTTTTTATCAATATCCCTAAAGCCATCATAAATCAGGAATAAAGAAAAAAGGATAGCAATAATATCTATTAACAGAGCATCAAAATAGAGGGCCTTTTCCTTTGAATAATAGTTTATTATAATTGGCGCTAATATGGCTGTTATCAGAATCATAACAGAAACAGCAATCAAAATCTTTTTTCTGCCCTTGTTGACTTTCATTTTAAGCTTTTCACTTATTCCAGTATTCAAATGGGTCGGGATGCGAAGCCATGCCGTGCGCTTTCTTGTAGACATCAAAAATCTTAAAGCAGATGTTTCTTGCCTTTTCCTCTGCCAGCTTTCTTACCATCTTTTCAACCCAGTCATCAGGCCTGATTCCCTTTTCCTTCAGCATTTTTATTCTGCCAGCTTTCTTGTCTTTTTCTTTATCCTTGTCCTCTTCATCTTTGTCTGGCTTTTTCCTACCAATGCCTATTAATGCAGAAAAAGGGTTTATGTCTTCTTCCTTTGCTCTCTCCCTTGCCTCTTTTTCAGTATCACTCTCTTCCTTCAGAAATTCGTCAATGTCTTCTTTCATCTCATTTAAGCTTTCATCTGTCATGCCGCTCACCCACCTTAATGTCTCTGAGATGCTGGAGTCATCAAGAAGCACATTAATCAGGTCCAGCTCATCCTGATTCAGCGCATATGCCCTGAATTTCACCTCAACCCTGCCGCCAAAAGCATAATGCGCCTGCTGCCCAACCCTCTGCGGTATGCCCCTGAATTTAAAATCAATCAGGACGCAGGAGTAATAGTCCCTTTTCAGCTTGTATTTCGCAAACGCCTCTGGCAAATCCCTGTCAACAACAGCGTCTTCAAATTTGAATTTTGACCTTCCCATCAGTGTCAGCTCAAGCAGGATTGTATTAAACACCTTGACGAGGGACGGCTCCCTGTCTCGCTCCTTCATTGTCAGCTCAGTTGCTGCCTTTAGGTATGGTTTTGCCCAGCTTGAATACAGCTTCAGGGAATTAACCTGGCTTTTCAGGTAGGATTTCTCTATCTCATACCTTTTTTTCAGCTCTTTTTCGCTTCTNTCCTTCCANTCAATAAACTCTGACAGCTTTACATCAAGAATTCTTTTAACCCTCTCATTTAAGTCAAGATTCTTTATGTCATTAAGCGAGTCAGCAATCATGAACGCGTCCCTGATAGTGACAAAATTAAGGTCCTGCGCAAGCATGTTTATGCTTCCCCTTCCTCTTTTGATGTCAACATTATCCATCCATATCTGCTTCAGGGAAAGCAGCCCTGCTTTTGATTCATCAGGATTTTTTAGCCTTGATGCCCCGTAATGCTTCAGCCTTATTTGAAATTCTTTTAAGTCATATATGATGTTCATTATGCTTTTTATGACAATGTTAATGTCGCCCATAATTTTTGATGCCTGCTGCTGCATGACTGTTGCCCTCTGCCCAAGCTCGGCAAAATGCCCTGATCCTGGCGAGGAGGAAAAATTATCAACAAGCTTTTCAACCTTGCCGCCAAAAAAAGAGTTTGCCATGTCAAGAATCCAGAAATAAACAGGCTCTAGTGTTTCAGAGCTTGAGTCATAAACAAGCTGGTGCTCTTCTGCCGCGCCCTTTGGCTTGGCAGAATCAATAATGCTCTTGTCATGCTTTTTTTGCAGTGCCTTTCTTTTAAACCCTTCAACCTCTCTCGGAGAGCCTTCAAGGTACATGCCAGGATTTGCAACCGCGATTATCTGCGCAATTTCATCAGCCATCTTTTTTAACCGAATTATATCTATATTACACCAGTTTAACAACTTCAATATTTTTAAACCTATCCTATGCCAGAAACATAAAGTTTCTGAAGTTCCACGAGCGGTTAACCACCAGTTACAAACGAGTGGAATTCTGACATTTTAAGTAGTTTTAAATAGGGTCATTGAAGTATATTAATATGGAAACTTTTACACCAGGAAACAACAGAGGCCGCTTTGGAAGCAGATCTGGTGACAGCCGCAGGGAATTTGGCGGAAGATCATCCGGTGGATTCAGCAGAGGCAGAGACCGAGATTCTGAAAGAGACAGCAGATTTGGAAGATCAGAAAGAAGACCTCTTCAGATGCATGATGCAACCTGCAGTGAATGTGGAAAGCAATGTGAGATTCCATTCAGACCAACAGGAAGCAGGCCAGTCTTTTGCAGTGATTGTTTCAGAAAAAGTGATGGCGGTTCAGGCAGAAATTCAAACAGAAGTTCAAGAGATGATGGGCCCTCTTCATCAAGTTCAGGAGCATCTTCGAATCAATTCGCTCAAATAAATGCGAAGTTAGATAAAATACTTCAAGTTTTGCAGAGTTTGGAAATTGTTACAGAAGACGACGAAGACACTGAAGAATATTCTAAAAATAATTCACATGCTAAAAAGGAGGTTACAATATGAACGGTAAAATAAAGTTTTTTAACGCAATAAAAGGATTTGGATTTATCACCGCAGAAGACGGAAAAGAATATTTTGTCCATAGCACTGCATTAAATGCAGAAGTTTCTGTTAAAGAAGGAGATTCAGTTACTTTTGAAGTAGAAC
>C687J35504_10003397_pt1 | contig 10470 bp, 7 predicted proteins | sample RifCSPhighO2_02_FD_35504 | JGI IMG/M metagenome (IMG submission 35504) | reverse complement strand
AAGCCCGCATGGGTATGAACCGGGCTTGTTGTGTAGCACACTGCTGCCTCCACAGTTGCACCCATTGACTTTACCGCCTTTATAGCAACGTCCACATTCCGCATATCATTGAGGGCGTCAAATATACGGAATATGTCCATGCCGTTTTTTACAGCGCGCTCAACAAATTTTCTTACAACATCATCTGAATAATGGCGATAGCCCACAATATTTTGGCCCCTGAGGAGCATCTGAAGCTTTGTGTTTGGCAAGGCCTTTCTTAAATCCCTTAATCTCTGCCACGGGTCTTCTCTTAAAAACCTCAGGCAGGTATCAAATGTTGCGCCGCCCCACACCTCAAGGCTCCAATAGCCTACCTTGTCCAACTTTTCAGCGATAGTTAGCATATCCTCAGTGCGCATCCTGGTTGCAAGAAGGGACTGATGGGCATCCCGGAGAACGGTATCGGTGATCTTGACTTTGGAATTTTTAGTTTTATTTTTAGGCATAGTTTTCTCCAATTTTGGAGCAAGGCGACCATGTCGCCGTTTTTGACCGAGGTATCCGTGTCGTAAAAATAACGGCAACATGGTTGCCTCGGTCCAAAATTTTAAAATCCATGATACGCAGCTATGGCAGCAGAGATTGCCGCTACCTTGTCAATCGGGTCTTCATACTCTGCGTAATCAAGAAGCTCTGGTTTCCTGTCTATATACCCTGTATCAAAGTTGCCTTTTACAAAATCAGGGTCGTTCATTATCTTTCTTAAAAATGGAATGGTGGTCTTAACACCACGAATTACAAATTCATCGAGCGAGCGGTGCATTCTACTGACGACCTCGTTCCAGTCTCTTCCGCGCACAACAAGCTTTGCAACCATAGAGTCATAATAGCCTGGAATTACGTAATCCTTATAGATGGCACCGTCTATCCGCACACCGATGCCGCCTGGCGAGTAGTATGCCGTAACCCGTCCGCTATTTGGCCTGAAATTGTTCTTCGGGTCTTCGGCACAGATGCGGCACTCCATAGCAAACCCCCGTGCCTGAATCCGTTCCTGTTCGATGCCAATAGGTTTTCCTGCGGCAATCTCAATCTGCTTTTTTACTAAATCTACGCCTGTTACCTCTTCGGTAATCGTGTGCTCTACCTGTATCCTTGTGTTCATTTCAAGAAAATAAAAATTTCTTTTATCATCAACAAGAAATTCTACAGTACCCGCATTTATATAATTCGCAGCCCTGGCTGCCTTTACAGCAGCCATACCCATCTTCTCCCGCAGGTTAGCGTCAAGGATGAGCGAAGGCGCAATCTCTATAAGCTTTTGATGCCTCCTCTGAATTGAACAGTCCCTTTCTCCGAGGTGTATGGCATTTCCGTGTTTATCTGCCAAAATCTGAAACTCAATATGATGCGGCTTTTCGATATATTTTTCTAAAAATACATCTGATACGCCAAATGCTGCCTTTGACTCTGAACGGGCGACATCCAGATTCTTTAAAAGCTCCTTTTCATCCCGTGCAACCCTTAAGCCCCTGCCCCCTCCACCGCCAGANGCCTTTATCATTACTGGATAGCCTATCTCTTTTGCNTNNGATATGGCNTCATNNANATTTTTAAGNCTTCCTTCGCTNCCNGGNACAACAGTCACCCCGGCCTTTTTCATCATCTCTCTGGCCCTTACCTTATCACCCATGTCAGCAATAGCCTGGCTGCTCGGCCCAATAAATGTTAGCTCCCTTTTCTCACACAACTCTGCAAATCTCGGGTTTTCAGAAAGGAATCCGTATCCCGGGTGTATTGCATCTACCCCTACCTTGAGGGCAAGGTCCACTATCCTATGGATATTCAGATAACCCTCTACAGGACCAGGTCCGACAAGATAAGACTCGTCAGCCTTTTTCACATAAAGAGATGTTGCATCAGCCTCTGAATATATGGCCACTGTTGAGATGCCGAGCTCCTTGCAAGCCCTTATAACCCTTGTGGCTATCTCGCCTCTATTTGCTACCAGTACTTTTTTAAACATACATACTCTATTTCTAATATCCCTTTTACCCAATTTTAAGCCTATAGATTTTTATATATATTTCATGTAAAATCAAGATAATTTCTAAGAGCTTGTTGAAAAACTCAACAATCTCTGATTACACAGATAAAAGATTAGATTACACGGATTAAAACTCCTTGGAATTTCTGTAAATATCTGTGTAATCATTTTTGCTAACCTGTGTAATCAAGGCTGTTGATGGCTTTTTCAACAGCCTGCTAATCCCTACCCTCGTCTCTNAANAAAAATTATGCACAACAAAACCCTTATATCCGTTGCCGTAGAACTTCCGCTCAAGAGGACATTTACCTATAAAGTTCCTGAAACCCTGCTCGAACAAGTTGCTGTGGGTAAACGTGTGCTTGTGCCATTTGGAAAGAGGGTCATAACCGGATTTTGTGTAGGGTTTATAGAAAAAACAGAGGTAAAGAGCCTCAAAGATGTCCTTGATATTCTTGATGATGAGCCTATATTTGATGAGAAGAGATTAAAATTTTTCCAGTGGCTTTCTTCTTACTATTTTGCGCCGCTCGGAGAAGCGCTAAGCCTTGCCTGTCCAAGCTGGACAAATATTAAAAGCCAGAGGTATTTCTTTCCAACAGAAGAACTCTTCGATTACCAAGAAAAATTGAGCCCCCTCAGCCAGGCCCTTTTTGAGTTGATTCTGGCAAAAAAAGGCATTTCCCTTGCCCATCTTTTAAAGACATTTAAAGGCAAATCCATATACAATGCAATCAATAGATTAAAGCAGGAAAAACTTATTCGGGAAGAGGTTAAAATCAAAGGGAAAATCGGCGAACGAACAGAAACCTTTGCATCACTTGCCTCTGAATGTAACTATGAAACTTTCAAGAGAAAGGCGCCTATTCAGGCAAAAATTATCGCATATCTTTCTGAAAAAGGAGAAACCTCTCTTAAGTCTCTTCGAAACGAACTCGGCGCTATAGATTCAGCCCTCAAAAAATTGCAGCAAAGAGGGCTCATTGCGCTCATTCAAAGAAAAGCCCCAAGGAACCCTCTGGAAGATATCTTACCGCAAAAACTCTCACACAAACTGACCTATGAGCAGGAAAAGGCTTTGAGTGCGATTTCTCATGGCCTGAAAAGTAATGCCTTTTCCCCCTTTCTCCTCTATGGCGTCACTGGCAGTGGAAAAACCCTGGTGTATCTGAAGGCAATAGAAGAGGCTGTAGACCTTGGCAAAAAGGCCATACTATTAGTGCCGGAGATATCCTTAACCCTCTGGCCGGTCAAATATCTCACTGCCATGTTTCCCGGCAGGGTTGCTATTCTCCACAGCGGACTCTCAGATGGAGAAAGGTATGATGAGTGGAACAGGATAAAAGATGGAGCGGTAGATATTGTTGTTGGCGCAAGGTCAGCACTCTTTGCGCCAGTAAAAGACCTTGGACTTATCATCATTGATGAAGAACATGAACCCTCATATAAGCAGGAAGAGGGGGTAAGATATAATGCGCGGGACGTGAGTCTTATGCTGGGCAAGATGTTCAATCTAACAGTTGTCCTTGGCTCAGCTACACCTTCTGTTGAGACATTCTATAATGCGCAAAACAATAAAATTACGCCGCTTCACCTAACAAAAAGGGTGCAGGACAGACCCATGCCAGAGGTAGAGCTGGTGGATATGAGAAAAGAAAGTCAAAAGTCAAAAGTCAAAAGTCAAACGGAATACAACAAAATCATATCTGAAAAACTTCAAAATCTTATGTTGAAAAACCATGAGCTTGGTTATCAGACAATTCTCTTTTTAAACCGAAGGGGGTTTTCGAATTTTCTGATCTGCAATGGCTGCGGATATACATTCCAGTGTTTGAATTGCAATGTATCGCTCACAATGCACAAAGGAGCTGGGGTTTTAAAATGCCACTACTGCGACCTGTCTATCTCAATCCCCGAAGCGTGTCCCAAGTGTGAAGGCCATCAGATAGAGCCAGTCGGGATTGGCACAGAACAGTTAGAAGCAGAGGTGAGAAGGATTCTCCATAAGGCACGGATAGGCCGAATGGACAAAGATACGACAAGAAAAAAAAGGGCTCATCAAAAGATAGTTGATGCAGTTGATAAAGGCCACGTAGATGTGCTTGTCGGAACCCAGATGGTTGCGAAAGGTCATCATTTTCCTAATGTTACGCTTGTAGGAATTGTAATGGCAGATACTTCTATCAATATCCCTGACTTTAGAAGCTCTGAGCGGACATTCCAGCTTATAACTCAGGCAGCAGGAAGGGCAGGAAGAGAGGCATTTCCAGGAAAGGTCATTATCCAGACCCTCAACCCTGACAATTTCTGCCTAAAACTGGCAATAATGCAGGACTATGAGACCTTTTTTAAAGAAGAACTAAACAATAGGATGGAGTTATCATACCCGCCTTTTTCGAGGCTTATCAATCTTCGTTTTGAAGGCAATAAAGAAGAAGCCGTAAAAGTATTTGCCAATAAAATAAAAAGATTTGCTGATAGAACATTAGAATCTAGTTTTAAAAAAGATATAACTATCCTTGGACCAGCCTCAGCCTTTCTTTCAAAGCTCAGGGGGAAATATCGCTGGCATATGCTTATTAAAGGAAATAACATAAAATCACTCCACGAATTTGCAGAGAAAATTTTGTGCGAATCTGACAAAACAATACATTCAATCAACCTTGTAATTGATGTTGACCCATTAACCACACTATGAAAAAATTTCATAGCAAAATTTTCAAAAATTTGTGGACATATTATTTAAGAATCGGTATTCTATAGCCATGTATGGCTATATTAGATATCCTTAAATACCCAGACCCTTTTCTTAAAACAAAGGGCAGACCAGTATCAAAATTTAATGAAGATATAAGAAAGCTAATCTCTGATATGATAGAAACAATGTATTTTGCAAGAGGTATAGGCCTAGCAGCCACACAGATCGGCGCAGACAAAAGAGTCGCGGTTTTAGACGTCCCAAATGGCGAAAATTATCAGAGGGGAAAAAATCTTATAACACTGATAAATCCGGAAGTAGTATATCACGAAGGGGATATAAAATACGAAGAAGGCTGTCTGAGCATCCCTGGTTTTACATCGGAGATAAAAAGGTTTGCGAATCTGACTTTAAAGGCATTTGACAAAGATGGGAAAGACTTTGAGATGAAGGCAGGAGGACTTCTTGCCATAGCGATTCAGCACGAGATTGACCATTTAAATGGACTATTGTTCATTGACAGGTTGAGTAAATTAAAGAGAGACATAATAAAGCGAAAAATTAAAAAGGCCATTGAGAAGGAAAAAAGGATGTTATAAAAGGCAGAGGGCGCTATATTTACTGTTGCGTTGATGGCTTTCAAGCGTTGAATATCAGAAGCAAATAATCTTCCTGTTATGGATGTGCTAAAGTTGATTACATGATGTCCTCTATGGCTATAAATATACTGAATGCAAAGAATATGAAAGACATCCCCTCTCACTCATTGCCTGAGCATATTGACTTTGCCCTATGGAACGAATTTCAGAACAGCCTCTCTAACCTTCTTGGCATTCCCATAGCCCTATATAACTACGATGGCTCTATTATCTCGCCGTCAAACATAGAAGATAGTTTTTCTGAGTTTATAAAAGCGCAAACTGAGAAAGGTCGGGAGCTTTATATAAGCTCATACAAAAAGGCTATAACAAAGGCTCAGCAGATGACTGAGCCATTTATCTATAAGTGTTATACAAACCAGTATATCTTTATCATACCTGTAAATCTGAATAGCAATGTATCTACAGCTATTATTGGCGGCCATGTCTATACATCAAAAGAAGACTTTAATGAGTTTATAAAAGGGGCTGCCGGCTTCGGATTCAGTGAGTCCACAATCCGTGAACTTGAAAAGAAGCTGAATATAGTTCAACCCCAAAACTTCTTTGCAAAACCTCCCGTAGTCAAGGAAATGGCCGTGCCCTTCTTAAAGAATCTTTATCTCAAGAGTTTCTATGAAAAAAAATACTATCAGATGCAGAGCGTAATAGAGGTGACAACCCCCGGTTTACTGCAGGAGGGCGTCAAAGATATGTATACACATATCTTTAATGCTATGGCTGTTCTCTTTGATGTTGACACAGCCTGCGTCATGGAAAGACATAATAAGGCTACTTATCGAACAGTTGCCGCCTTTGGGCGGAAAAAAAATCTGATTTCTAACTGGATGCTCTCTGATTCCCACGATGCGTTCAAGCGGCTTACTGCAACAAAAAAACCTGTTGATTGCCATGACTTCTCTGAAATCCATAAAATGGGCATACCAGAGGGAATATCATCTGTTAACATTTTTCCTATGATAATAGGAGACAACATCTTTGGCCTATTAGGCATATTTAATACAAAAATACCCACAGATTCTATTAAACTCCTTGCCCTCCTCGCAAATCAGCTTTCCTTTGTGCTGGAAAGCGTCAGGGCTGACCACCATATAAAGAAAAAAATGAAAGGCCTTGCGTCTCTTGAAGAGATATTCAAGACAATAGCCCCGGTCTTGGACCAAGAGGAATTGCACAATACCATCTTGCATAAGGCCGCCGAATTAGTTGACGCAGAGCAGGGTTCCCTCATGATGTTGAGTGAAGAAGACATGCATCTGACTGTTAAGGCGTCAAAAGGCATAGATAGAAGTATACTTGAAAATGTAAAAGCCAAGATTGGCGAGGGCATATCAGGGACAGTAATGGAAAAGGGGACGCCTATAATTGTCAAGGATATTGAGTCAGAGTCCGAACCATTTGCAAGGAAAAACAGGTCAAGGTATAAGACAAAATCCTTTGTAAGCATACCTTTAAGGGTCGGCCTCCGCACTATCGGCGTCATAAATATATCGGATAAGATAACCGGAGAAATCTTCTCTGAAGAAGATTTGCACCTCTTGCTATCATTCGCCTCTTATGCCTCCATAGCCCTGGAGAGAGGCGAGTATTACAAAATGACAGAAGACTTAAAGAAGATATCTGTGACAGATTCATTAACAGGGCTTTTCAACAGAAGATACTTTCAGGAAAGACTATTTGAAGAGATGGAAAGGGCCAAGCGTCATAATGAACCGTTTACCATATTTATAATCGATATAGACGACTTCAAGGCGATAAATGATAAATATGGTCATCCAGCCGGCGATGAAGTTCTTAAACGCATTGCCCATACCATTCGTGATGCAGTCCGCTCTATTGATGTGGCTGTCCGGCATGGCGGCGAAGAATTCAGCATAATCCTTCCCTACACTACCAAGGCAAATTCCTACGTAACTGCTGAAAGGATTCGGAGGAGCGTTGAAGATATCAGGTTCGTAGGGCATAAAATCCCTCCTGACCAGATCTTTTCAGTAAGCGTAGGCATTGCTGAATTCCCGTCTGATGCGGTAAACATAGAAGAACTTATAGATAAGGCAGATATGGCAATGTATCTTGCTAAGGCACGTGGTAAAAATAAGATAGTAGGGTATGAAAGTAACTTTAAAACTTAACCTTAACCCGAAAAATGCAACTGCATTTTTCGGGTCAAGCAGAGGTTCAGATAAGACAGTCTGTTGAAAAAACCATCAACAGCCTTGATTACACAGATTAGAAAAAATGATTACACAGATATTTACAGATATTTCAAGGAGTTTTAATCTGCGTAATCTAATCTTTTATCTGAGTAATCAGAGATTGTTGAGTTTTTCAACAAGCTCAAGAAAGTTGAAAATCGTTTTTATGGGCACGCCTGAGTTTGCGGTCCCGTCCCTGAAGGCTCTAATAGTTGCAGGTAATAAGGTAGTATCTGTAGTAACCCAGCCTGATAAACCGAAAGGTAGGGGAAAGGTATTAACCCCTCCGCCTGTTAAGGAACTTGCCCTACAGCATAACATACCTGTGCTTCAGCCAGAAAAGATTAGGGATGAGACGTTTATAAATGTTATTAAAGGGCTTTGTCCAGATATTATCGTTGTCATTGCCTATGGAAAGATTTTACCAAAGGCGATTCTGGGTATCCCTCCAAAGGGATGTATCAACGTGCATGCATCACTTTTGCCGAGATATCGAGGCGCAGCTCCAATAAACTGGGCTATTACCAATGGAGAAACAGAAACAGGCATAACAACCATGCTCATGGATGAGGGAATGGATACAGGCGACATACTCCTGACAGAAAAGATTAAGATAAAAGATGATGATACTGCATCGGATATACATGACAGACTGAAAGACCTTGGCGCGCAAGTGCTTCTAAAAACAATTCATGCCCTTGAAAAGGGAACGATAAAACCTGTTCCGCAGGATAATTTTCAGGCAAGCTATGCGCCCATGCTTAAAAAAGAAGGCGGCCGTATAGACTGGACACTGGGACCTGAGGGGATAAGAAATCTGATACGGGGTTTAAATCCATGGCCAGGCGCATATACAAGATGGGAAGGGATGCAGATAAAGATATTCAAGGCAGAAATTACCTCGAAAGAAAAGGTGGCTGAATTGCCAGGTACTGTGCTATATTCAATAGATAAGGGAATTTGCGTAGCTACAGGCAAAGGAAGCCTGCTCATTACAGAATTGCAGCCTGAGAATAGAAATAGGATGAGCGTATCGGAATTTATTAAGGGGTATAGGATTGCTAAAGGGCAAATCTTTGATTGAAAGAGAAGCAGAGTGGACAGGGAGCTCGGAGAGCATCCCTTATCAACCCACTAAAGTGGTATTCCTTGGTCTCCTCTCTTTCTGCGCATTTATCATTATCGTAGCAGGTTTTTTATTCTGGTATATCCCGTCAGTGGGGCTTGTAAATATCCATCCTGCGCTTCCCATTGTATTTGGAGTAGTACTCGCCATATTAAGCCTCATACTGCTAATAGGAGCTATCGGCCTCAGTCTCGCTATAATAAAAGGAAAGGATATATTCCTCTCATATAAATTCAGAGGAATTCTGATAAAGTTTTTCCTGCCCCTCATGATGATGCTCGGCGGTCTTTTAAGAATACCAAAATTAAAGATAGAGCAGTCATTCATAGAGATAAATAACCAGCTTGTACGTGGAATGGGCAAAAAATTNAAACCTGANAGGATTCTGATTATAATGCCTCACTGCNTCCAGTATATTGACTGCAAGATTAAGGTAACNCAGAATGTTAGAAATTGCGTTGGTTGCGGCAAGTGCGAGATTGGTGATTTGGTAGGACTTTCCGATGAATTTGGCATAGACCTCTTTGTATCCACCGGAGGCACAATTGCAAGAAGAAAGGTATATGAAAAGAGGCCAAACGCAATTGTGGCTGTAGCATGCGAAAGGGACCTCACCTCAGGGATTCAGGATGCCTATCCTCTCCCGGTCATCGCCGTAGTTAATAAAAGACCGCAAGGCTACTGCATGGGTACAGGTGTTGACATCTCAGATGTGAGAAATTCAATAAGGGATTTTTTAGGATAGTCGGATTTACTTGACACAAAGGTTTTAATGCCATATATTTTATATCAAAGATGAAAATCTGTGTAATCAATTTACAGGAGGTGTTTGATTAAATGAATTTTTTTAAAACCACGATACTACTTGCAGTGCTTACTGCAATTCTTGTGTTTGCCGGAGATGCGTTCGGTGGCAGAAGCGGCGCAATGATGGCACTGATATTAGCAGGCATTATGAATTTCGGCGCATACTGGTTCAGCGATAAGATAGTGCTTATGATGTACAGGGCAAAGCCAGTTACCGATGCTGAGGCGCCTGAACTATACGCCATAACTCGCGATCTGACCATGAAGGCAGGGCTTCCCATGCCAAAGGTGTATATCATGGATAATGATACGCCAAATGCCTTTGCAACAGGAAGAAATCCAAGCCATGCGGCAGTTGCAGTAACCAGAGGCATTATGCGGCTGCTTTCAAAGGAAGAACTAACTGGAGTAATAGGTCATGAACTTGCCCATATCCAGAATAGAGACATCCTCATATCAACCATATCAGCTACGATTGCCGGCGCTATAAGCTATCTTGCGCATATGGCGCAGTGGGCAGCTATGTTTGGCGGTCACAGGAATGATGAACGGGGTGGAAATCCTATAGCGCTCATTGTTATGATGATTGTCGCGCCTTTGGCAGCAATGATTATTCAGATGGCAATATCACGCTCAAGAGAATATGGCGCTGACGAAGGCGGAGCGAAAATAGCCGGCAATCCTCTTTCCCTGGCAAATGCCCTGAGAAAGCTTGAATATGCTAATAAGAGAATCCCAATGGTAGGCACAAGCGAAGCAACAGCCCATATGTTTATAGTAAACCCATTAAGCGGTGGAGGTCTCTTAAAATTATTCAGCACCCATCCGCCTATTGAAGAAAGGATAAAGAGGCTTGAGGCAATGGCTGGCGGACCAAGATATTAAAATTCTCTTAAATACGAAATAAAAAAGGCCGCAGTATTTTGATGCGGCCTTTTTTTGTTTTCATATTTTAG